>OFDC01001104.1_pt1 | contig 15535 bp, 22 predicted proteins | sample 1520941 | NCBI WGS metagenome assembly OFDC01 (sample SAMEA94258168, study PRJEB24077) | hot springs metagenome | biome: Aquatic biome; feature: Water | place: India | collected 2012-12-06 | depth 5 m | reverse complement strand
CGGCCAAGCAGGAAATCGCGATGATCAAGGTGCAGGCGCCCAACATGGCGCTCAAGATCATCGACGATGCGATCCAGGCGCATGGCGGCGGCGGGGTGTCGGAGGATTACGGCCTCGCTTCGGCCTATGCCCACCAGCGCACCCTGCGCCTCGCCGACGGGCCGGACGAGGTCCACGCCCGCTCGATCGCCCACATGGAATTCGCCAAGCACGCGCCGGTTCCGGGCCCGACGGCGAACGCCCTGCGCGGCAACCACGGCCGCGCCGCCAATGATGGCCAGAGCTTCAGCTCGGGCGACATGGGCGTGGCGCGCTGATGGGGGCGCGCTGAACCGACTTTCGTTGATAAAACACTCCCTGGGGGCGGCTTTGAACAAGAACCGCCCCCAATCCCTACAAGCGGACATTCTGTAGGAACCGCAAAGGGGCAATCCAACCCAAACCAAGAGGAAGCGCATGGCAAAAGCCGCCATCCTTGAACAACCCGGCCAAGGCCTTCGCATTGCCGAGGTGACCTATGCCGAACCTGGCCCGCATGAAGTGCTGATCGACACCAAGGCCTGCGGGCTGTGCCATTCGGACCTGCACTTCATCGACGGGCATTACCCCCACGCGCTCCCGGCAATCCCGGGGCATGAAGCGGCGGGTGTCGTCCGCGCGGTGGGTTCCGAAGTGCGCACCGTGAAGCCCGGCGACCATGTCGTCTCCTGCCTCTCGGCCTTCTGCGGCCACTGCGAATTCTGCGTCACCGGCCGCATGGCGCTGTGCCTCGGCGGCGATACCCGCCGCGCCAAGGGCGAGGCCTCGCGCATTGCTTTTGCCGATGGGGCGCCGGTCAACCAGATGCTCAACCTCTCGGCCCTGTCCGAGCAGATGCTGATCCACGAGCACGCCTGCGTCTCGATCGACAAGGACATGCCGTTTGACCGCGCCGCCCTGCTCGGCTGCGCGGTGACGACCGGGGCGGGGACGATCTTCAATGCGTGCAAGGTGACGCCGGGCGAGACCGTGCTGGTGGTCGGCTGCGGGGGCGTGGGCCTTGCGGTGATCAATGCCGCCAAGATTGCCGGCGCGGGCAAGATTATCGCCGCTGATCCCCTGCCGGAAAAGCGCGCGCTCGCCGAAGTGTTGGGTGCGACCCACACCATTGATGCGCTCGCGCCCGATGCCGCCAAGCAGATCATCGCGATCTCCGGCGGCGGGGTTGATTGGGGGATCGAGGCGGTCGGACGGCAATCCTCGGCCGATCTCGCGGTCGCCAGCCTCAAGCGCGGCGGCACGGCGGTGATCCTCGGCATGATGCCGCTCGATTGCAAGGTCGGCCTTGGCGCAATGGACCTGCTCGGCGGCAAGAAGCTGATGGGCGCGATCATGGGGATGAACCACTTCCCCGTGGACCTTCCGCGTCTGGTCGATTTCTACCTGCGCGGGCTGCTCGATCTCGACACCATCATCGCCGAGCGCATCCCGCTCGAACGCGTGAACGAGGGCTTCGATACGATGCGCAAGGGAACCTCCGCGCGCACGGTGGTGGTGTTCGATTAGAAGCTGGTTGTGAGCCCCCGCGCAGGCGGGGGCCTCGCGCGTGAGACATGCCGCGCCTGCGGCCAGAGGTCCCCGCCTGCGCGGGGACTCACATGGGGTGAGTATGGATATCGATTTCGACAAGGAAATGGTCGGCACGGTCGAAGTGACCGAGAAGGACGCGCTCGACCTTGCCGCGCTGACCGCGTGGTTTGAAGCTCATGTCGAAGGCTTCGCCGGGCCAATCAGCTACACCAAGTTCAAGGGCGGGCAATCGAACCCGACCTACCGGATCGACACCCCCAGCACCTCCTACGTGCTGCGCCGCCAGCCCTTCGGCAAGCTGCTGCCATCGGCCCATGCGGTTGACCGCGAATATGCCGCGATGACCGGGCTCTACCCCACCGGCTTTCCCGTCCCGCGCACCTATGGGCTGTGTGAAGACCCGGAGGTGATCGGCTCCAAGTTCTTCGTCATGAGCCTCGCCGACGGGCGGAGCCTGTGGAACGGTGCGCTGCCCGGCATGACGCCGGACGAGCGGCGCGAACACTATCACGCGCTGATCGATACCATGGCTGACCTGCACCTCAATCAGCCCGACCGGATCGGGATGGGCGACTATGGCAAGCCCGGCGATTACTGCGCGCGCCAGATTGCCCGCTGGACCAAGCAGTACAAGCTCTCCGAAACCGAGCATATGCCGGAGATGGAAGCGCTGATCGCATGGCTGCCCGAGACCATTCCGCCGCAGCATGGCTCATCGGTGGTGCATGGCGATTACCGGCTCGACAATGTGATCTTCCACAAGACCGAACCGCGCATCATCGCGGTGCTCGATTGGGAGCTGTCGACACTCGGCGATCCGATTGCCGATTTTAGCTACCTGATGCTCAACTGGTATCAGCCCGCCGATGGCCGCGCCGGGCTTTCAGGCCTCGATCTTGAGGGCTTGGGAATCCCCAGCGTCGATGAGGCAGTCGCGCGTTACGTGGCGCGGACCGGATACCCCGTGCCGCCGATGGACTGGTATTTCGCCTATAACCTGTTCCGCCTCGCCGGGATCATTCAGGGGATCAAGAAGCGTGTGATCGACGGCACCGCCTCCAGCGCCCATGCGCAGGCGATGAGCGAGCGGGTGCGCCCGCTGGTCGAGACAGCCTACAGGTTCGCGCTGGCTGCGGGGATGCCTGCGTAATTCTTGGGCAGGCCCATCCGGGCCTGCCTCCTCGCCGCGTTTCGCGCGTGCCGCGCGAGCGGCTGCGGACGGCCGGTCGACCTTGCGGCCCTGAGGGCCGAAATCTTGGGCAGGCCTTGTGCCGCCTACGTATGCCTGCCCAAGCCATGTGCAGCACGCTTGCCGCTGCCCGCGCGGCCCGCTAGGCGCGCTTGCACACTTACGCCCGGAGACCGCCCATGCATGACCACCTGATCGCCGCCATCGAAGCCGCATGGGAAGACCGCACTTCCGTCGCTCCCGGCCACGCCGTCAACGAGGCCGTGAGCGAGGCGCTCGCGCTGCTCGACAGCGGCGAGGCGCGCGTCGCGCAGCCGGACGGGAACGGCGGCTGGCAGGTCAACCAGTGGCTCAAGAAGGCGGTGCTCCTCAGCTTCCGCCTCAACGACAATCGCGTGATGGACGGCGGCGCGGCTGGCGCGCCAGCCTATGACAAGGTGCCCCTGAAGTTCGCTGGATGGGGCGACAACCGCTTCAAGGAAGCGGGTTTCCGCGTCGTCCCCGGCGCGGTTGTCCGCCGGGGCGCACACATTTCGAAGGGGGCAGTTCTTATGCCGAGCTTCGTCAATATCGGTGCCTATGTCGGTGAGAACACCATGATCGACACCTGGGCAACTGTCGGATCGTGCGCGCAGATCGGGGCGAATGTCCACATCTCGGGCGGTGCGGGGATCGGCGGGGTGCTTGAACCGCTCCAGGCCGAGCCCGTCATTATCGGCGACAACGCCTTCATCGGTGCCCGCGCCGAGGTGGCCGAGGGTGTGCGCGTGGGTGAAGGCGTCGTGCTTTCGATGGGCGTCTATCTTGGCGCCTCGACCAAGATCGTCGACCGCGCGACCGGCGAGGTCCACATGGGCCAAGTTCCGCCCTATGCTGTGGTTGTCCCCGGCTCGATGCCCGGCAAGCCCCTGCCTGACGGCACCCCGGGCCCGAGCCTCTATTGCGCGGTGATCGTCAAGACCGTCGACGCGCAGACCCGCTCCAAAACCGGGATTAACGAACTGCTGCGCGACTGACGCGCCCGCCCTCGCGGGAACAATTCGCTCTCTTGACTGTTGGTTGACGTTACGGAAACATCTTCCGTAACGTCACAATAACAACAGGGAGCGGGCATATGGCCGATCAGGACGAAACCATCCGAATTGCAGACGAAGCCGCGCGCGGCGCAGTGACCAACACGGGGCTGCGCTATGTGCTGGCCTTCAGTCTGATTTTGGCGGTGATCGCCATGAGCGGGGTGTGGATCATCCCCGCGCTGTTCATGGCGCACTGATCAGCGTCTCGATCGGGGCCATGTCCGCCACGCTGGCGGAATAGGCCTCGGCCGCACGCATGACGCGCAGAGCGTTGCGGCTGGCGATCAGCTCCAGTTCGACCTGCGAATAGCCCCGCCGCGCGAGCTCGGCGAAGAGCAGCGGATAGCCGCGCACGTCCTCAAACCCGACAGGGCCGGACGGCATTCCGTCAAAATCGCCGCCAATGCCGATATGCTCGACCCCGGCCACCTTGCGGATGTGGTCAATGTGATCGGCCATATCCTTGATCGTGCTCGCCGGTTCGGGGTTGGCCTTGTCCCATGCCGCCAGCCCTTCGGCGACCTTGGCGGGCTGGCCGAGCCACAGCGCCTTGAGGCGCGCGGTCTCAGCCTCGCGGCGCGCGCCCCATTGGCGCAGGCCTTCGCTGATGAACCGTGGCAGCGCCACCACCATCACGATCCCGCCATTCTGCGGGAGGCGCGCCAAGACTGAGTCCGGCACGTTGCGCGCATGGCCATTCACCGCCCGCGCACCCGAATGGCTGAAGATCACCGGCGCGCGCGCCACGTCGAGCGCGTCCATCATCGTCGCTTCGCTGACGTGGGAGAGATCGACCAGCATCCCCAGCCGGTTCATCTCGCGCACCACATCCATTCCGAACGGCGAGAGGCCGTCATGCTTGGGCGTATCGGTCGCGGCATCGGCCCAGGGGGTGTTGCTGTTGTGGGTGAGTGTCATGTAGCGCGCGCCCAGCGCGTGGAGCTGGCGCAGCACCGCGAGGCTCGACCCGATCGAATGGCCGCCCTCCATCCCCAAAAGCGAGGCAACCTTGCCCTCGGCCATGGCGCGCTCGACCTCGTCGGCGGTGGTGGCGAAGCGCAGGCCTTGCGGGTAGCGCGCGATCAGGCGCTTGGTGACGTCGATCTGCTCGATCACCTCGCGCACCGCTTCGGCCTCATCGGGGTTGGAGGGGACATAGACCGACCAGAATTGCGCGCCGACCTTGCCCTCTTTCAGGCGAGCCAGATCGGTGTGCATCACACTGCCTTGCGGATGCGCCTCGCCGGTGTCGAGCGTGTCCTCGAAATCGAAGCCGTTGATCTGATTGGCGACCCGCGCGCGCAGCTGGTTTGGCACGTCATTATGCCCATCGAACACCGGCGCGGCTTCCAGCGCGGCGTTGGCGGTCGCGGTCGCCGGATCGACCGTTTGGGCTGCGAGCGGGGCGGGCAGCAGCATGGCGGCCGCCAAAGCGAGGCGTGAGGGTGCGAAAAGTTGCATGGGGTAGGCTCCCGAAGCTAGAGCGCCTGCGTGAGCAGGCAAGGACATTGGCATGGGTGATAGCGCGGCAGCACTGATCGAACAATTGGGCCTCGTCGCTCATCCAGAGGGCGGTTGGTATCGCGAGACGTGGAGGGGTGCGGCGGGGCCGGACGGCCGCGCGCAAGGCACCGCGATTGTGTTCTTGCTGAAGACGGGCGAGGCGTCGCACTGGCACACGGTCGATGCGGCTGAGCTGTGGCTGTGGCAGGCGGGCGATCCCATCGAACTGCGCCTTTCCGCCACCGACGCTGGACCAGCGCGTTCGGTGATCCTTGGTGCGGATGTGGCTCAGGGGCAGCACTTGCAGGGGCTCGTCGCGCCCGGGGAATGGCAGGCGGCGCGGCCCTTTGGCGCGCCGGTGCATGGCTACTCCCTCGTGTCCTGTGTGGTGGTGCCGGGGTTCGACTTTGCCGGGTTCGTGCTCGCTCCGTCGGGCTGGGAGCCGGGCCAGTGAGGCGCCTCGTCCTGCGCTGGTTGCTGGCGGCATTCTACGGTCTGGCGGGCGTCATTCACCTCATCAAGCCCGCCCCCTTCCTCACCATCATGCCGAGCTGGGTGCCCGCGCCCGAGGCGGTGGTGCTGTGGACCGGGGTGGCCGAAATTCTCGGCGCGATCGGGCTGGCGCAGCCCTTCTCCAAGCCGCTGCGGCAAGCGGCAGGATGGGGCCTTGCGGCCTATGCGCTGTGCGTCTGGCCCGCCAACATCAACCACTTCATCCTCGACATGGCGAAACCCGATGGCGGGCTCGGCCTCGCCTATCACGTGCCCCGGATGATTGCGCAGCCGCTGATCATCTGGCTTGCGCTGTGGATCGGGGAATGCCCGTCGCTGCGCAGCAAGCCTTCATGACGCCCGAGGAAGCCATCCTCGCCCTCCTCGCCGAACGCACCGCCGGGGCGACCATCTGCCCAAGCGAAGCCGCGCGCCGCCTCGCCGCAACCGGCGGCGATTGGCGCGCGCATATGGACGCCGTTCACGCCGCTGTCGATGCATTGACTGAGCAGGGCACGATCACCCTGTCATGGAAGGGCACCCCCATGCAAAAGCGGCGCGGACCCTATCGGATCGCGCGCCGCTGATGTCAGCTTGTGCTGTGGTGCCGCACGGGCACCGCGAGGCTTAGCTGAGGTGCTTCGAGACCGCTGCGGTCATCTTGAACATCGAGATCTGATCCTTGCCGATCACGGCGCCAAGCTTGGCATCGGGATTGATCTGACGCTTGTCGGTCGTGTCCTGAAGGCCATTGGCCTTGATGTATTCCCAGACCTTCGAGGTCACCTGAGCGCGGGTCATCGGACCCTTGCCGATCACCGCTTCAAGATCACCCGAAAGCGTCACCGGCTTCTGCAGTGCATTGGTTGTGCCAGCCATTGTCTACTCCCTTTTCATAGTGGCAGGTTAATCAATCTCATCATCTTCCCAACCCGCATCCTCGTCCCCGCCCCCTGTGAAGGTGGCGTGGAGCACTGCGCAGGCCGTGATCGACCCTTGCAATGATGCGAGCAGTTCCGCCCTTCCCGCGCCGGGCATCAACACAAGCGGCAGGTCGGTGGCGAACAGTTGAAACAGGTAGTGGCGCGTCTCGCCCTCGGGCGGATCGGGAAGCAGCCATTCGGAATTGCCGTGGGCGTTCTTGCCGGTGCGCGGCGGCACTTCGCCTTCGAGCAGCTTTCCGCGCTGGCCCGCCAAACCCCACACGAGCCAGTGGCAGGCCGGGTCTTTGCCATGGGCCGCAACTTCCTCGACCACGAGGACCAATTCCTGCGAGCCGGGGGGCGGTGCGCTCCATTCGAGCGGCGGCGCGACGGAATCTTCTTCGACTGCCGTGAAGCTCGCGTCGAGCTCTTCCCCGGCGGCAAAGGCCGGGCTGGTCAGCGCAAAACCCCCGCGCGCAATCGTTTGCGCAGACCCCAGCGACGCAATCGCAAGGCCGGGATGGCGCGCGGGCGCGGGCACGTGGGGTGCAAGCCAAGAGGGGAAATCAGTCATGATTCTGTCGCTTCATCGCCCTCGTGCTAGTCCGTTCGTCTCCGAGAAACGAGACTCGGCAAGGTATTTTTTGCCGGATTTTGCGGAAAACCCTGCAAATGCAGGCAAAAAGGTCACGGTTTTGGACAAACTGGTAACGGATGCGGAGCAGAATTCTTGCTCAAAGCGTTAGGGCAATGCATCCATCATCACCTGACATTCGCTTATCTCTTCGTCGCCAACTGGAGTTGTCCCCCGCCATGAAGACCGGTCGCACCGCCTTAAGCTTTGTTCTCGCACTCAGCCTTGCTGCTTGCGGTGGCGGTGATGGTTCGTCGACGCTGAGCCCAATCGCTGGTGGACCGACCCCGACGCCCACGCCAACCCCCACGCCGACCCCAACGCCCACTCCGACGGCCTGTTCGATCGCTTCGCAGATTGATTTTGCCGACCGCGTCCTGAATGAATGGTATCTCTTCCCCGATCTGCTCGCGACGGTGAACCCGGCCAGCTTCAGCAGTGTCCAGTCGTTCCTCGATGCCCGCGTCGCCCCGGCCCGTGCGCAGGGGCGCGATCAGGGCTTTACCTTCGCCACTTCGATTTCGCAGGAAAACGCGCTGATCAGTTCCGGATCGAGCGCCGGTTTCGGTATTCGCCTGTCCTATGACAGCGCAGCGCGCCGGGTGTTTGTGACCGAGGCTTTTGAAGGAGCCAATGGTCTTGCCGCCGGACTTGACCGTGGCAGTGAAATCATCGCGATCGGCACGTCCACCACCGACCTTCAGACCGTCAGCAGCCTGTTCGCGAGCGGCGGGACGCAGGCCGTGGTCAACGCGCTCGGTCCGTCAACCGCGGGAACGGCCCGGGTGCTGCGTTTTGTCCAGCCCGGCGGCGCGGTGATCGAACGCAACGTCGTGAAGACCGATTTCGCGCTCGACCCGATCTCCGATCGTTACGGCGCAGTCATCATCAATGATGGCAACCGGCGGGTGGGATACCTCAACCTGCGCACTTTCATCGTTTCCGATGCGGCTACACAGCTCAGGCAGGCCTATGGCCAGTTTGCTGCCCAAGGCGTGACCGAGTTGATCCTCGATTTCCGTTATAATGGTGGCGGGCTCGTCAGCGTGGCGGAGGTCATGGGCGACCTTATGGGATCAGGGCGCGTGGGGCAGGTGTGGAGCAGAACGGTGCTGCGCCCGTCCAAATCGTCCGAGAATACCACCCGCCTGTTCCGCAGCGAGACCAATGCGATTGCCCCCACCAAGATCGCAGTGATCTCCACAAACGCCACCGCCTCGGCGAGCGAGCTCGTGACGAACAGCATGATCCCCTACGTTCGCAACAATCTGGCGCTGGTGGGCAGCAATTCCTCGGGCAAGCCGGTCGGCCAGTTCGGGTTTGATCTTGCCGCTTGCGATCTGCGCGTGCGGGCTGTGACTTTCCAGACTGTCAACGCGGATGGGCGCGGCGAATATTTCAATGGGCTGGCGGGCGTTGTGCCGAACAGCTGCCGCGCCGGCGATGACTTCACACGGCCGCTGGGAGACCCCCGTGAAGCCTCGATCGCAGCAGCGCTCGATTTCCTGGCCGGACGTTCCTGCACCCCAATTGCCGCGAGCGGTTCCAGCATTGCACCCGTCAGCATGAGCCCGACCCAGCGCCAGCGCATCGGTCTCGACATTCCTGAACGCATCTCACTCACACCGAGAAGGCCAACCGCCGCGCAGTACGAAATTCCGGGATTGTTCTGAGCCTAAGGGGACAAAGCCCCAAACTGGACGGGTTCGCCTGCCGCAGCAAGTAAGCCGGTGATGCCGTCAGCTAGGGCGCGGCCTCGCCGGTATAGGGCTGCTTGTCGGTGTAGCCGCAGCCGCGCAAGGTCTCCTCGCCCAAAGCGACTGTTGCGACGTAAGGGAAGGTCCGGTCACTCATCCCGTCGCTGCATTTCCCGGGAGTGAGCGTGATGGTCACAGGCGCGCCAAACAGCGTGCCCGTCAGGCCCAGGCCGTTGTTCCCGGCAAAGCGGGCCACCGCAAAAGCGAAGCCTTCGGGATGTTCGGGGTTGCTGTAAGTGGCCTCAGCCCCGTTGATCCTGATGGCCCAGAATGGCTCGGTACCGGTCAGGGTGATGATCTCTGCCGGGGCAATGCCGTCGAAGGTCTTGCCCTTGGGATCGATCGCATCCTCGGGCGAGGCGCAGCCCGCCAGCGCAAGTGCGGCGGCAACGGTCAGCGCCAAGGCTTTGTGGGTCCGGCTCAACTCTTTCGCTCCCATCTGAGGCAGCCAAGATACGCCGGCCAGACGATCTTTCAAAGCGCCTCGCGCGGCGGAACCTTGGGTAGGCCGAGGGGTTGCTGACCCATGAACTTTACCCCGACCCGCGCCCGCGCCCAAGCCCGTCTGACCGAATTCCTGCCCGCAGCCGGACACCGCTATGCCGACACCCGCAACCATGATGATGGGCCAGCCGACGGCGGGCGCGGCAATGTCAGCCAGCTATCGCCGTGGCTTCACGCCGGGCTGATCAGCGAGACCGAAGTGCTCGAAACCGTGCTCGGCGCACACAGCCCGCGCGCAGCCGAAAAGTTCATCGCCGAGGTGTTCTGGCGGGTCTATTTCAAGGGCTACCTCGAACAGCGCCCGGCGATCTGGTCCGATTACTGCGCCGATCGCAATGCCGCGCTGGCGGCGCTGGAGCGCAACGCCGGGCTGCGCATCGCTTACTCGCAGGCCGTGGAAGGCCGCACCGGGATCGAGGCCTTCGACATCTGGGCGCAGGAGTTGGTGACCACCGGCTACCTCCACAACCATGCGCGGATGTGGTTTGCGAGCATCTGGACCTTCACGCTGAAGCTCGATTGGCGGCTGGGGGCGGACTTCTTCCTGCGGCACCTGATGGACGGCGATGCGGCGTCGAACACGCTGTCGTGGCGCTGGGTTGCTGGGTTGCACACCAAGGGCAAGCACTACCTTGCCCGGCCTGACAATATCGCCCGCCACACCGCCGGGCGGCCCGAGGGGGCGCTGTCTGCCGAGGGGCTGGTCGACGAGGCCGAGCCGCTAGAAGAACCGCAGGATTACCCGCGCCAGAAACTCGATCTGCCCGCCCCGGTCACTACAACCGATCTGGCCCAGCCCTTCGCGCTGCTGCTGCATGACGAGGCTGCGCATCACGCCCCGCTTACCCTGCCCGCTGCCCCGGCACTCGTGATCGGCGCGGCGCGGCCTTTGGCGCGCTCTCAGGGCGATATTGGCACGCTGGCAGCCACCTTCGCCGAGGGTGCGGTTGTCAGCGGGATGGCTGAGGCGGCGGCGGAGTTCGGGTGCCCGGCGGCGGAATTGCGCGCGGGTGAGCCGCTGGCTGCGATGCTAGACGCGGCCGGGATCAGCCGCCTCGCCCTGCCCTATCTCCCCACGGGATGGACCCGCGACGCGCTGTGGCCCGACCTCGCCGCGCTCATCGCGCAAGGCCGGGTGGTCACCCTGCTGAGCGATCTCGACCGCGCTACCTGGCCCCACGCCAAGGCGGGGTTCTTCGGGGTCGCCAAGGCGATTGAGGACGTGCTGCGCGAATGCGCGATCGGCGGCGGCTGAACGCGCGGACTATTCGCCGCTGTCAGCCACCATCAGGCTTTCGGCGGCGCGCTTATCGGCGCGCAGCTGATCGGCCTTGACCCGTTCCTCGGCGGTCTTGCGCGCCTGTTCGGCCAGCCCGCGCCAGGTCTTTTCCGATCGCAATTCGCGGTCCCGTACATTGTCGAGCGTCGCTTGCTCGGCGAGCGCTGCGGCTTCATCGGCGCGTTCGCTGCAGAATTCGTAGGTCTGGGCCATCGGGGGTATCCTGCCGAGAGAGGGGGGTAGGCGGGAGGCACGTCAGTCAATCAAGGCAAGGGCCGGAGACGCAGCGCGCCCCCGGCCCTCGCGGTAAGCGTGTCAGTCAGCAGCCGAGAGGTTCACGGCGCTTTCCTTGCCATTACGACCCTGTTCGAGATCGTAATTGAGGCGCTGGTCCTTATCGAGGCTGTGCATCCCAGCGGCCTGCACGGCGGTGATGTGGACGAAGCTGTCCGACGAGCCGTCGTCAGGCTGGATGAAGCCATAGCCCTTGTCGGTGTTGAAGAACTTTACGGTTCCGGTCTTGCTCATACGATGTTCCTTTCAAGAACAATGAGTTGCCCCCGCGCGACATGCGCGAAGGATAGTGCGTTATCGTCCGATGAAAGGAAGTCGTCGTCTGGTTAACGCCGGGGCCTGCGGGACGAACCCATGGCAAGCGGCGGAGCACAAATTTCGAAGTCCGTCGCATATTTCGACGTCAGCAACGGGTACTTAGCACAGCTTGCCCCAATTACCTAATCTTGCACGGCAGACCCGCCAGGACCCACCAGCAGGTCGATCACAGCGTCGAGATTGGCCAGCAATTCGGCGCGCGTTGCTCCGGCGCGGGCATGCAGGGCGGCGGCGTAGATCGCATCGCGCATGATCTGGCCCAGCGCCGCAGGCGAGGTTGACGGGGCGAAGTCTCCTTCGGCAACGGCGCGTGCGAACCGCGCTTCAAACATCGCGCCGCTTGCCAACATATCGGCGCGCAGTTCGGTCTTCACCGACCGCTCGGTCATCGCCTCGACCACAGCCGTGCCAACAAGCAGACACCCGCGCGGGCCGACCTCACCCGCCATGAAATTGCCGACCGCCCCTTCGGCCGCCTGACGCAGCGCGGTGGCAAGATCGGGGTGCGACAGCCGTTCCTTCATCGCCGCCCGCCCTTCGGCCTCGTACTGCTGCAGCACCTCCAGATACAGTGCCAGCTTGTTGCGGAACCCGGCGTAGAAGCTCGGCTTGTTGATTTGCATCGCCGCGCACAGGGCATCGACCGAGGTTGCGGAAAAACCATTCTCCCAGAATACCTTGCGAGCCGCCAGCAACGCAGCCTCTCGATCATATTGACGCGGCCGTCCGGGTTGCCGTTTTTGTACTGACACTTACAAATCCCTTGCTCCTAAAGGGTTTTATTCGTATCAGTACAAAACTGCAAACCAATAAGCGAATCACAGCGCGTTTTTGCGCTCGGGAGGCTGCATGAAACGTTCGGGCAATATCGCGGCATTGATGGGCTTTGCGGGACCCGCGCATGTCCCCGACCGTGCCATGAACCAAGACTTCCGCCCTCGCCCCGCCCCTCCCGAAAGCGGCCGCGCCTTGCTTGCCGATCTGGCGCAGGCGATCGACTTCTACCTTGACCCGGCCGGTTATGACCACACCGTCCTTGCTTTCGCACGCTCGCTTCAGGACTTCATCGCCCCCTCGGGTGAGGCGACCACCCGCGAAGACATCACAAACCGCCTCGCTTTGATCGCAAGCGTTTGCGACGATATGCTCTGTGGGGATGGCTTGCGGCACTGAGGCGATAGCGCCGGCGCGCCCAGGCAGAACGCCAACCAATTCAGCCTGAGGGGTGGTGAGGTAAATGGGCTGGAGGCTTAGAAGACCAGCGAGAGCGGCGGCGTATCTGTAGCCGCCTCCCCCGGTGGGGTAAGCGGGCCACGCCTGCCGCTTGCGCGGCCTGCGCCCCCTTAACGGTCCTGATAGTCCGCCACCGGCTCCCCGACCACAAACCGGGCGGCACTCACGTCTGCGCCGCTGTCTTCGCGTAAGGAACGGATGCGGGTCGCCAGGATCGTCAGCGTGTCGGCATAGGCGGCGCGGCTGGCGCGGTCTGGCGCGCGGGCGTGGCCGGTCTTGGCGAGCTGGTGGGCGTGGAGCAGTTGGTTGAGGTCCATGCGGCGGGCCTTTCGGGGCAGGGTGCAGCGGGGCGGGCGCAGCAAAGGGCCCCCGGGGGTCCGGAGGCCCTTCACTGTCGGCAGGGTCAGACGTTAGCTCTGCTGTTTCGAGCCGCTATCGCTGTCGCTGGTGCCCTGTTCCATCTGCAGGTTGATGGCGTGCGACTTGCCGCCTTCGCTCAGCTTGGTTTCGTAGCCGTAGCGCTGATCAGCGCGCGGCACTTCGGCCTGCTGCTGCAGATCCGCCTTGTTGAACGGCAGGGCATCGCCGCCCTTGTCCGGCGTGATCATCCCGGCGCCCTTGGTGGTGTCGTAGGACTTGATCTTGCCATAATGGGTCATGATGATGCTTCCTTATCTGTCCGCGCGGACGACCAAAATTGGCCATTTGTGCACGGCCTCAAGCAGTCATAAACAAATGGTAGCGGAATATTACTATACCACTTCTTCAAGTTTTTCTGATTTGCTTGCCTTACAGAAATAATATTCATTTCTCAATTTTCAATGTAAAAGGCCTATTTATATTATCTCGGTATATCTACTATGATTGACATCGGCCCGCGTCGGGCTCAGGATGCCAGTGGGCATTTCGCCCTTGATCGGAAAACCTCATGGCCAAGGGCCAACAGAAGAAGAGCCGCGAAGCGCGCAAGCCCAAGGCTGACAAAGGCCCCAAGCAAAACGCCAGCCAGCCCAGCCTCAAGCCCGGGGGGATCAAGGGGTTGGAGAATATGAAGAACAGCTAGAGGCGCGGCGCTTGCCCACCCCCGCCCCCCCCGCAAGCGGGAGGGGCAATCAGCGCTACACCGCGGCGCGCTGCGCTCTCGGCAGCAGCACCGCAAAGGCTATCGTCACCAGCAGCAGCGCGGGCACGTCGCCCAGCAGGTGGCCGTGGTGCATCGGCGCGGCTAACGATTGCAACGCCATGATCGCGGCGTGCACCGCGCTCGATAGGGCGACGAACCAGATCAGCGAGACATGCTTGAGCGGATCGCGCGCGGCGAGGATCATGAACACGCCGAGCGTCGCATAGACCCCCACGATCATCATGAAGTATTGCGAGGCGGCGGGCGGCCCCTCGTGCCACGCCCAGCCGCTCGGCCAGACCATCGCCAGCGGGCCAACAAGGCAGAACACCGCCCCGAAGGCGAGCAGCAGGATTTGCAGCAAGCGATAGGCATTCATACGTCGATCCCCCCAAGGAAGCACGGCCCGGAGGAAGGGTCTGCCCTTTTGCAGGGCCGGTCAAATCGGCGCCGCTTAAAGCGGGGGATGGACGGAGCGGTGCGCTGCTCAGTCGCCGGTGCGCTCCAGCACGGTGCGGTTGCGGCTGAACCACTCCTCGCCCGGCTCGTCGAGGAAATCGACCTCCTTGAGCGTGACCAGCTGGCCGCCGTCGCGCGTGGTGGTCTCGCGGATGCGCGCGGGGCGGTCGTCGTCCTGGCCGTCGCGCAGGGCGAGGATCGTCCAATGCTCCGCGTCGCGCGCCGCCGCGAGGGAGAGGGTGCTGGCGCTCACCTCGGGAGTGCGCCCGGCGCGAAAGCCCGTGCTGTATTCAGTGACGCCATCAGGGCCAAGCATCGCAAGCGAGGTGATGAACACATTGCCCACCCGCGGCCCGTCATCGAAGGTCGCGCGGCGGGTGAGGGTGTTGCCGTCACCCTCCAGCGAGACGGTGACGGTGACAGGGATGCCCTGCCACTCGCCCGATTGGTAATCGAGATACTGGAGCTCCCCCGCCCAGGCGCCCGTGATTGAGGTGCGCGCCTGCGACAGCGTCACCGCCGGGGCGTCTTGCGCGGCGACGGGGAGTGCGGGGGCGAGCGCGGCCAGAATGGCAGCGGCGTAGACTAGGCGCATCGTGGTTCTCCTCATGATGGCCGAGCTACGCGCCCCGGCCCCTGCCGGTTGCGCTCAATCGTGCTCGCGGTCCCCGGCCCCGACATAGAGCTGGTTGCCGACTTCGCGGTACTTTGCGCTCATTTCGGCCATGCCCGCTTCCGCCTCGGCTTCGGAGGCGACGAAGGTGGTGATGTCGGCGTTCTGCTTGGCGGCGAAGTCGCGCACCTCCTGCGTGATCTTCATCGAGCAGAACTTGGGCCCGCACATCGAGCAGAAATGCGCTGACTTCGCGCCTTCGGCCGGGAGCGTCTGGTCGTGATATTGCTCGGCGGTTTCGGGGTCGAGGCTGAGGTTGAACTGATCGCGCCAGCGGAATTCGAAACGGGCCTTGGAGAGCGCATCGTCGCGCACCTGTGCGGCGGGGTGGCCCTTGGCCAAGTCGGCGGCGTGGGCGGCGAGTTTGTAGGTGACCACACCGACCTTCACATCGTCGCGATCGGGCAAGCCAAGATGCTCCTTGGGGGTGACGTAGCAGAGCATCGCCGTGCCATACCACCCGATCTGCGCCGCGCCGATGCCGCTGGTGATGTGGTCGTAGCCCGGCG
>OFDC01001103.1_pt1 | contig 15563 bp, 11 predicted proteins | sample 1520941 | NCBI WGS metagenome assembly OFDC01 (sample SAMEA94258168, study PRJEB24077) | hot springs metagenome | biome: Aquatic biome; feature: Water | place: India | collected 2012-12-06 | depth 5 m | reverse complement strand
TCCTCTCCAGCTCCGAAAAGCTAGCATGGGTGTCCACCAAACCGAGGGAGGATCACTTGAGCAGCAAATTGAGGCTCCATTCGAGGTGAGGTGAGCTTAGCCGATGATAGCGGGGACGGCGAGCAGCGACGTAAGTTGGAGCAACTGCCAATCGCATTCTTCAATGCAGACCGCTCGAGTGGAGTCGTTTGCGTGGCAACCAGGAACAGCCCCCATTAGCGATCGGGGTCGCTTCCCCGTATCAGCCGGTGGATTGGGTTGTCGACCGTACGAACCCGCAGCTTGGACGGCGATTGATGACGCTCCACCCGCACCCCGACGTGATGCCAGGATGCGGGTGAAGCGCTTGGGTTCAGAAGGCGACCTGCTTGGCGGCCGCTGCCTCGACGGCCTTCAGCAGCGTGTCATTGGCCAAGTGCGAATACCGCTGTGTGGACTGGTAACTGGCGTGACCCAGCACCTTGCCGACGGCGAACAGATCGACACCGCTGTTGACCATGAACGACGCCGCCGAGTGCCGCAGATCATGGAGGCGAAGACCCGGCAGCCTGGCCTCCCTGATCGCCCGCTGCCAGCCGTGCTTGATGGACACGAAGGGGAGGCGAGTTTCTGGATTGGGCACCAGCCAAGGACAGTCCTTGAAGCGCGGCAACTGATCGATGATCGCCAACGCGGGCGTCGAGAGAGGGACGTGGCGCGGCTTGCCCGTCTTGCTGGTCGGGATGAACCAGGACCGCCGCTGAACGTCCACATTCTCCCACCTGGCCTCCAGCAGTTCACGCAGGCGAGCCCCGGTTAGAAGGAGCAATCCGACGATGTGTTGGAGTTGCGGGTTCTGGGACGCCGCCACGGCTGCCTTCAGTCGCGCCGTTTCCTCTGGCGTCAAGAACCGCTCTCGGCCGTTGTTTAGGGGCTTTCTCGGGATGCCTCGTGTCGGGTTCCTTTCTGTGCCCGGTATGTCCCAACTGGCCCCCAGGACGAAGGATCGGCCCAAGATCACCCGCATCTTCTCGACCGACGCCGGAGCCAGGCCACCGACACGCTTTTCGTTCAGCCACTGGCCGACCGACTGGCTAGTTATGTCGGTGAGACGGATATTGCCCCACCTCGGGATGATGTGGATTCGCATGCACGATTCCAGATCGTTGTAGGATTTGAGATGGAGCTTGGCGAAGGCGAGATGCTTTTGGGCCAACTCGCCATAGGTCGGAATGGACTTGGCGAGCGCCTTCTTCGCGCCGGGGTCGCCGCCCATCACCACCTCTGACCGCAGTTCCTGAGCCTTCTTTCGCGCTGCGGCGCAGGTGACATCATCGACACCGCCGATCTTGTGCTGCCGCTGCCTTCCGATAACATCGTTATATCTAAGATAGTAGGTGCCTTTGCCGCTGACCCGACGTTCCAGAATGAAGCCGGGGATGTGGGTGTCGTACCAGTCGGTCTTCTTCTTACCGACCTCGCAACCGGCATTGGCGACGAAGGCCTGAGTTAGATGCGCCTTTGGCATGGGTGATTTCCTTGTGATGGATTGAGTTCAGACGCGCGCCATCACGCCGTGCCGAGGAGGCGCAACGGGGCGGCGGAGCGGGTTGAGGGAGAGCCTGGAGCGGGGCGGACCCGCGTTTGCCCCAGAGACGGCCGCTGGGGCGGCGCGTCGGGGGCGAGGATTGCCGGGCGATGGGGTGCCCGGAGCGTGCCCAGGTGGGCCGCGTTCGGCGTCGCTTCGATGACGGGAGGCCAGGCCAAAAGGGGTAAAGAGGCGACTACCCCCTTTCCCCTTTCGGTCGGCCCCGCCGGTCTAGATGTGGCGATGGGGGCTGGTCGCTATACGGCGACGATTTTCCAGGAGCGTCGTTCGGAACTGTCGCCAGCCTCAATGCGAAGCTGGTCAGCCCTTCGGCCTCGGTTCTTGCTGATGAACCAGCCGAGTTTGCCCCGGTTGATGTGCCGACCGTCCATGACGGGAAGGTCTTCAAGAGCCTCCATCAACAAGGGCTTTTCTTCAGCCTTGGCGATTATCTGCCGAACCGTCACGGACTTGGAGCCGAACAGATCGAACCAGACGTCCAGCAGAGCGGCCAACGCCTGCCGATCAGGATCGTGTGAAACCTGATCGATCAAGCTCTGGGCCGGATCGGCTAGGCCCATCCAGATCAAGGGCTGTCTGCACAGCCTTGACCACTCGTCGTATGTCCCGATCGGACGAACCGCAGCCATCGGTTCGCCCGCCGCACGGAAGGCCGAGATGACGGTCAGGACGCAGGCTACAGCCATAGCCCTGTGGTTTCTCATGTCGGCGACAGGATCCCCATGAAACGAGCGAAGAGCCGGGGTCTCATGGCGAGGGGCAAGCCGTATCGTGACCACCCGCCGTCTGAGGTCGCGCTCTGGCTCGATGTTGTTTCCCGTGCCGAGAAACAGCGCCCGTGTAGGGACAGTAGCGCTGCGGTTGGTGCCCAGCATGCGTTCAGTCGTGGTCGGACTGGTCAGCATGCGGTTGATCGCACCGAACGGCTTCCAGTTGGTCTGCATATCGTCGAAGACGACCGCAGCGGGCTTCTCGTTCAGAACGGTGACGATCAGCTTTCCGGCCTCGTCGGCTCCCGAGGGATAGCTGACCCTGTAGGGCTCGTCCGGACCGGCAAACAGTGTGATCACATCCGCCAGATAGCTTTTGCCGCTGCCGGAGGTGGTTGCTGTGATGTTGAACGCCGGAGCGACGGACAAGGAGGGCCGGACGACGGCCGTGATTATCGCCGAGAGCGCGGCGGATCGGTCGGCATCCGTCTCGAATTCGAACTCATCGAGGAGATGGTTCAAATAGCTGATCGCGTGTTCGGCATCTTCCCGACTGGCGTTCTCCAACCCGCGATAATCCGACGGATCAAAGACGCCATATACGCCTGTCCCCGGATCGTAGCCGGGTCGGGCGATCAACGCTCCGTCGTCCCCAAAGTAGGGCTGGCGGGCTATCCCGTTGAGCGGTTTGAGGTGGTCACGATCCTGCCCGAACAGCAGCGCCTTGACGATACTCTGGGGCGGATCGCAGCGGAGCCAGAGATTGTCTCGCCCTTTCCGTTCCCAGTTTATGGAGGCGGAGAGGAAGGTTCTAAGGGTCTGCTCGTTGACCAGTTCGACCGCGACCCCGCCACCACCCTTTTTGATGATCCGAACCAGGCCGCTGCCGCTGGTGAAATAGGCGCCGGTGTCGGCCAGCACCTTCTCGGCATCGGCACGGTTCAGATGCAACTCGCCCGGTGCAACACGGATCGTAGGCTTGTCAGGCTCGGGGTCTGTGTCCGCTAGGTTTGGTCCTGGCGGAGGGGTTGGCGGTGTGCCGTCGTCGGTCGATGGGGAGCTCCTTTGTTCAATGTCATTTTCATTGGGATTTGGCTCTTTCATACGTCCTCGAAATGCCCTTTCCACGGGATGTGGTAATAGGGTTAAAACAACGGGGTCGAATGTTTCGCCAAATCAGCGGGTTACGACCGTCGTTTCGTCCGAACACGGATTTATTTTTTGGGCAGATTTTCGATTTGTAACGGTGGCTCCTTACGACGCCTGCGCCGTGTGGCGAGGATGGCCGAAGCTACGACAACAAGGCCCACGATACAGGCTAAGGGCAGAGCCACTGCCAGGGCAGACAGAGCGAGGGTGCCCAGGAACACCAGCGTCTGTTTCGGCCGAGTGATGAAGCTGACGATCAAAGCCAGCACCGCCAAGGCCACAGCGGCGATGATGACCGCCCTGAGCACGGCCAGCGCCACGTACAAAACCATCAGCAAAAGGAAACGGCTCATCATCGACCGCCTGCCTCGGTCCAGAAGTGGACAAGGCAGAGATGGTGTAGGCCCATCTCCGTCCCTGGACCGTTCTCGACAAAGACCACGGTGTCCCGCCCGCACCGGCCCCGATAGATGATCTCGAAATAAAGGCCGAGATCATCCAGGGTGTCGTAGGTCGGCTCCTCGGCATCGTCGCCCGTGATCGGAAAGCCAACGGCTGTGTTAATGACATCGGCCGTGTCGCCGCCCTGCACGACGACTATGCGGGTGTTTTCGCTGAGGTACGAGGGATGATCGGCGTAGGCTTGCCATCCGCGATGAACGATCAGGGTGCGTAGGTCGTCGTCCAGGTCGGAGTCGCTGATGACGCCGGCGACGTCGGCGAGGGTGTTCATGGAAAGCATGGGAAGTGTCCTTCAGGCACAAAAAAGCCCTCGCGACGGGGTGTCGGAGGGCGCGGGTCGGATGGGTGTCGAGGTCTAGTCGGCGTCGGTTGTCGCAGGGCGGTCGGCAAAGCCGAGGCAGTTGAAGCGAAGAGTGTCGTTGGTTTCGGGGTGGTCGGCCACGAAGACGAGCATTCCGAAGTCGTCTGTCATGACGTAGGCCAGCTCGAACCATGAGCCGTGGTCGTTGAACCACTCCCAGCCGGGCTGCTCGGCCTGGTCCCAACAGATGGGGAAGCCGACGGCGGCGTGGATGGCCACGGGTGGATCCCTTGGCTGGATCACCACGATCTGGAGAGTTTCGCCAAGGGGACGGCGACGATCGGTGTCCACCTGCCAGACACGAAGTCCGATCAGTGCGCGTAGGGCAGGGTCGAGGGTGGGGTCTGTGAGCGCAGCCGTGACGGCGTCTCGATCGGTGAGCGAAAGCATGGTCAGGGTGTCCTTTCGGGCCACGAAAAAACCCCCGCAGCGCATGGCCACGGGGGTCGGTTGAGGTGGATTATTTGGAGGGCGTCAGGTCGCCCTAGTGATCGGCCTTGAAGTCGATGACACGCATCAGCTTTTCAGGCTTCTGACCAAGGGCGGAGGCGATGGTGTCCAGGGCCAGACGCCGACCTTCTGGGGCTCGATTTACCGAACAGACGGGACGCTTGGCGACAGGGCGGTGGCGGCCTTCGTCAGCCTTTCCCGCAGCCGGTTGGAGCGGGCGATCCCTGACAGCGGCATGGTTCCGCTGTGGGTGACGGTGAAGTAGAAGCCGTCCTGCACCGTGCCATCAGCTTTGCGGCCCCTGGAGGGGACCATCGTTGCGACGATCTGGTGGCTGTCGATCAGGAACTTGATCGTGGCCTGATACCCCTTGTTCGGTTGTTCGATGCGCACGATCGGGCTGGTGCCGAACTCGACATTCATGGCGTCCACCAGGATCTGATCGGCCTGAGCTTCGGTGATCAGATAGACGGGTTCGCTCTGGCTGACGTAGGTGCCGGGCGTCCGTGCTGGTGCCGAAGCGCAGCCACTGATCGCCAATGCGCCCGTGGCTAGGACAGCGAAGAAAATCCGCTTCATTGGGCGTTCCCCTGGATGGCTTGAGCGCCACGCTTGCCGCGCGTCATGAAGAGGACGCCGCCGCCTACGCCGAGAGCCACGGTCGCCCAGAAGAGGAGAGACTTGTACGAGGCCAGCCTGTTTTCAGTCTCGATGATGCTGCCGTGGGTGAGGGCGTAGTTCTGTTCGTAAGCCGTTGCGGCTTCGTACTCTTTGGATCGCAAGGCCTCACGGTAGCCGACCTTCTCATAGATGCCGTCTTTGATTTCCTGCTGGGCGTAGAATTTCTGCAGCGGGAAATAATCCACTGCCCATAGCCCGCCGACAACAACATAGAATGCGGCAACAGCTGCCAGACCTATGCGAATTACATTTTTGTTCATCCGGTGTTTTCTCATTGTCATGTGTGAGATGCGCCAGGATTTGCACATCATATAAGATGCCGAGATTTGCGCTCAGCACGGCATCAAGCTGTGTTGTTGAATGCATCGCCCTGCGCGGACAGCAGCGGCCTCCCCCAAACTGAATAACCCAATCTGGGATATACCGGATTGGGATTTAGCAAAAGCGCCTCACCTGTCAGGGGCGCGCGTTGCCGTCATCGATCTTCACGCAGCGGCATCAGGAGTTCATCGCCTTCATCGCTTCGGCGCGAAAAGCGGCCGGCATCACTCAGGTCGAACTCGCCGAGCGGCTGGGAAAGCCACAGAGCTTCGTGTCGAAGGTAGAGCGGGGCGAGCGCCGCCTGGACGTGATCGAATTCTGTCAGGTCGCGGAGGCGCTGGGCCGTGATCCGGCGAAGTTGCTGCAGGAGTTCGTAGACTTGAGGCGTCCCTGAGCGAACGAGCGCCTTCCGACGACCGCCACGAGGAGCAGTCGTCCGCCGGACTGACTGGAACGGCCGTCTAGCGTTCTAGAGCTTCCTGCTCGATCTGATCGCGCAACGCGTCATCACTGACAGAGGCTGGTTCACGTCGGTCGCCTGAAATCTTCGGCGGTTTGGCTTGCCAAGGGGTGACATAGCTGCCGACTTCGGAGTGGAATTCCACTGCGGCTTTGATGAGCTCAGTTACCACGATCTTTCTCTGACCGAACTTTGCCCCCAGGTCTTTCACTAGAAGGATCTCAAACGACAGAACCGCCATTCCATCACGGTGCGCGATCTCTGGGTTCTCCTTCAACTTGACCAAGGGGAACTGAGTTGCGCCGGCGCGGCCTGGCCAAAGCAGCCGAACGTGGATGTCTTTAGAGGTGCTCTGGGACAACTGCCGGAGCAGCCATGAGAGTCGCGCCTTGGTTGATTGGCGGTCCGCCGGTGCCTTCAGCCGCATCTGCAGGCTCAGCGCTCTTTTCTTGAAGTCGGCGGCCAGCTGGATCGGCGCTGCAGCATCGGGGATCAGAAGGCTGCTTTGAAGGCAGGCATCGCGCGAAAACCCTTCCACCGAGGACTTCATCCGGACAGTCGGATCGCCCGCTTCACCACGAGACATCTGGACCTCGACGTGATCACTGAGCTGACGGCTGAGCACCGAGGTCACTCTGTCCAACGCTTGGTGCCAAGCGCCGACAGTCTCCTGTGTGTCACTGCCTTTTGGTGTGGGGAGACCACCGGCCGCCACTTTGGCAGCCATCTCCGACCAAGCGGCGGGCATCGAGTCGAATTCTTTCACGCCCGAGCTGGGATGAAGAAGGAACCTCTGCAACTCGCTGAGCAGAAGAAGTTGTTCTCGATCCTCGACGTCGCCGGTTTCCCTCAGCAGATGGGCTTGGGTGATGACGTACCCCCAGGACCAATGGAACAGCTGGACTTTCCGAGTGAGCGTACCGCTCACGGTCAAAGGGTGGTGCGTCGGCAGGGACGAGAACTGGTTTGAAAGCGTTATAACCGCATCAATGCCGTTGAGCTTCGCTATGCTCAGGTAGGCTTCGATCTGCTCATTTGTGAGTTCTGCGGCACCCACCTTGGCTTCGACAAGCGCCGTCCACGTGGTTTTCCCTGTGTGAACGACAATCAGTCCATCGGGCCGGTGTTTTGCGCCTGCGACGGTCTTCTGGAGGCCGACCTCTGTGTAAGTCTCGACTTTAGCCCTAACGCCCACACGCTGATCCACGCTCGCCATCATTGCTCGACCGAACTCGCCGACGTTCTCCAAGCAAGCCAGAAAGATCGAGAGAGTTCGGCCCTCTTTCGAGGTGTCGGCCAGCACCGGAAATAGCCGGGAGGGCTCGCCTCGTTGAAGCACTGAAGGCAGCTTGGTCATGATGTCCCCTTGTAATCTTGGCCGCTGATCCGCCGCCTATCGCTAGCCGAAGTGTTCGCTCACATACGCCGCCACTTGGCTCAGTGGGATTTCCGGAGAGGACGCACCAGCTCGAACGATCAGCCGATCGGTAGCGGTGCCTGAGCTGTCGGCCACGGCGAGGTAAACGGGCTTACGAGACCGCTTCACGTCAACCCGACAGATCACCTTCTCGCCGACCACCGGATAGGAAACCGAAACGCAACCGGCGCGGAAGCTCTCAGAAAAGCGATCTTTGATCAGGTTAGTCAGGTGGAGGTCGAACTTGTCCCGGCTTCCTCCGAACGTCGCCAAATCAGGCTCCAGTCCCGGAATTTCCCCGTTGTCCTTTACGCCGATAAGCAGCGTTCCGCCCTTGTAGTTCGTGAAGGCAGCAACTGCTTTAAGGCACTGGTCTTCCAGCCGCTTGTGAAGCGCGGCTTGTCTCACATCCCATCGAAGAGTTTCTTTGAACTCCAACTGCTCGCCCTCACCTTGGGCGATCAGAAACTCGACCGAAAGCTGGGTAGCCGCTTTCTCGATTTTGGGAGCGTTGGGGCCCGCATCAATGAGACTGTCGCGACGCAACAACACCCCTTTTTCCAGTCCATCCTCGAGAACGTCCAGGATGAGGTCTTTGAGCTGTGCGGAAGTCGACTTCACGCCGAATGCCCGAGCAACGGCCTGGACCGCTTGGTCTTCTGTCGCTCCAAAATTCCGGGACACAATGCTTACCAACGCGGCTTCGATCTCGGCGGGGGGGAGCATCTCCGGTTTGCGCAATGTCGGGGACGCCGCTCCACTACGATCCCTGACAACGATGTCGGCGCCCGGATGGCTGAAGAAATCATCATCTTCCAGCACGCGTCCTTGCGAAATGGACACATCGATTGCCCGCCGAACAGCATCGCGTATCCGGCCGCCCGCGCGGGCTGCGCCCCAAGCATCACGGATGCGGGCAACAATCTCATCGAAATGAACGGGGCTTTCGAGCGCTACAACCTGTTCCGCTAGCTGAGTCAGAACCCCTGTCGGGGCTTGATGAAGCTCGGTCGATAGGTGTCCCGGCTTCTGGAGAACAGCTTCAATGTAAGGCTCTGAAACTGCGCTGGCCTCCTCAACGGCTGCTACGCCCATTTCGGTGACAGTTTCTCGTTCGACCGAAGTGATCTCGTATGCCGGCAGCCGGTCCTTGGCTTGCCCCGCTCGCGCCAATTCAACCTTCGCAGCTTCGATCGCTGCGACGACGCGATCGAGTTGTTCTTGCGGGCGCTTGAACCAATCTCCGCTCCAAATCCGATGCACGATCCAGCCTTGGCCTTCGAGGACGCTACGGCGAAGACGATCGCGGTCCCGCGCTGATCGGGAGTTCTTGTAGGACGGCCCGTCACATTCGATCGCGAGTAGATATCGATCAGGTTGGTCGGGATCGGCGACTGCGATGTCGATGAACAATCCTGAAACGCCAACGTCACGGTGAACTTGGTATCCGCGTTTGTGCAGGGCGGTCGCTATCTGCTCTTCGAACACGCCTTCGGTGTCGCGTCCGACAGATTCTGCCAGAGACATCCGCCCTGTCCGTGCGAAGTGCATGAACAGTTTGAGCGCAAAGACGCCCTTTCGCGACGAAGCGAAGTCCGGATCGATGTCTTCGTCGGTCATTGAACTAAAGACCTCGCATCGACGCTTCGCGCGACTGATCAGCACGTTCAGTCGTCGTTCGCCCCCTTCCTGTCCCACCGGGCCGAAACGCATGGGCGGTCTGCCGCCTGGGGTCGTTGGACCGTAGCCGATCGAGATAAAGATTACGTCGCGCTCGTCGCCCTGCACATTCTCCAGATTTTTGACGAAGAATGGCTCAGACGGGTGCGCTTGGAAGAAGGCCTCATCTTCCTGCGTCAGTTGGCGACGGAGCACTTCCAACTGCTCCATGATCGCTTTCCGCTGAGCGGAGGAAAAGGCGACTACGCCGAGCGACTGATTGGGCGACGTTTTCGCATGATGGATAATGGCGGCTGCGACGACCTTGGCCTCCACCGGATTGGTCCGGGTCGTGCCGGTTTCAAAAACGCCATCCTTGATATGATGGAAGCGGAGCCCCAATCCCGATTGTGCGGTGTAAGGGCTGGGAATGATGACGAGCTTGTTCTCGTAGAACTGACGGTTGGAAACCGCGATCAAGGATTGATGTCGGCTACGGTAATGCCAACGCAGCATCCTTGTCGGCAGACCCCGCGCAGTGAACAGCCCCAAGATGCTCTCGATATCAGCCACACGAGCTGATCCATCGTCGTCGTCCGCATCCGTCTGACCTGTCATCTTGGCGAAGAAGGCGGTCGGCGGCAGCTGTTGAGGGTCGCCCACCACGACGACCTGTTTGCATCTCGCAATCGCACCAAGCGCGTCGACCGGCTGAATCTGGCTGGCCTCGTCCATGACCAACAGATCAAATGTCAGAGCGCCGGGCGGGAGGAACTGGGCTACCGAGAGGGGGCTCATCATGAAGACGGGCTTGAGCGCCTGGATTGGCTGTGCCGCCTTCTGCATCAGTTGACGGATAGGCATGTGGCCGCGTTTGCGTGCCATTTCACCTTTGAGGATTCCAAGCGGTCCCACTGCACCGCCAGTTTTGGGAGGAACGCGACGATGGTGATCGAGCGCAACCTGCATTGCGGCGGCTCGGATCCTTTGGTGATCCAAGTCGATGAATTCTCGGACCTTACGTCCGTGAAGTTCGCCGTCAAACGTCGCTAGTGCCGGCTCTGCCGCCACCTGTCCTTCGAATACAGCTTCGAAAAAGGCCTGTTCGAAGTCGGGCAGGGCGCAAACGGGCGCAAGTTCCCCTGTGTGAAGCCGATGGACAAGGTCGCCCAGACCGAGCGCCCGCCCCTCATGTGCGCGAGCTCGATACGCCACCCAAGAGGTCAGTGCCTCGCCGCCATCTCGCCACGCCGCAAGGCGGTCGGAGACATCAGATGTCGGCAGTGTAAGGACGTTTTCTGCGGTCAGAGCAGCTCCCGAATCCGCTTCAAGGTCCGAGAGTAGATTACCGAAGGCATTGGACCACGTCGCCCGTAGGTTGATTAGATCATCACACTGACCGGGGATCGTGGGTCGATCCGATATGCCCGCTGCCAGAATACGAATGTCCCCATTGCCCTCGATCCAGCTGGAGATGTCAGACAGCGCGGCCCAGTCTGACATCTCGCCATTCCAGCGTCCTCCAAACGCCTCGCGTCCTAAAAGCTCCTGGGTCTTAAGCTCTGCCCTCGCGGCCTGCCCTCGCACGAGCGCGGCCAGGTCTTCTCGACGTTCGATTATCGACCTGTCACCGTTGATCGAGAGCGCGCGGTATTCCGTATCGGCCTTCGCCAATCTTGCGGATGCTTCAGACACCGCTGTCAGCGGGGCTTCATCTGCATGCGATACGTCGCCAAAAATGACCGTGCGCCGATCTCCGAGATCATCCCACAGGTCCGCGACCTCACTTCGTGTGGCCTGAAGCAAGGAAGAAAGGTTAGCTGCAAGGTCTCCCACCCGTGGTCGGTCCGGCCGACGACCGATCGCGATCCGGGGTTCAGCGCCCAATCCTTTGAGGCTGCGCATCCATTCAACCATCGCCGTCAGAGGCGCTGAGGACGATCGCTCACCGCGCCAGTCGCTTCCGAAAGCGGAGCGCCCAAACGCATCTTCCGATTGGATAAGCTTCAGAGCAGCCTGCCCGCGAGCAAGTGCATCCAGCCAGTTCAAGCGTCGCTGGAGCGGGGCTTTCGGGTCGGAGAGATAGGACCGGACCAACTGGTTCGCGGAGCGCCAATCGCCGTTGAAGATTCTGAAAACCGAGCTGCCATGCGCCGCGAGATTGCGACGTGCATCGGAAAGGTCAGTGTTCCATGCGGAATCGCTTAGGGCGTTTCCAATTTCACTACGTGCGTCTTCGAGTGATTTCACTGCGTTCGCCAAGTCGGCGGCACGCTCTACTCCATTGTCCCAGAGCTCCTGTGCGAAGGCAGCCGGATCGGCTTCGGGGGCATGCGAAACTCTCTCGCCTACCCGAGTCAGCTTCTCGAGTTCAACGAGCGTATTCGGCGTTTCCTGTCGGCCGATCGCCTTAGCAAGACGCGCCGCGACCTCGGCGATCTCCGGTATCCGTTCGGCGACCGAGCGCGCGAGAGCAAAGGAGGCGATGGGTGTGCCATCGGCGAGCGCGGCAAGAGCGTCCAGGATTGACGTGACGTCGGCGTCCCAAGCCGACTGGTTGAACTTCAAGTCCAACGAGGCTCGCAATGAATCTAGTTCAGCACCGGCGGTTACTAGAGCCCGCACATTGGCGGGCTGCTCCCAGACGGTTGCGCTGAACGGCAGGGGGTCAAGCTCCGGAGCTGAGGCGACGCGAATCCCGAGGGCACGCACTGCCTCCAAATCTGCCAAGGCCGTAGCTTCATTTCGATCAAGAAGCTTTAGCAACTCACCCTGACGAGCGCGCATGTCGCCCAGCTGCAGAAACAGCTCCGCCAGCCTTGCCTCAATCCTTGCGATTTCCGGTGGAAGCGCACGATCACGCTCGATTCCGCGCCAGAGATGTTGGCCGGGAACTCCCAGATCGAGCACTCTTTCGGCGAGTTCGGTCACTAGGCGAGAGCGCTTTTCAAAGTCCTCCCGTGACCAGTCCTCCGGCGTGTCGAGCTTCAAATAGGCGGGTTTGACGCCTTCCTGACGAAGCCGTACCAGATGGCCTACGACCTCATATGGTGTGTACTCAGCCGCTCCAGCGGGGCGATGGAGACGATCCGCGTGAGCATTCAGTTCGTCGCGGGCGTCGGTCAAACGAGCGTTCAGAACCGCGAGGTTGTCCGTCCGAGGCGCGCCAAGCTCCCAAGTTCGGCGAAGCTCTTCTAAAACGGCTCGCTTGTTCGCTTTGTTGCTATGGAGTTCGAGACAGGCGTCGCCTACGCCTGTCGTGTCGAGCCGACGCTTGACTACCTCCAACGCAGCCATCTTTTCGGCCACGAACAGCACCGTCTTGCCGTCTGCGACAGCTGCGGCGATCACGTTGGCAATTGTTTGCGACTTGCCGGTTCCGGGTGGTCCCTGGATGACCAAGTCCCGCCCCCGGCGCACCTCCTCGATCGCCAGCGTTTGCGAGCTGTCACTGTCAACGATGTGCACCATCTGGGATGGGGCAATGTGCGCATCGACCGAAACATCTTCAGGAATCAGCGCTTCGCCGGCGGGAAAGCCCTCTGTCATCAGCGGCTTTAACAGGTTGTGATCCGACAGTTTGCCGTTTGGCGGCCAAGTGTGCGGGTCCAGGTCGCGGTACATTAGGAACTTGGCGAACGAGAAGAAGCCGAGAACCAGATCGTCTAGGTCCACGGACCATCCGGGTTTTGCGGCGACGGCTTCCGAGACGGCTGCTGCGTAAGCGGACGGATCAAAGTCCTCTCCGGCTTCGAAAGTCGGAAGCTTCAGGCCGTGGACTCGATCGAGATATGCTTCGAGCGAAAGATTGGCTGCGACGTCTTCTTGGCGTGCTCGTAGCTTGAACTTCTCGGCTGCGTTGCCTCGTTCCAACTCGACGGGAACCAGAATGAGCGGCGCGAACCGGATCAGCGCCGCATCCTTCGGATCAACCCACTTGAGCGTGCCGATCGCGAGAAACAGGATGTTGACACCCTGCTCCTCCTCGAGAGTCCGAGCATCGTAGTAGAGGTCGAGCAGTTTCTTTTGCAGGCCCGCAGCGGTTAGCCGCGTTTGGAGCTTGGTGTCCGCGTGACGATTTGCGACGCCCCGCGCGTCAATGCCGTCATCTTCGGGTTGAGCGAGTTCTGCGATCTCGTCTTCACCATCCTCCCCTTCGAGCACTTCGCCGCGACCTGCGAGGAAGGTGAACGCCTTGCCTTCCTTAACCAAAAGGCGAAACACCTCTTGGCCTCGCTCATCGGCGATCTCTAGGGTTTTGGCGCTCTTCGCCGACCTCGGAATGCTAAGCAGGCGGTTGCGGGCCGATAGATCCAGCAGCTCAGTTCTTGCTCTTTCGAGCTTGGCCTCAATCGGCAGGTCGCTCTGGAATACCGACACCGGCTCGGCAGCCGGTGCGACGACATCTTCATTGGACATTTCACGCCTCTCCCTGCGCAACCCTTGCACGAGGTATCGCCGTTTCGTCTAGAAAATTTCTACTTAAACAACCGGGCGCTCGCTGCTGATCGCTAGTGATGACTGCTCGCGCTGAGCGTCTGGTTGATCCTTGTTCTATTCTTTCAGGCTAGCTGGAGCCGGTAGAGATCAACTGAGCGCTAAGAGGCCGAAGCCCTTCCCAACGCATACCCACGGAACTCCCAAGCGGAAGCGCCTTCCGGCTTATCTCGGCCGGGCGTCAAAGCTAGCACTGCTCTGGAAAGGTGGTGCCGCTTAGGTGACTCGAACACCTGACCCCCTCATTACGAATGAGGTGCTCTACCGGCTGAGCTAAAGCGGCCCGGTCGCGCGGGCGGAAACGGCCCGTGCGAGAGGCGCTCTTTATACGGGCGCGTCGCGCTTGCCAAGCGCCGCTTTCAAGGTCTTCAACAATGTCGTCTCGTTCGGCCGTTCGGACACAGCAGTGGTCAGGCCGAGCGGGGTCAGGGGGGCGGCTGCGGCGGCGGAGATGCAGGCGCAGACCACCCCGGCCAGGCGAGCCGGTGAGGACGCCGCCCAGGCCGCCAGGGCCTGAGCGGCGCGTGGGGAATGGACCAGGACCGCGTCAAAAGCGGGTGGATCGACACGAGCGGCCCAGGCCGTGCGATAGACGGTCAAGGGCTGGACCGCGACGTTGCGGGCCTGCGCCGCGTCGAGCGCGGCGGCTAAATCGCCTGCGGGGGTTTCGGCCAGGGGCGCCAGCAGGACGGCCTCGCTCAGTTCGGCGGCGATCAATCGGGCGAGATCGGTCAGATCGCCGTCGGCCGAGCGAACCGCGACGAATCCGGCCTCACGCGCAGCCCCCGCCGTGGCCTCGCCGACGGCGAAGACGGGTCGGTCACGGCGCGGCGTCAGGGCGGCGAAGGCCGCCACCCCGTTGGCGCTGGTGAAGGCGAGCGCGATCCAGGAGAAATTGACCGTGAACAGCACGAGCAGGACGTACTGGAGCGAGGTCGTGCGGCTGACCGACACGACATTGTACATTTCCCAGGCGCCATAGGCGGTGAGCGCGAGGCCGCCGCCGAAGACGAAGAGGCGCTTCAGCCACGGCGTCTTCCAGGCGCGCGGCGCGACCGGCCTGCGGCGGTCCTCGTCCTTCCAGCTCCGGAAGGACTGAACCGGCATGATCAGGCGGTTCTCGGGCGGGGTCGCGGGCAGCGGACGCGCCGCAGCCCTGTGATCCGGCGCCATGACCTCGCCGGGGCGGGCCGCGGTCACCACGTCCATCGGTTCAACCAGGTCTCTGATACGGGCTGTCCGCCCGATTGCAGGACGAGCCGCAGCTCGCAGAGGGAATCGGTGCCGGGATCGACCTCGAAGCCGACGCGCATCAGCTTGCGCTCGGGGAAGGGCCAGAGCCGGATGTTATGGATCTGGCCGGGCGTCGTGCTGATATGGGCGCGTGTCGCGGCGACGGTTCCTGCATCGGCCAGCCGGTCGCCCGTGAAGTCGACGAGAAAGCGCCGGCGCCGGCCCTGCGAGCCACGGCCCTGGCGCATCCGCGTCGCGAGAGCCAGGCCCGGCCGTTCGGGCGGCTGCCAGCACCAGGCCTGGCGATAGGCGATCGAGGTCTCACTGCCGGCTGCCAGGGGCTGCCGCGGACGCCAGTACATGATGACATTGTCGTTGATGTCGGATTCGCTCGGGATCTCGATGAGCTGGACCGCGCCCTTGCCCCAGTTCCCTTGCGTCTCGACCCAGAGGCTCGGACGGCGCTCGTAGAAGACGCCGTCGAGATAATGCCCGACCTCGCGGTCGCGCTGCACCAGCCCGAAGCCGCGCGGATTCTCGTCCATGAAGGACGACGCCATCGTGCGCGGCGGGTT
>OFDC01001100.1_pt1 | contig 15580 bp, 15 predicted proteins | sample 1520941 | NCBI WGS metagenome assembly OFDC01 (sample SAMEA94258168, study PRJEB24077) | hot springs metagenome | biome: Aquatic biome; feature: Water | place: India | collected 2012-12-06 | depth 5 m | reverse complement strand
AAATTTGATTGAGTTGGTATATTGCATTTGTCTTATTAGCATTGTAACGAAAAATCGCATGGTTGACTATACGCTAATCGGTAACAATTGGTGAGGGGGCAAAAGTCACATCATCAATGGATTGAGGCAATTTATGTATTAATATTTTGTTATGTAAGATAATAAACGTTTTGTTTTTTAAAATATAGCTATCAACTTTCTTAGATTGTCAAAGCCCACAAAAATCACAATAATAAGGTTAACAAAATGACTTACCCAATAACTAGAAGGAAACTACCATGTTAGATCAAGGTTTATTAGATGCAGTAAAAAGTTATAGCGAACGTATGACTCGCCCGATTGAGTTTGTGTTGGGTGAGGGTGAACATGAACAGCGCGCTGAACTGGTGGATTTTTTGACCCAAATTGCAGGCACTACTGACAAGATTCGTTTGAGTCAACAAGTCGATACCAATCTATCACCGATGAGTTTTAAAATCCGTAGCCAAGACAAAGATACAGGCATTATTTTTAGTGGTATTCCAGGTGGTCACGAGTTTACCTCATTGATTTTGGCGATTTTACAATCAGGTGGTAGTGAACTCAAACTTGACCCAGGTATTCAAAATATCATTAAGGCGATTAAACAGCCGCTAAAATTTGAAACTTTCGTCTCACTGTCTTGCCACAACTGTCCAGACGTGGTGCAAGCGCTGAACCAATTTGCGTTACTGAGTGACAACATCAGCAATGAAATGATTGATGGTGGTGTGTTCCAAGACATGATTAACGAGCGCAATATCCAAGGCGTACCTGCGGTATATTTAAATGGAAAACCTTTTGCCAATGGTAAAATTGACATTGCCAAACTCATTGAGAAACTGCAACAGCAATACCCAGATTTGATGAGTGGTGCAGCAGCAGCCGAACAGCTTGAGCAGCAAGATGTAACCATCATCGGTGGCGGACCTGCGGGCGTGGCGGCAGCCATTTATGTGGCACGTAAAGGCTTAAAAGTGACCATGGTGGCTGATCGTATCGGTGGGCAAGTAAAAGATACCCAAGATATCGAAAACTTCATTTCAATCCCATTGACCAATGGTAATGAATTATCTGCCAATTTTGCCAAACATATCACCGCTTATAATATCACGGTCAAAGAAATGGTAAGCGTGACATCCATCAGCGAAAATTCTGCACAAATGAATGAGCAAGGCGAGGATAAGCCAACCTACCAAATTACCTTGAATACCGGTGAAAGTTTTAGCACTCGTGCGATTATCGTAGCGACGGGGGCAAAATGGCGTAAACTTAACATCAAAGGTGAAGATGAAAATATCGGTAGTGGCGTTGCGTATTGTGCGCACTGTGATGGTCCTTTCTTTAAAGGCAAAGACGTGGCAGTTGTGGGCGGCGGTAACTCAGGGATTGAAGCGGCAATTGACCTAGCAGGCATTGTCAAACACGTGACCGTGTTAGAATTTGCTGACACGCTCAAAGCAGACCAAGTATTGATTGATAAAGCCAAAGCGCGCGATAATATCGATATCATGACAAGTGTAGCGAGCCAAGAGATTAAAGCAACTGATGGTAAAGTCAGTTCGCTAATTTACCAAGACCGTACCACCGGTGAAAACAAAGAATTGCCATTATCTGCTATCTTTGTGCAAATCGGACTGGTGCCAAACTCGGAAGTGGTCAAAGATTTGGTACAGGTGACCAAATTTGGTGAAATCGAAATCAATGAGAAATGCCAAACCAACAAACCCGGAATTTTTGCCTGTGGTGATGTCACTACCGTACCGTTTAAGCAAATTAATATTGCGATGGGCGAAGGTAGTAAAGCGGCACTCAGTGCGTTTGAATACCTCATGTTGCAATAATTTTTCACCTGTTTTTTAGTTATTTTTCAAAAAAAGCCAAACCTCATAGTTTGGCTTTTTTTGGCGGGTAACTTTTTTTGGCGGGTAACTTTTTTTGGTGGGCAATATTGTGTTGCCTTGTCAGTGTATATTGGCGCGGTAGGCATACTACCCAAAATCCGCTACAATAACTTGCAAACTATTAATAGCGATTTAAAGGAATAAATCATGACAACAGCAAATACTTCATCCATCAAGCAGGTGACAGTAGCCGGCGGCGGCGTACTGGGTTCTCAAATCGCCATGCAAAATGCCTTTTTTGGCTTTAACGTCACAATCTTTGATAAAGAACCTGAAAAGGTCAAAGAGCGCATCGCAAAACTCATGCCCATCTATGCCAAATTCTATGACAAAAGCCCAGCACAAGCCCAAGTCATCACCCATGCGATTCGCTATGTGACTGACTTAGGCGAAGCGGTGGCACAGGCTGATTTGGTCATTGAAGCCTTACCAGAAGTCCTTGATATCAAAAATGAATTTTATAAGGCGCTGGCAAAGGTAGCCCCAAGTCACACGATTTTTGCCAGTAACAGCTCAACGTTGATTCCTAGCCAAATGGTCGAGGCCACAGGTCGCCCTGATAAATTTTTGGCGTTACACTTTGCCAACCGTATCTGGGTGAACAACACCGCAGAAGTCATGGGCTCAGCGTATACCGACCCTGCGGTATTTGACAGCATTGTTGCTTATGCCAAAGCCATTGGCATGGTGGCGTTACCCCTCAATAAAGAACAGCCTGGTTATATCTTAAATACCCTATTGGTGCCTTTCTTAAATGCCGGTATGCACTTGTATGCCAATGACATTGCCGATCCCCAGACTGTTGATAAAACCTGGATGATTGGCACAGGTGCACCGATGGGACCGTTTGCCATCATGGATATCATAGGGGTTAATACCATTGTTAATATCAGCCAGCAAAAAGCCAAAACAGGCTCGAAAACTGCCGAGCGATTTATCCAAAAACTGCAAACCGAACTGATTGATAAAGGTCGCACAGGGTTTGAAGTGGGGAAGGGTTTTTATGATTATCCAAACCCGGCTTATAAAGACCCTGATTTTTTAAAATAAGCGGCAAAAAAGTTTAAAAGTCAGAATTTAAAAGTCAGTATTTAAAAGTCAGGGAATGACAAAAGCCCATTGACACAACATGGGCTTGGTTTTTTATCTTTTATTGCGGCTATTGCGGCAGCACCCACGGCTAGCCCTTGCCAAAGCCAACAATTTACCCCAAAATGATAAAAAATTGTTGCCAAAAATCCCCGATGAAGCCGACCACCGCCCAACAAGTCAACACCTTATTATATTATTTGCAGACCAAACAGACACCGCCGTTTGAGATCCTGTTTTGGGAAAACTTGCAAAAGATTGATTTTGATTATTCAGCCAACAGCCTACAACAACTCAGTCGGTTTTTTGCCGCAATGGCAAAACGCCACATTCAATTGCCACAATTATTGGCAAACCAAAGCGGGCAAGCACTTGTGGTAGCGCTCGCCGCTTATATTGCAGACTATTTAGCCAAAACCACCGGGCAAGCGATTGCTTGGTATGACTATGACAGGATGTTAGCGCAGCTGGCACGGCAAAATAAGTACCCCACCCAGTCACAGTTACCTGCCGATTTTTACAGCTCACTCACCGCGCACATCGGGCACAAGTTATATTGTCAACCGCTTAAGCTATTACCAGATTTGCTGCAGGGTAAGGAGGTGTTACCACAGTTTATTGCACGGATGACGCAGACCGTGTATCAGCAATCGCAAGTCAACTTATTGCAATCGCCTGAGGCAGTGTGTCAGGGCTACTTGGCAAAAGTGAAAACAGGCAAACTACAGGATGCCGCTATCGCATTTTCTAGCTATCTGGCAGCGGTGAATTTTGATCATAGCCGTGATAGCTTAGTGCAAATTGATGAGGCATTATCGGCTATTCAGCAGGCGTTTGGGTTTACGCAAGCGGATTATCTGGATTTTTTGCAAGATGCCTCACGGCAAGCATTTTGCTATTTGCTGGGATTTTATATTGGTGTGACCAGCAGTCGCTTGGCCAATGCGCCCGTGCGCTGGGTATCTTTTGCGCAGATGTATGACAGCTTGGGCGAGGCGTTTGCTGAATGTCTTGAGCATAGTTTTGTGCTGCTGTTTGAGGACTGCTATCGCACGCCGATGCTGGTAGTGACCAATCGGTTATTTGGACTTGCTAGCAATTTTCCGACCACCGCTGCTGAGTTTGCGGATATTGTGCAACGGCAAAATGCAGGTCACCTAGCGGTTTATCCTTATCAAAACGCTGTGAGCGCTACCGCTAATTTGCCAGTGCTTTGGACGTCAGCCATGCACGCGGCGGGTGCGTTGGTGGCGTCTGTGCTATCAAGGCTATCACAAGGTCAACCGATTGTACCTTGTGTGTACCAAGCCCATAGCAGCGACAATACAGGGGATGAATTAACCGCATTTAATCCATCCAATATTAAGTTGTTATATCCTCACGATACGGATTTAGATACAGTTACAGCCACAGATACAGATACAGACACAAATATAGACACAGTGATTGATAGCCTCTACCAAACGCTGCATCAAAATCCACAATTAGCGCCCATAATCGTTGGCTGTTTTGATAGCTATACCAATTTGCCGATGGGGCGCACCGAAGGGGTGGTCATTGAGATATGGGTGTATGAAAACCCTCGCTTACAGCTGCAGCTTGTATTGCCGTATCAGTCCGCCAATGATTGGCACAGTCTAAAAATTTATCCGTTAGTCAATCATCAAAACGGCACACAAACAGCGCTTACCTCGGAACAAATAGCCGCGTTAACCACTGACTTTTACCAAGCACTGCTAAGCGCACCTTCAACACAAAATACCGCGGTCAAAACGCTGTGGCAAGATGCCTATGTCAATCAGCTTGATAGCTGGGTATTGCCGCCCAAAGACCAGCGTATCCAGCAACAAAACACGCAGTTGGTGACGCATTTTGATTTTGCGCTATTGCCGATACTCGATAATCAACCCAATGTGACTATGGCAGCTTTTGACTATAGCAGCATTGATTGGCGCGGGTTTGATTTGGCAAAATATATTTTGCAAGCCAGCCACCACGAGCAAGGCTATTTGCAGGTATACGTCAGTGATAACTTGATTAAAGATGAACTGTATCGGCAAGTAGAAGCGACTGAGGATTTATATCGCTATGGCAAAGTGGTGTGGGGCGTGGTGATAAAATCTGATGCGGCGTTAACCGAGCCTATGTCAGAAGAGGAGCGAGACACGCCTTTTGCCAACCATCGGGTGAGTTGTGCCGACATTTTGTTTGATCCAAGCGGGCAAGCAAGGGTAGAAGACTTACAAGCCAAGGCAAGTCAATTAATGGATGCGGTTGGTATCGATCAGCCGACAAACGCTATGCCTGACGTGGCGTTTTATCAATTACATTGCCAAGACGACACATCTAGGGTATTTAATTTGGCTTATCCAGCCAGTATCGCAGCGACAAACTATCGGATAACTAGCAGTTGGATTTGGCGGCGTCATTTGCCCAATGGCATGTTATCAAATAGCGTAGTGCCCATTATCATTCATACTCATGCTTACCAAAATAAAGCCGAGCAGGGCGAAATTATGGTATTGCCTAGCCAATTATGGGATAAAGCCTATTATCACTATTGGCTAAGCTTGGCTTATGAGCAGTTTGGGCAAGATTATGATTTACTTCCTTATATTCACTGGCAGCAAAAATACGCACAGGATAGCACCGATGCCGCGACCCAAAAGCGGCTATGGCCAAAATTTAAACCCAACCGAGCAACCAATCGAGCACCTAGCCGAGAACAAAGTTCAGCTATCGGATTGATGTCAGACAAGCTAGAAAATCCAATGTCAGCTACTGCTCAGCAACAAGCCGCTATTCAACAAACGACTGGGCAAAAGCTTGCTGATGTAAAGCCAACTTTACAACCACAGACATCACAGGCAGCCCAGACACCAAAGCCAATGCCACCACCCTCACTATCCAATGAATTGACGCAGCAACTTATGAATGACAAGCTGCGCTTACAAACCCAATTATCCACCAAAGATACCACCAAAGATAAAAAACTCCTGCTGATTGCTATCGGTGGGGTGCTTGTTTTGATTATCATGGTGATACTGGTCAAATTGATGCGATAAATTTGCCCAATTTTTAATTGAAAAAAGTCAGCATACGCATCAAAAGGTCATAAAAATTTGTTATGCTAACGGTCTGTAAGTTGGATGATGACAACAAAAAGAAAGATAGGGATACAATATGAAAATTATTGCTGATGGCAATATTGCTCATTTAAGCGATTTTTTTAATGAACACACTTTAGGGCGACCCATCGAATTGATTGCGATGGCAGGGCGTGAGATTGACGCGGCTGTGATAGATGAGCATCAGCCCGATATTTTACTAGTACGTTCCGTCACGCCTGTCAACAGGCTGTTATTAGACAACAATAAAAGCGTCAAATTTGTCGGTAGTGCCACCATCGGCATCGACCATGTCGATGTGGAGTACCTCGCCAAGCGCGGTATCATTTTTGCCCATGCCGCTGGCTGTAGTAAGCATTCGGTTGCACAATATGTGGTGGCAGCGATTGCCAATTTGCGCCCTGACTATTTTTTCAAACCCATCAACCTTGGCATTATTGGGGTGGGTAATATCGGTAATACGCTAGCGCAATATGCGATTTCCTATGGCTGGAATGTGCTGGGCTACGACCCACTCAAACCACCGTCGGTGGTCAACAACGCCAAACTTGAAACTGTGCTGCAAGAAAGCAATGTGATTAGCTTTCACGTGCCACTCACGCATGCGCACAACAGCTCATATCCCACCCATCACGACTATCTGATGACCCAAGCGCGCTGGCAAACCGTATCCGACACTGCCATCATCATCAATACCTCACGCGGTGAAGTGCTCGGTCGTGATGATATTGTCGCAAGCCCGAATGTGTGTGTACTCGATGTGTTTGAGCACGAGCCCAACATTGATGCAGAGCTGCTCAAAGCCTGTAGTATCGTTACCCCGCATATCGCAGGTTATACCCTAGAAGGCAAACTTAGGGGTACACAGTTTGTCTACAATGCCTTATGCAACTATTTACAAGTTACCCCAACCGTTGATTTTCATACCTTGATGCCAGCTGAAGTGCCGCTGTTTCAAGAAGTGCATAACCCACTCAAAGACCATGAGCGCCACCAACTGCTCAATAAAATTCCTGTGATGTATGATATCAAAGCCGATGACAAGCGTTTACGTAGTGTGGCAAATGCAAACGGTGATATTGAAGGCAAAGACTTTGATAACCTGCGTAAGAATTATCCGCTGCGCCGTGAATGGCAATCATACGTGTTTAAAATTTGATAAAAATATTCACCATGACATAAAGCCAAAATAGCCAGTATGGGAAAATACTAGCTATTTTTTTTGGGTCTGCTAATATTGTCGCAAATCCACCTATCCAAACTGTTATGTCAACCACTTATCAACCTACTTGCACCCTACAAACCGCCCAAGCCCGTGCTGCGATGTATGCCACTATTCGCCAGTTTTTTGCCGAGCGACAAGTGCTAGAAGTACAAACTCCTGTGCTGTCACAGGCGAGCAACACCGATATATTTTTGCAATCCGTCTCTAGCAATGTCACTGTGGGTGACCATCCAACCACCTATTATCTGCACACCTCACCTGAATTTGCTATGAAGCGTCTATTGGCAGCTTGGCAAGTGCCGATGTACCAAATTTGTCCCGTGTTTCGCGACAACGAAATTGGCAGCCGCCACAACATTGAATTTACCATGCTTGAATGGTATCGTCCCAATTTTAGCTTGGATGAACTGGCAAAAGAAACCAACGATTTGGTGTCCGCGGTACTCGGCTACCCGGTGATTTTTGACCATTATCGCTATGTGGATGCCTTTATGGATTTTGTTAAAATTCATCCCTTCGATGCCAGTTGCGATACCCTCAAAGCCATCGCCAAAGATAATGGTCTTAATATTGATTTGGGGGAGAATCACCAAGGCTGGTTAGATTTATTATTTAGTCATTTGGTGGAGCCTAATTTGGGAAAAGCGCTACCGACACTCATCTATGATTATCCTGTCGCCACTGCCGCCCTCGCCAAGACAGTCACAGACAAAGATGGCAATCGGGTGGCTAGACGCTTTGAGCTGTATATCAACGGTCTTGAAATCGCCAATGCGTATGATGAGTTGGCTGATGGACAGGCGCTGCGTCTGCGCTTTGATGAAGATAATGTGGCGCGTAAAAAACGTGGGCTACCTGTGATGCCAATTGACGAGAACCTGTTGGCAGCTTGTGATGCCTTGCCAGCTTGTAGTGGCATTGCGCTTGGTATTGACAGGCTGCTGATGATTAAAACGGGCAAAACCCATATCCACGATGTCATCGCTTTACCCACCCCTCACGCCTAACAGCAGTGAACTCAAAAAATAGGAATTGATATGAAACTTTGGCATTTATTTTTGGGGTTGGTGGCAGGCTTGGGCATCCCGATTCAAGCAGCGATTAATACTAGATTGGGCGCAATGTTTGGTGGTCAACCGCTAATGGCAGCATTTGTATCGTTCACGGTTGGCGCGCTATTATTGTGCTTGGTGTCTTTGCTATTTGTCGATTGGCAAGCGGTGCAATCGGGTCTATCAGACATGCAAATCAGTGATTGGTGGAAATGGCTTGGTGGTGCGCTGGGCGCGTTTTTTGTCTTTGCGTCGATTTTTTTAGCGCCAAAAATCGGTGTTACCAATACGGTGTTTTTGTTTATTTTAGGTCAGCTGGTCATGGGCATGGTGGTGGATAGTTTGGGTTTATTTGGTATGCCTGTGAAAACCCTGCATTGGAGTAAATTTTTGGGGATTGTATTGATGCTGGTGGGCGTATCGTTTTTTATGTTTGGACAAAAATGGTTTGCTAAGTCGTCATAAGGCTATTTTTAGGTCAATCTGCAAATCCAATCGCTAATTGCTGGATATAGTCATTGAATTTGTGTTCATCTTGCGAAGCAATCATAAAGGCATTGGGAATAGACTCATCCATACCCAATAACATCACCACGCCAAAATCTTCGGCTTGAAAATAGCGCTCATGCGGCTGCCGCAATTCGGTGATTTCACTGGCGATATGCTGTAATTTTTCACTCAAATCAGCTGGAATCGATTGTCCATCAAAATCATACAGTTGGGCATGGTGTTTTAATCCCCCATTGACGCCATTGACAATCGCTTGCGCCAGTAAGAACTCAGCGAGTGGCAATTCGTCAAACCAATGAATTTCACTTTGTTCAATCGCATCAAAGTTGCGGCTCATTTGCACCATCGGGTTATGCTGCTTTTTTGGGCTTAGGTCATCGACATGAATGCCCCAAACGCCGTCGTTATCGCAGGTTTTGCCAATGACGAGATGGTCGCCCAAGCGTTGTAACGGCAATAAGCCAAGGTGATTAAAGCCACTATTGAGACTAGCGATATTGCCTAAAGCCAATAAATAATGATACAAACCTGCAGGTAGTTGAACGCCCAAGGCTTGCTCATTTTGCTCAATCATCGCCTGACTGATACCCAGCGGTTCGGGGTGATTTTCCAGTTGATACAATAACTTAATAGCACGAATAGGGTTTAGCATAATCAACTAGCGAATCCAAGCATTTAAAATATTGGCAAAGGCTTGTTTGTCTTTGTCGCTATAGGGGGCTTGTCCGCCCAATTTGCTTTGTTGACTGGGGTCAAAAACGCCTGTACTACGCATGGTATCCATAAAATCGCGCATATTAAGCTTTTGCTTAATGTTGTCTTTGTCATACACAAAACCGCGAGAGGTGACTACCTTGGCGCCTTTTTCAATGCAATCATTGGCAAGTGGGATGTCGCTTGTGATGACCACATCACCCGCCACACAGTGCGCTGCGATATAGTCATCCGCTTTATCAAAACCGCCTTCGACCACTGTGATCTGCAAAACTGGCAACCGCGGCAAAGCAATGCCGCGATTGGCGACAAAAATCGTGGTCGTCTGGGTGCGCTGCGCGGTTTTGATGATGATTTGCTTGGCAATATTGGGAATTGCGTCAGCGTCTATCCACAGGGTGATTTTTGCTGTCATGGCTTTCACTAAAAAGGACTAGTCGTCTAGCAAATCAAGCTGTTTGGCAGACTGGAATAACACGTTTGAGCGGTTGCCTGAACGGCAGAACATAAACACGGGTTTTTCTGCTTGATTAAAAATCTCGGCAAACTGCTCAACTTGCTCACGGGTTAATTGACCACCAACGACCGGTAGATAATGATAAGCGAGCCCTGCTTGCTGTGCTTTAGTAGCGATATCTGCTTGCAGCGGTTGGTTGGGCTCTTCGCCATCGGGGCGGTTGTTGATGATGGTTTTAAAACCTTGCGCCCCGATTTGAGCAACTTGCTGTGGCTCAATTTGACCATAAAAAACAGTATTGTTTGGCATGTTGTGTTTCCTTATAAAGTTAGCGTTATAAAATTAGCGTTGATTATTCATGTTTTTACTGACTGCGACAAGTATATTTATTGGGTTAATTGTTTAACCGCTTGTTGCGTACTTAAAAATACCTTGCCAGTTAGTTTTTGAATCACATCGGTTTTTTCAATCACATCCATCACAGGCCCTTTGACTTCCGAAAAATGTAGGGTGATAGCTTGAGCCGCCAAATTTTGGTTTAGATTGATGAGCATATCTTGTGCCGTCAAATCGATATGATTAACTGCCGACAACATCAGTACCAGATTTTTAGTCTGTGAATGACTGGCAATCGCTTGCTCAATAAACTGTAGTACGGACTGGGCATTGCCATAAAACAGGCTTTCATCAATGCGAATGATCAACAAATCATCAAACTGGGTCACTGCATGGCGTGCAACATTACGAAAATGCCCGGTATCACCAATTTGACCCACAATCGCGATATGCGGGTGGCTGGTTTGCCAAATCAGGCCTGCAAAGGAGGCAAACAGCCCCAGCACCAAGCCAATATTTAGCCCAAACAATAACACACCTGTGAGTGCCACGCCAAATGCCAGCGCATCGAGTTTGTCATAGCGCAGCGCTTGCTTGAGGGTTTGCACGTCAATCATACTGATAATCACTGACATGATCGTAGCGCCCAATATGGCGTAGGGGAGTGGCTCTAAAGTCTGGCTAAAAAACAGCAGCACCAATGCCATCACCAGTACCGATAACATACTGGCAAGGGGACTTTGCGCGCCCGCATCGACATTTACCGCGGTGCGTGAGAAGCCACCGACAATGGTAAACGACTGAAAAAAAGCCCCTGCGATATTGGCAAAACCCAACCCTTTGAGTTCCAGGTTGGCATCGTAAGCTTCATGGCGTTGTCGGGCAAATGAGCTGGCAACCGAGTTGCTAGAGACAAACGCAATCAGCGCCATCAATCCGGCTGCAGGTAATAAATTAATGAGTTCAACGGGCGAAATCTGATAAAACGGCAGCACAAAATGCGGCAAACCACTGGGTACATCCGCCACCGTGCGAATACCCATATCGGCAAAGTTGCCTACTTGACTGGCGATAATACCGATTGCCAGCAACGCAAGCGGTAACATACGGGTGATGACCTCAATGACTTTGGGCGCCAATAAAGGCTTGAGCCAAGTTTTAAGATAATAGCGGTTGATAATTAGTACGGTGAATGCCGTAACACCGACCATCAAGGTGGGCACGTGCAACTCACGGCGATGAAACAAAAAGGTTTCAATATTCTCTAGCAGTGAATTGCCACTGATCGCGATACCTGTCACATATTTGATTTGCCCGACCAAAATCAAAATTGCCGCGCCACTAATAAACCCTGCCGTCACGCCACGGCTAATAAACTGGGTAATCCAGCCGAGCCGAAACACGCTTGCTAGCCACAATAGTGCCCCTGTTATCAGTGCCAAAAACGACGCCATAATGGCATAATGCATCGGCGGTAATTCGCTATAGGGCTGCAGCGCTTGTGCGGTCATAATCGCCGTAATCGCCACGGGACCTACGGCATTGACCGAGCTTGCGCCAATCCACGCATACACCAGTACCGGCACAATCGCTGAATATAACCCATATACAGGGGGCAAACCCGACAGCATGGCATAACCCAAACTTTGCGGAATCACCAAAATACCCACAATAATGCCCGCCAACAAATCTTGACTGAGATTTGCCTTGTTATAGTGCGTTACCCAGTGGGGTAAGCGTCGCAAGTAGGCTGCATGTAATGGCAAGGTGGTTATCCCGATACAGTGGTTATTCTGATAAATTAGTGTCCGATAAATTACCTTTCCAATAAACTAGCAGACAGGTCAGTTTTAGACTTAATTATTTGGTCTGACAAAAGCGATCGTACAGTACATTGAGGATTGCTAAGGCATCGTCACTGGCGACTGAATAATAAATTTGTTTGCCCTCGCGGCGGGTGTTGACCAAACCATCTTTACGCAAAATCCCCAATTGCTGCGACAGACTTGGTTGACCCAGTCCCACTTTCTCCTCAAGCTGGCTCACACAATGCTCACCTTGCGTCAATTGACACAGCAACATCAAGCGGTCAGGATGAGATAACGACTTTAACAACTGGCTGGCTTTTCCTGCAGCAGCGTGCATTTGATCGAGCATGGATGCATCCATCGATACAGGCGCATCGGACTGCGGTTCGGCAATTTCAGACATGACTTTTCCCCAAGGTATTTTGATGGCTGATACGTAATCGCTGATACTAAGTGCTGATACTAGGTGCTGCTACCATCAAACGTATTACATAATTTTAAAGATAAACGTTTGCGCCAATAAAATATATTGAAAAACATATTATAAAATAATATAATGAATTGAGCAACGCCTTGCAATACCGCTATTATACAAAAGTATAAAGTGTTTTTTCAGTTGAAATTGCCATAAAGATATGCCAAAAGCGTTTTTAGATAACAGGAAAACTTATGAACATTCATTCTTTTTTAGACAACGACACTGAAACTTTTACCCACGTTCTAGTTGATGAAGCTAGCAAACACTGTGCCATCATCGACCCAGTATTGGATTTTGACCCCGCAGCCGGCAAAATTCGCTATGACAATGCCGATAACGTCATAGGGTTTGTCAAATCACAAGGGTTGACCCTTGACTATATCATCGAAACCCATGCCCATGCCGATCATCTATCATCCGCGCCTTATATCAAAGCGCAGTTAGGCGGCAAAACAGTGATGGGTAAATATATCGATAAGGTGCAAAAAACCTTTAAAACCATTTTTAACTTTGACGACCTAGCCACCGATGCCAGTCAATTTGATATTTTGACTGAGGAAGGCAGCGAGCTAACCCTGGGTGATTTGAGCATTACGGCCATGCATGTACCGGGTCATACCCCAGCCGATATGGCATATAAAGTGACGGATAAAAGCACCGGCAAAGAAAAAATTGCGGTATTCGTCGGTGATACTATTTTTGCCCCTGATGTCGGCTCTGCACGCTGTGACTTTCCCCATGGTAGTGCCGAGGATTTGTATGACTCGATTCAGCGTTTATTAGCCTTGCCCGATGATACCCTGCTGTATCTTTGCCATGATTACCCACCCAAGGGCGGGCGTGAGCATATCGCAACGGTTTGTGTCGGTGAGCAAAAATTACGCAACATTCATGTCAAACAAGGCACGCCTAAAGCAGAATTTGTACGAATGCGTAACCAACGTGACAAAACACTTGCAATGCCACGTTTGATTTTGCCATCGGTACAAGTTAATATCAATGCAGGTGAATTGCCAAAACCAGAACACAATGGCGTTCGCTACCTTAAAATTCCCTTAAATCAATTATCATAAAATAAGGAAAATAATAAATGAAAACCAACGTGGGCAACAAAGAGCGTATCGCGCGCGTGATTGCAGGTCTAGCTTTACTAAAATCAGCGAAAAGCAAAAAGATGAAAATGCTTGGCTTAATACCCTTAGTATCGGGTGCGACAGGTCATTGTCCTTGTTACAGCAAGCTTGGTATCAATACCGCCAAATCAGCAGCAGATAGCAAAAAACACTCTAAAGCGCAATCCAAAGACCATGCGAAAGATAGCGCTGATGACAAAAGCACCGTGATTGACAGTGTCATGCAAACAGCTGAAACCTTAAAAGAAACAGTTCAAGAAAAAGCAGCCACGCTTAAAGAGACTGCTCAAGAAAAAATAGAACAACTTGCAGACGCCAAGAAAGCTGACCATGCAGACAAAGCGGAAAAGTCAGAACAAGCAGAAAAAAAAGAGGCTTAATCTAGGCGGCTTTAATTTAAGCGAATGTGACATTCGTTATAGACTAATAAAAGACTGAGAAAAGGCATCCGTTTGGGTGTCTTTTTTCGTTATACTAGCTTTTATCATTCTCAAGACAAACACAACTTAATGAAAAATACAGCGGTCAAATTTTGCGGCTTTACCCAACTTGAAGATATTACAAATGCGGTCAATCTTGGCGTCGATGCGGTGGGTTTTGTATTTTATGAGCCAAGCCCGCGAGCGGTGACCGCCGAGCAAGCCTATGAGCTTGCCAAAGCGGTGCCTGCGTTTACCACGGTGGTGGCACTCGTGGTTAATATGCCCGAGCAAGAACTGGTTTATCTATCGCATCACGTGCCGTTTGATATCGTGCAGTTTCACGGGGATGAATCGCCGCAAGAATGCAAGCTGATGGCAGATAGAATCAATAAACGCTGGATAAAGGCATTACGCATCAGCCATGATGACACCTCGGAGACGATTGTCACCCAAATCCAAGAACTTAAAGACTTTGGCGCGTGTAGCGTGCTACTTGACGCCTATCATCCCGATAAATTTGGCGGAACGGGCGATAGTTTTGATTGGGATAAAATCCCCAACCACTCGCCGTTACCGATTATTCTGGCTGGTGGATTGACGGCGGATAACGTGGGCGAAGCGATTAGGCAAACGGGCGTGTATGGCGTGGATGTCAGTGGCGGTATTGAGAAAGCAAAAGGGGTGAAAAGTTTGGATAAAATGTCAGCGTTTTTAAACGTTGTAAAATCAAATTAGAAGTCATTTGGAACAGAATGAAACTCGTTACTTTATATATTCCTAAGGAAAAAACTGAAAGTTTTCATCAATGGCTTTGTGATAAAAGGAATGTTAATGGTGAAATAAAAAATCTTACCAATAATCCAAATGATTTTCTTTACATTGAAAGCTTCAGCAATTGGATTGATGAATTGGACAAAGAAGATATTTATGAAATTAACAGTTTGGTTGGAGACTTTTCTTCATTCACTATTCATTGGCGAAATAATCACAATCTATTTATGTTTCTAAGTGAAATAAATGAAATTTATAGTTTTGTGATTGATAATGACAATTGGCAGAAAAAAATCAACACAGAACTGATGAAACTAAACTTTGAAGAATTTGATAAATGGATTCTAGGAAAAAGTGAATAATGAGTCAATTCAATCAAGTATTAATTTAACATTGCAAAATTAATAAAATTCTATATACTAACGTACTAGTATATTAGTACATAAAATTATAGGTAACAATATGAATATCTTGGTCACGGGCGTAACCGCAGGGTTTGGCAAAGCGATTGCCGAATTACTCATCTCAAAAGGTC
>OFDC01001096.1_pt1 | contig 15587 bp, 16 predicted proteins | sample 1520941 | NCBI WGS metagenome assembly OFDC01 (sample SAMEA94258168, study PRJEB24077) | hot springs metagenome | biome: Aquatic biome; feature: Water | place: India | collected 2012-12-06 | depth 5 m | reverse complement strand
CAGCATCGCGATATAGACCGGGTGCTTGGGCATCAGGTCGGCGATGAACTGGTTGCCGTTGATCGCGTTGAAATAGTCCGCTTCCTGAAAGCTCATGCCGAAGAAGCGCCCGGCCACACCGTCCCAGAACGGCGATCCGCCACGCTCGTCGATCACCCCGCGCAGCTCCGCCAGAATCTTGTCGCCAAAGCGCTTTCTGTGCATCGCGATGAACAGGTAGCGGCTGCGCGCGAGCAGCATGCCAAGGCCACCTGCGCGTTCCGAGGGATGCAGGAACAGCCCGCCCACTTCGCTCGATCCTTCAAGGTCGGTGACAAGGTTGAGCATCTCGGCGCGGAAGGTGCGGTTCAGCTCCTTGGAATGCTGGGTCAGCGTCGCCATGCGGTAGGAATAGAACGGCCACTGGCGGCCGACCGAGGTGAAGATCTGCGCCGTGCCGCGCACTTCGCCGGTGGAGGTATCCTCCAGAACCAGAACGAAAAGTTCGTCCCTGGGGTTCTTCGGATCGCCTTCCTCGGTGTTGCCGTAAGCTTCTGCCGCGCGGGACAGTTTTGCCGTCAGCGCCTTGCGATCGGGCGGCAGGTTGGTGAAACCGCCGCCGGTCAGCTTGGCCATTTCGTAGAGCGGTTGCAGATCGTTCGCGCGGGCCGCGCGGATACGGAATGTCATGGATTTCCCCCGGAAAGGCGATGCAGGACGAGCGCGGACAAGGCGGCGCGCTCGGCCAGGGACGGCACGATCAGGTATTCCTGATCGGAATGGATCGCCCCGCCGCGCACGCCCATGGTATCGACCACGGGAACCCCGCAGGCGGCGATGTTGTTGCCGTCACAGACTCCGCCCGAGGCTTGCCAACGGATTGATTGGCCGAGCAATTCTCCGCACTCACGAACCAGCCCGAACAGTGCCTCGGCCTCTTGCGTCATCGGCTTCGGCGGCCGCGAGACGCCGCCGTGGAGGTGGATGCCAACCTCGTGCAACGCTTCGAGACTCTGCACCAACTCTCGCAGACTCTCAGTGAACTCCACGGCAACTCCCGGCAGCCGAGGCCGGACATTGAAGCGCAAAATCGCATGGTCGGGCACGACGTTGTTGGCGCTCCCGCCATCGATCCTCGCCGGGTTGATCGACAGCCCCGGCCGCTCCAGACCTTTCAGCTTCAGAGCCATGTCCGCCGCCGCGATGATCGCGTTGCGCCCGTCCTGCGGATTGCGCCCGGCGTGGGCCGAACGTCCCTTGATGACGGCGCTGTAGTTCCCGCTGCCCGGCCGCTCACCGGCCAGCGTGCCATCGGGCAGGGCGGACGGTTCATAGGTCAGCGCCGCCGCCTTGCCCTGCGCCAACTGCGCGATCAGCGGGGCGGACGACAGGCTGCCGGTCTCCTCGTCGGAGTTGATCAGCACGTCATAGCCGACACCGGCCGCAGCAGGGCTTTGCTCGAACGCCGTCAGCGCAGCGAGGATCACCGCGATCCCGCCCTTCATGTCGGCCACGCCCGGGCCGTTCAGTGTTTCGGCATCAAGCCAGCGCAGCGTCTGGAACGCATGGGCAGGCGGGAACACCGTGTCCATGTGGCCGGTAAGCAGGTAGCGCCGCTGTGCATCCGGCCTGACCGACAGCACAAAGTGCGCGCCGTTGGCAGTCTCGACCTCGCGCCCGTCGGCGGCCATCGCCGTGACTGGAGCCGCATCGACCTTGCGGATGGCTCCGGGCAGCGCGGAGAAGGCGTCGGCCAGAAGGTACCACTGCGCATCGAGGCCGGAAAGGTTGCCGGTGCCGGTGTTGAGCGCGCACCACGCCTCCACCTGCGCCAGCATGCCTGCGCCTTCGATCCCCTCGACGATTGCTTGTTCTGTAAGGCTAAGCTGTTTCATCTGTTACGACCCTAGCGGTTCCCGAGGGCTGGGTGAACCCCCGGAAACCGCGCGTGGTCGTATCAGCCCTCGGCAAGCATCTCGATCAGCGCCTTCGAGAACGCCGGGATGTCATCGGGCTTGCGGCTGGTGATCAGGTTGTCATCCACAGCAACTTCCTCGTCCACCACGTCCGCGCCGGCATTGGCAAGGTCGGTGCGGATCGAAGGCCAGCCGGTCACCGTCCGGCCATCGAGGATATCGGCTTCGGCCAGCAGCCACGGCGCGTGGCAGATTGCGGCGATCGGCTTGCCCAGATCGTCGAAGTCGTTGACGATGTCGATGGCGCGATCGTCCATGCGCAGGATGTCGGGGTTCATCTGCCCGCCCGGCAGGAGCAGCGCGTCGTATTCCTTGGCATCCACCTCGTCGAGCGTGATGTTGACAGCCACGGCATCGCCCCAGTTCTTGTCCTTCCAGCCGGTAATGGACCCGGCCTTCAGACTGGCGACCACGGTTTCGATTCCGGCGTCTTCCAGTGCCTTCTTGGGGCCTTCGAGTTCCGACTGTTCGAATCCGTCGGTCGCGACGATCAGCACGCGCTTGCTCATATGGTTCTCCTTTGGGGAATATCGGGGGCGGCATTTGCCCGCTCCCCCCAAGAATAGCCGGGGACTGTGGTTGTTCCGTGACTTTCGCTCTGCCGAACGTGTTGCTAGGACGTTCCAACCATGGCGACAGACACGACCGAGCCCGATCCCTTCGACGCAATTGTCGATGCCCCGTTCGATTCCGCACTGTCGGAGCGCTACCTCGTCTATGCGCTGAGCACGATCACCGCGCGCTCGCTGCCCGACCTGCGCGACGGGCTGAAGCCGGTCCACCGCCGCCTGCTCTGGGCGATGCGGCAATTAAAGCTCAACCCGACCGACGCGTTCAAGAAGTCGGCCCGCGTGGTCGGCGACGTGATCGGCAAGTATCACCCGCACGGCGATGCGTCGGTCTACGATGCGATGGTCCGCCTCGCGCAGGACTGGTCGCTGCGTTACCCGCTGGTCGAGGGGCAGGGCAACTTCGGCAATGTCGATGGCGATAACGCCGCCGCCTACCGCTACACCGAAGCGCGGCTGACGCGCACCGCGATGCAGCTGATGGCCGGGCTCGACGAAGGCACCGTCAACTTCGTCCCCACCTACAACGGCGAGGACGAGGAGCCGGAAATCTTCCCCGGCCTGTTCCCGAACCTGCTCGCCAACGGTTCCAGCGGCATCGCCGTCGGCATGGCGACCAACATCCCCAGCCACAACGTCGCCGAGATCATCGACGCCGCGCTGCTGCTGATCGACAACCCGCATGCCGAACACAGCCAGCTGATGGAAGTGTTCCACGGGCCGGACCTCCCCACCGGCGGCGTGATCGTCGACAGCCCCGCCGTCATCTCGCACGCCTATGAAACCGGGCGCGGTGCGATCCGCGTGCGCGGGCGCTTCTCCACCGGGCGTGACGAGGCGGGCAACTGGGAAGAGACCGGCGTCGAAAAGCTCGGCAGCGGGCAGTGGCAACTGGTCGTCTCCGAAATCCCCTACATGGTGCAGAAGAGCAAGCTGATCGAACAGATCGCGCAGCTCATTGCCGACAAGAAGCTGCCGATCCTCGAAGACATCCGCGACGAGTCCGACGAGCAGATCAGATTGGTGCTGATCCCCAAGAGCCGCAACGTTGATCCCGAACTGCTCAAGGAATCGCTCTACAAGCTGACCGACCTTGAGAACCGCTTCGGCCTCAACCTCAATGTGCTGGATTCACACCGCACGCCGGGCGTGCTGGGCCTGAAACTGGTGCTGCAGGAATGGGTGATCAGCCAGATCGACATCCTGCTGCGCCGCTCGCAACATCGGCTCGACAAGATCGCCAACCGGCTTGAACTGCTCGGCGGCTACATCATTGCCTACCTCAATCTTGACCGGATCATCGAGATCATCCGCACCGAGGACGAGCCCAAGCCGGTGATGATGGCCGAGTTCGAACTGACCGACCGCCAGGCCGAAGCCATCCTCAACATGCGGCTGCGCAGCTTGCGCAAGCTTGAGGAAATGGAACTCCGCAAGGAGCGCGACGAACTGCTGGCCGAGCAGGAGGAACTGCAGAAGCTGCTCGACAGCCCGGCCCGCCAGCGCACGCGGCTGAAGCGCGATCTGAATACCCTGCGCAAGGACTATGCCGAGGACACCCCGCTCGGCCGCCGCCGCACCACCATCGCCGAAGCCGCACCGACGCGCGAATTCAGCATGGACGCGATGATCGAGAAGGAGCCGGTGACGGTGATCCTTTCCGCCAGGGGCTGGATCCGCGCGGCCAAGGGCCATGTGCCGCTTGATGGCGATTTCAAGTTCAAGGAAGGCGATGGCCCGGCCTTCGCGTTCCACTGCCAGACCACCGACAAGTTGCTCGTCGCGGTCGACAATGGCCGCTTCTACACCGTCGGCGCCGACAAGCTGCCCGGCGCGCGCGGCTTTGGCGAACCGATCCGCACGATGGTCGATATCGATCCCGATGCGCAGATCGTCAGCGTCACGGTCTACAAGCCCAAGGGCCAGCTCCTCCTCGCCGCCAACACCGGGCGTGGCTTTGCCGCCGAGATGGACGAACTGCTCGCCGAAACGCGAAAGGGGCGCGGCGTCGTCTCCACCAAGCCCGGCGTGAAGCTCGCCGTGGTGCGCGAGATCGCGCCCGAGCACGATCACGTCGCGGTGATCGGCGAAAACCGCAAGCTGGTGATCTTCGCCCTGTCCGAAGTGCCGCTCCTCGCCAAGGGGCAGGGCGTGACCCTGCAGCGCTACAAGGACGGCGAGATGTCGGACGTGATCACGCTGAAGCTGGAGGACGGCCTGTCATGGACGATGGGCGGCGAGAGCGGCCGCACCCGCGTCGAGAAGGACCTCCTGCCGTGGAAGGTCGCCCGCGGCGCCGCAGGCCGCCTGCCCCCCAACGGCTTCCCCCGCGACAACAAGTTCTGATCCCAAGATCCTCCCCGTCTTTGCCAAGCACAACCGGGGAGGGGACCACCCGCTGACGGCGGATTTTGGTGCTATCGACCTTGGACTCAAGTGGCCGGAATGGGGGGATTGTGGAAATCGCTTCCATAACAGCACTATTCCCGTCACCCCGGGCTTGACCCGGGGTCCCGCTTTCTTCCTGCTCACCTCATGGACAAGGAGAGGATCGGTGGCTGGGTCTATATCATGGCCGACCGTTACCGAGGCGCCATGTATGTTGGCGTGACCTCACACCTTGCTGCGCGCATCCATCAGCACCGCAACGACAGAGGATCGGACTTCTGCGCTCGGTATGGTTTAAAACGGCTGGTCTGGGCCGAGCGCGGTGACCGGATTGAAGACTGCATCACGCATGAGAAGCGCCTGAAGCGCTGGCGCAGGGAGTTCAAGTTCGACCTGATCGAGCGCGGCAATCCCGACTGGCTGGATCTTCATAATGTGATTGTTGGTTGGTTTGAGCGACGAAAAAGCGGGACCCCGGGTCGAGCCCGGGGTGACGGTATGGATGATGCGCGCAAGTACCAACGTCCGCAATGGGGTCGTGTCTGGAACGGCAGCTTATGAAGGCGATGGGGCGATAGCGGCCCCAGATCCTCCCCGTTTTCACCGCAGGTGCAAATGGGGAGGGGGACCGCCGCCGTAGGCGGTGGTGGAGGGGTAGTGTTCTTTACCCCTCCTTCAGCGCTGCGCGCCGCACCTCAGAAAGCGCCAACCGCGCACCGGATCAAAACACCATCGCAGGGGTTCTGGCGGGGTGATCGCCGTGGAGTTGCCTGACCTTGATCCGCTACCTTCTCGTCCTTGCCACTGTTGCAACGCTCGCCACACCTGCCCGCGCCGAGTGGATGAGCGGCGCGCAGCTGAACGAGGCGTGCTCGGCCAAGGCGCCGGTCGACAGGGCCATGTGCCTGTCCTACGTGATCGGCGTGCTTGACGGGTTCCGCAGCATGGAGCGCCCGCCCAAGGTGCCGGACGACGTGAGTGCGGGGCAGGTGCGCGACGTGGTGGCAGCCTATCTCGCCAGCCATGACGAGGCGCAGACGCTGCAGGGACGCACGGTGGTGAAGGCGGCGATCGTCGATGCCTGGCCCGACATTCAGCCAAAGGTCGCGCCTCCGCCGAAGCGCAAGGCTCCGGCGAAGACCACGCGCAAGCCCCGCCGCAGGGGCTAAGCCGGTTCCAGCAGCAGGCTGGCAGCAGCAGTATTGCTGATCGGGATGTGGTAGTTGCGGCTGACTTCGGTCATCCCCTGATCGCCCATGGCGCCGCGTGCAGCGATCCAGTTGAGGATTTCGACCCCTTGCGTGCCGGCAAGCTCGGCCACTTCCTCGGCAGTGTGGCCGGTCAGTGCATCCGGGTTGCTGGCGAGGTTATCCAGGCAGAACAGGTCGTAGTCCGGGTTCATGAAGCCGGCGCGCGGGCCGTCCAGCTGATGCGACAGGCCCCCTGTGCCGCAGATCAGCACGCGCTCGTCCCCGCCCCACGATTGCAGGGCGCGGTGGACCGCACGGCCCAGCGCAAGGCAGCGCTTCGGGCTGGGCAGCGGGTACTGCACGGTGTTGATCGAAATCGGCACAAGCTTGATCGGCCAGCTTTCGACACCGGGCCAGGCCAGCTCGAACGGGATCGACACGGCGTGATCGACCAGCATCTTTTGGCAGGTGGTGATGTCGAACTCGTCGCGCACCAGGCTGTCGATCAGGTGCCAGGAAAGCGCGGGATGGCCCTCGAAGCTCTTGTAGACCGGCAGGCCCCAGCCTTCGTCGGCATTGTCATACGAGGGCGCGGCGCCCACCGCGAAGGTCGGCATCTTGTCGAGGAAGAAGTTGAGTCCATGGTCGTTGGAGAAGACCACGGCAACGTCGGGCTTCGCATGCGCCAGCCATTCGCGGATCGGGGGAAAGCCCTGGAAGAACGGCTTCCAGTAGGGGGTGTCCTGATCGCCGCGCATGATCGCGCCGCCGATGCCGGGGACGTGGCTGGTGAAATAGCCGCCGATGATCTGTGCCATCATGCACACTCCTTGGTGGGGATTTTTTTGGCCCATTCGACGAGCATGGCCTTGAATGCATCGACCGACATGCCGGTCTGCAGGGCGCCGAGGTCCTGCACGCCAAGGCCGAAGATCCCGGCAAGCTTGGCGAGGTAATAGACGTTGCCACCCGCCTCGAGCATGGCCAGCACATCGCGGTCTGCCACGGCCTTGCGCTGCTCGGGTGTCAGGTGGAAGCGGGCGCAATAGCCTTCCTCATCGGCAAGGAAAGCATCGCGGTTGGCTTTCTCGTTGAACGAAAAGCACATCGCGTTGAGCTCGTAGCCGCGCGAGGCCGGGGCGCCGTCGAACAGGGGAATGGCGCGGCGCAAGGCCTGTTCGCGGGCGGCGGCGGACGGGGTCTGATGGTGTTCCATGCATCTGGTCTCCCAAGCGATCTTGTCGCCGAATCGAACAGGCCTTCGATGCGGCGCCTGTCCAAGATCATATGCAACACATACAATCTCAGCCTTGACGCAGGTCAAACTTGGGTTAGCGCCATAAGTAACGTAACGGAGTTTGATCAGCGCGAGTTACCGTGTAGAATCAAGCCCATGCCACTTTCGAACGCCGAACGTCAGCGCCGCTATCGCCAAAGGCTCAAGGCTCGCGCCTCGGGCGCGCTGGTGGTCGAACAGGCGCAACTGGCGGTTGAGCGCGCAATCCACGCGCTCTGGGCCTATCACGAACGCCCGTCGCCCAGCGGCATTGCGTGGAGCGAAATCGATGGCTGCCGGACGCTCGAAGCCTACCGTTCCGAGCTGGAGCGTTCGCCCGCCAATCTCCTGCAGACCTGCCGGGCGTTCCTGCCCGATTTCTCCGGCCTGACGGTGGAGGAGGCGACCGCGATTGCAGAGGTCATCGCATTGGCCGACGTCTTGCGGCTTTCAGCACCCACTAAGGTGGACTTTGCCGTCCTGGCTGACGTCGATTGATGTGATTGGCGGAACAGAAAAAAGCTCGAATAATCTTGCAGTTATAGTTTTTGCGGCGCTATTAAGGTCCGGATTGGACCAAACTGCCTGAAAAGAGCCGGGCCAATTGAACATGGGGGTGCAAACTTGGCAATTGGCGAGACACGTCAGGCGCGTGTCGTGCGCGCTTTGGTGGATCCTGATCGCACCCCTGCGGAATCGCTGGCGTGGATGGCGGTGCTGCTTGTCATCCCCACGATACTGCGGGCCTCGCTCGACATGGGGGCGCTCGGGCGGCCGTTCGTCACCTATTGGCCCACTTTGCTGATTGCATCGCTCGCACTCGAACTGCGCTACGCGCTGGCCTACATGGTGCTCGCGTCCCTTCTTGCGCAGCGGCTGTTTGGTGGGGACCCGTGGTTCTCGCAGGTCGGTGTCGTGCGCAGCCTGATCTTCGCGCTGTTCGTGTTCTCGGGCGGGTTTACGGTCCTGATCGGCAGCATGCTGCGCGGGGCGATGCGGCGGATCGCGGTCGTCAATGCCGAGCAGGAGCGCTACAATCGCGAGCTGCGCCACCGCGTGCGCAACATGCTGACGCTGATCCAGGCGCTCGCCTCGCGCGGGCCCAAGGCGGCATCGCCGATGGATTTCTACAAGGAATTCAGCCTGCGTATCGAAGGGCTGGCAGCAGCGAGCGACCTCTTGCAGATCGGCGCAGAGGCGGAAGGACGGCTGCCGCAACTCGTGCGCGACACGGTTGCCCCGTTCGAGCACGACGACCGCATCCGCATGACCGGCGAACCCTGCGTGCTCCCGGCAGGAAGCTGCATCCCGCTGATCATGGCCCTGCACGAGTTGTGCACCAACGCGGTCAAATATGGCGCGCTATCGGGCGAGCGCGGCCATGTCGAGCTGAGCTGGTTCATCGGCCCCTCCGGTTCCACGCTGTACATGCTGTGGGCAGAGAAAGGCGGTCCGCCTGTGACCAGCCCCGCGCATCCGGGCATCGGCTCGCGGCTGCTGGTCCCGCAACCGGGGATCGAAGGACTGGAACTGAACTTCGATCCGGCGGGCGTGTGGTGCGAACTGCGGATCGAGGGTGTCAGGCCCCTGAACCGCTGAACGCGTAAATCGCTGAAAAACTGGCGAAAATCAGAAGCCGGCTTCGATCGCCACGCGGATGGCATCGGCGCTGGTCTTCACGTCCAGCCCCTTGAGCACGGCGGAGCGGTGCATCTTCACGGTGCGCTCGCTGAGGCCCAGCTCATAGGCGATCTGCTTGTTGAGCTTTCCGGCGGCCATCAGCACGAGGATTTCCTTCTGGCGGCGGCTGAGGCGTTCGACCCGTTCGGCCGCGCCATTGCGGCGCAGGTCGTTGGCCGCGCCCTGTTCCTCGGGCAGTTCGACCTGGGAGCCGAGAAAGTATTCCACTTCACCTTCGGCATCGAAGATCGGCGCAACCATCACCGCATTGCGGAAGCGGGTGCCATTTTTCTTGTAGTTGATGATCTCGACCATCACCGGCTGCTTGCGGTGAATGCCGTCGCGCAGGACGCGGGCCTTGTCATCCTCGGTGGTGGGGCCGCGCAGGAACCGACAGTTCCGGCCGATGATCTCTTCCCGACTGTATCCGGTGAGTTCGACGAACGCGTCATTGCAGGCAATGATCGGGTTGTCCGGCAAACGCGGATTGCTGATGACGGCGGCCGTCGGGCTGGAGGCGATCATCTCGGCTATGGACATGGGTGCACATATACGCCCTTTTCCGCCGGTTTCCAGTCCGTGCCCTTTGGTCCGTGTTGTTCCCGATGGGGCTGCGGCGCATCCGGACATCATTCCGCAACCTCTTTAGCGCCGGATCGGAGCCTTTACCGATGAACGTCCTGTCACCCTCCCTCGCCGCCTCTTCGGGCATGGCAGACGTGATCGGCGAGGACGGCAAGATCGTCGTCCCTGCCGATGTCGAAGAGGCGATCCGCACGCTGATCCGCTGGTCGGGCGACGAGCCCGAGCGCGAAGGCCTGCTCGATACGCCCAAGCGCGTGGCGCGGGCCTGGCGCGAATACTGCCGCGGCTATGCCGAGGACCCGGGCCTGCACCTCTCGCGCACCTTCGAGGAAGTGGGCGGCTACGATGAAGTCGTGCTGCTGCGCGACATCCCGTTCCAGAGCCACTGCGAACACCACATGGCGCCGATCATCGGCACGGCGTCGATCGCCTACCTGCCCAAGGACCGCGTCGTCGGCATCTCCAAGCTGGCGCGCGTGCTGCACGGTTATGCCAGCCGCCTGCAGGTGCAGGAGCGGCTGACCGCGGAAGTCGCCAAGTGCATCTGGGACAATCTCCAGCCGCAAGGGGTCGCGGTGGTGATCGAGGCGCAGCATGGCTGCATGACCGGACGGGGGGTCAGGACGCATGGCGTGGGGATGGTGACGAGCCGGATGCTCGGCTGCTTCCTCGACGATGCCAGCAGCCGCAAGGAAGTCCTGGCGTTGATGGGACGTGGTTGAGCCCGCGAAAACATCGATGAAGATGCATGTTGCCATTGTTGGCGCAGGAATGTCCGGTCTTTCCTGCGCTTCCCAGCTCGTTCGCTCGGGCCACACCGTCGCGCTCTACGACAAGGGGCGCGGCCCTGGCGGACGCATGTCGACGCGCCGCATGACGACGCCGCTCGGCGATGCCCATTTCGACCATGGCGCGCAGTATTTCACAGTGCGCGATCCGGCGTTCATGGCGCAAGTCGCGCGCTGGTCGGCCAGCGGCGTCGCTGCGCCCTGGCCTGCCGCCGGAACCGGCGCCTGGGTCGGCGTGCCGACGATGAACGCCGTCATCAAGGAGATGGCCGACCAGCACGATGTCACCTTCGGCTGGCACGTGCGCGGCCTTGTCCGCCGCGAGGACCGCTGGTTCCTGACCGGGGAGACCGGGGCGGGAGAGCGTATGCAGGCCGGGCCGTTCGATGCCGTCGTCGTCTCGATCCCGCCCGAGCAAGCCTCGGCCATCGTTGCGCTGCATGACCTTTCGCTGGCGGCAACCGCGCTCGCGGCCCGGTCGCAGCCGTGCTGGACCGGCATGTTCGCCTTTGCCGAACGTCTGCCGAGCAGGCACGACACCGTGCGCGAGGCAGGGCTGATCAGCTGGGCCGCACGCAACGGCGCCAAGCCCGGCCGCAAGGGCCCGGAAACCTGGGTAGTGCAGGCCAGCCCGCACTGGTCGACCCAGCATATCGACGACAGCGTGGAGAACGTCTCAGCCGCCTTGCTCGCCGCCCTGGGCGAAGCGCTGGAGCAAACCCTGCCGGAACCGGTCACCGCCTCGGCCCATCGCTGGCGCTATGCGATGTCGACTGGCAGCAACCTTGGCGCTCTGTGGAGTGCACAGTCGAAAATCGGCGTGTGTGGTGATTGGCTGCTGGGCCCGCGCGTTGAAAATGCATGGATCTCGGGAAGGACGCTGGCCACCCGCATGATGGCGCGCGAACGCGAGGAAGTCGCCTGATCGCTATCGACAGGGGTTCGGACGTCCGCTTAAGAAGGCGGCCATGAACGCGGCGGAAACCTCACCCATCAAGGGCAACTTCGAACAGGTCAACGACGGTCCCTGGGCCGGCTGGTGGAAATGGTCGGGCAAGGACCCGTTCGAGGACGGCACCGGTCCGTTCTTCGTGAAGCGCGACGAGCGCGGAATCGTCACGGGCTTCATTCCCGAGGCAAAGAACCTCAATGGCCATGGCATCGTCCATGGCGGATCGCTGATGACCTTCGCCGACTTCTCGCTGTTCATGGTCGCTGCCTCGAACGGCGACGAAGTGAGTGGCGTGACCGTGACGATGAACTGCGAATTCGTCAGCGGCGCACAGGCGGGCGAGATGTTGACGGCGCGTGGGCAATGCGTCCGCGCCGGAGGCAGCCTCGTCTTTGCCCGTGGCACGATCCTGCGCACCGGCGCGGACGGGCAGGAGGAAGCCGTGCTGAGCTTTTCCGGCACGATCAAGCGATCGCGGCGGATTTCACACTAGGAGTGGCACGCTCCAAGTCGAGTCACCGCTGTCTGGGGTATGATATCCCAACGGCAGTCCCACCAGATCGGTAGCAAACCCGCTGTGCCTTCCCCCTTGATGGGGGAAGGATACGAAGGCTTGGCAGCTTGCTGCCTAGCCGGATTTGGATGGGGGTGGAATTCGCACGTGAAGAAGTCTCCACCTCCTCTGGCAATTCAGCGCGCACGAAAGATGCGGCGAGAACCCACCGAAGCCGAGGCGGTGATGTGGCGCCTGCTAAAGGAGCAATTCGGCGGCTGGCGTTTTCGCCGACAGGTCCCGCTCGCTTACGCAATCTGTGATTTCGCAAGCCACCAAGCACGTTTGGTAATCGAGATCGATGGTGGTCAGCACGGTGGAAAAGACGATGCACGCCGCGATGCAATGATCGCAAGAGAGGGATACCGGGTCCTGCGGTTCTGGAACAACGAAGTACTGGGCAACCGCGCGGGAGTTGCGCTTGTCGTTGCCCGCGAACTCGGCGCAATTTCACCCCCGTCCAACCTCCGCTAGCGGGCAAGCCCGCAAGCTACGGTATCCTTCCCCCATCAAGGGGGAAGGTTGGCGGCGTCATTTCGCTCAAGCCGCCTCTGCGGCAACCTCGCGCATCTGCTGGCGCAACCAGTTGAGTCCGGCGTCGTCGGCGCGCGATTCATGGAATTGCATCATCTCGTGCATCTTCGGGAAGGCGAACGGCATCGGTGCCCAGGCCAGGTTGAAGCGCCGGGCGATCTGCCGCACGAGGCGTTCGTGCAGAACGGCAAGGCGTGCCGTACCCTCGATGAACCACGGCGCCGAGGCAAAGCTGGACACGGTAACTTCGACCAGCCGTTCGCGCCCCATGCGCGATAGCGTGGAATCGGCAAAGGCGGCGGTGCGATTGGCCCCGAAGGCCACGGTGACGTGACCGGCGGCATAAAAGTCTTCCTCGGTCAGGCCCCGCTGCAGCACCGGGTTCTCCGCCCAGCCGACTACCACCTGCTCCTCCTCGAACAGGACTTCATGAGGATGCCAGGCGGCAAGGAACGGTTCGGGGGTGACAAGGAGGTCGGCCTTGCCCGATTCCAGTTCAGACACGGCCTGTTCGGTCGGCTGGATAATCTCCACGCGCACGCCCGGCGCCGTTACGGCAAAGCGCTCGATCAGGGGGACCAGCACGGCAACCATGATGTAGTCCGAACTGACGATGCGAAAGCGGCGGGTCGAGGTCGTCGGATCGAACGCGGTGGGCGTGGTGATCGCACGCTCTACCCCGCGCAGGGCGAGCTGAATCTGCGGGTGGAGCCCCTCGGCGAACGGCGTGGGGTGCATGCGCTTGCCTACGGCGACGACGATCTCGTCATGGAAGTAGTCGCGCAAGCGGCGCAGGGCCGCGCTTGTCGCGGGCTGGGTCAGGCCGATCCGCTCTGCCGCGCGGGTGACGCTGCGGGTTTCCATCAGCGCGTCGAACACGACGAGCAGGTTGAGATCGAGGCCCTTGAAGCGCATCAGAAGCCACCCTTGGTTCAATCACAAGGTGATTGGTTGAACTCCCACACCACAATTGCGGGTAATTGTGAAGACCTGTTCCAAAGGTGCTGCCAACGGCGGTGATGCTAGCGGTTGAAATGGTTTAACCGGTCGCTTAACAAGAGTGTCAACAAGACACTCTTGGGAGATTCGGATGGCCGGCGTGCTGGATGGAAAGGTCGTTGCCGTGACCGGCGCCGGGCGCGGAATCGGGCGTGAAATCGCGCTGCTCTGCGCTCGCGAAGGTGCGGCGGTGATCGTCAACGATCCGGGCGTGGCGCAGGGCGGCGACGGCGGCGATGCAGGCCCGGCGCAGACCACGGTCAACGATATCGTCGCAGCAGGCGGCAAGGCCTGGGCCAATCTCGCCAGCGTCGCCGATCCGGTGGGCGCGGCAAGCATCGTCGAGGATGCGGTGCAGCGGTTCGGGCGGATCGACGCGGTGGTCAACAACGCCGGCATCCTGCGCGACACGATCTGGCACAAGATGTCCTACGAGGACTGGACCAGCGTCATCGATGTGAACCTCACGGGCGCGTTCAATGTCTCGAAGGCGGCAACGCCCTACTTCCGCGAACAGTCCTCGGGCAGTTTCATCCACTTCACCTCCACCTCGGGCCTGATCGGCAACATCGGCCAGGCCAACTATTCGGCGGCGAAGCTGGGGCTGGTGGCGATGTCGCAGTCAATCGCGCTCGACATGGCGCGCTGGGGCGTGCGGTCAAACTGCATCGCACCATTCGCGTGGAGCCGCATGACCGCCTCGATCCCGGCGGAAACGCCTGAACAGAAGCTGCGGGTGGAGCGGATGCAGACGATGAGCGCCGACAAGATCGCTCCGCTCGTCGCCTACCTCGCTTCGGACCTTTCCAGGGACGTCACCAACCAGATCTTCTCGGTGCGCAAGAACGAGATCCTGCTGTTCGACAAGCCGCGCCCGGTGCGCTCCATGGTCAAGCTCGAGGGCTGGACGCCCACAGCCATTGCCGAGGAACTGATCCCGGCGTTCCGCCCCTCGTTCGCACGTGCCGACGAAGTTTCGGCGCACGTCTTCCCCTACGATCCTGTTTGAGGAATTTTCGACATGGCTAATCCCGGAATGGACCCGGACATCTTCGAGCAGTTCCTCGAACAGCTGCGCCGCTATGTGCGCGAGCGGCTGATCCCGGCAGAAGACGATGTCATCGCCAATGACCGAATTCCCGACGACATCCTCGACGAAATGCGCGAGATGGGCCTGTTCGGCATCACCATCCCCGAGGAGTTCGGCGGGGCCGGCATGAACATCAGCCAGTACATCACCACCGTGATGCACATGGCCTATGCCTCGCCCGCCTACCGCTCCACCGTGTCGATCAACATCGGCATGACCGGCAGCGCGATCAAGAATTACGGCACGCCAGAGCAGAAGGCCGAATGGCTGCCGCGCATCGCCAGCGGCGAGATTGCATGCTTCGGGCTGACCGAGCCGGGTTCGGGATCGGACAGCGCCGCGATGCAGACCACCGCGGTGCGTGACGGCAATGGCTACCGCCTCAACGGCACCAAGCGCTACATCACCAACAGCCCTTCGGCGAAGATCGGCCTGATCATGGCGCGCACCTCGAAGGAGGCCCTGCCCAAGAACGCCCACGTCTCGGCCTTCATCGTCGACATGTCGACGCCGGGGATCACCGTGGGCAAGCCCGACAAGAAGATGGGCCAATCGGGCGCGCACATCGCCGACGTGATCATGGAGGATGTCTACATTCCGGGTTCGGCGCTGGTCGGTGGCGAGGAAGGGCGGGGCTTCCAGATCGCAATGCAGAGCCTTGATAACGGGCGGCTTTCGGTGGCCGGCATGGGCGTGGGCATGGGGCGCCGCGCGCTCGATACCGCGATCCGCTATGCCAACGAGCGCAAGGCGTTCGGCGAGCCGATCGCCAATTTCCAGCTGATCCAGGCGATGCTGGCCGACAGCGAGGCCGACCTGTACGCCGCCGAATGCATGGTCGCCGATGCCTGCGCCCGCGCCGACCGTGGCGAGAACATCCAGCGCAAGGCGGCTGCGGCCAAGCTGTTCTCCTCCGAGGCCTGCGGGCGCGTGGTCGACCGTTGCGTTCAGGTGTTCGGTGGGGCGGGCTACCTCGCCGAATATCCGGCCGAGCGCTTCTTCCGCGATGCCCGCATCCTGCGCATCTA
>OFDC01001095.1_pt1 | contig 15596 bp, 11 predicted proteins | sample 1520941 | NCBI WGS metagenome assembly OFDC01 (sample SAMEA94258168, study PRJEB24077) | hot springs metagenome | biome: Aquatic biome; feature: Water | place: India | collected 2012-12-06 | depth 5 m | reverse complement strand
GTGAAGGTGGTCGTACCGTTGGTGCTGGCGTTGTTGCCAAAATCATCGAGTAATTGTTGATGTAGGTGAAAGCTGCGCTACAACCCGTGCAGCTTTCGCTTTAAAGAGTACAGGCCAATAGCTCAATTGGTAGAGTATCGGTCTCCAAAACCGAGGGTTGGGGGTTCGAGACCCTCTTGGCCTGCCAAACACCCAGAATAGTCTGTGGTGTAAATCATAAAGTTAAGTATATGATCGATAAAATCAAACTGGCTTTATCCCTGTTGTTGCTAGCTTTAGGGATCGCCGGTTTTTATCTTTTTGAAGATAAAGCAATGGTTGTCAGGATACTTGCCGTGTTGGCAGGTATTGTCGCGTCTGTCGCAGTCGCGTGGACTGCGCCACAAGGTAAGCAGGCGCTGGTTTTCTTTAATGAGTCTGTTGCTGAAGCCAAGCGTGTAGTGTGGCCAACACGACAGGAAACCATGCAAACAACGCTGGCTGTGGTCGTGTTGGTTGTGATTATGGCGGCTTTCCTGGCGTTGGTGGATATCAGCTTCGCCTATATGGTGCAATGGATTATGGGTAGGGGTGCTTAATGGCTATGCGTTGGTATGCAGTTCAGGCCTTCTCCGGCATGGAGAAATCCGTCAAGGCCGGTTTGGAAGAGCGCGTCGCAAGATCGAATATCCCGGATCAGTTCGGTGACATTCTGGTGCCGGTAGAAGAGGTGATTGAGTTGAAAAATGGTCAGAAGACCATTTCTGAGCGTCGCTTGTATCCAGGTTATGTGTTGGTGCAAATGGAAATGACTGACGAAAGCTGGCACTTGGTAAGAAGCACACCTCGTGTCACTTCATTTATCGGTGGGACAGCACAGCGCCCAACACCAATTAAGGACAAAGAAGTCGAGATCATTCTGCGTCGTATGGATGACAGCAAGTCTAATCCAACGCAGAAAATGACCTTTGAAAAAGGTGAGAGCGTCCGTGTGGTGGATGGTCCATTCAAAGACTTCTCTGGCAGTGTGGAAGAAGTCAATTACGATAAAAACAAACTGCGTGTTTCCGTGGTCATTTTTGGCCGGGCGACACCAGTGGAACTGGATTTTGCACAGGTAGAAAAAGAAGTCTAGCTGTGCATTGGTCGGCTGCTTTTACTGGCAGTCGATATTTTTAACGGGGAGCCTGTTAACGGCGCTATTACCCATTTTAGGAGTCAAACATGGCAAAGAAAGTCATTGGCTACATCAAGCTGCAGATCCCTGCAGGTAAAGCCAACCCAAGCCCACCAGTTGGTCCAGCGCTGGGTCAACGTGGTTTGAACATCATGGAATTCTGTAAAGCGTTTAACGCGGCAACACAAGGCGTTGAACCAGGTCTGCCTATCCCGGTGGTGATCACTGCGTTTGCGGACAAGAGCTTTACTTTCGTGATGAAAACCCCACCAGCAACCGTGCTGATCAAAAAAGCGGCCAAGCTGGAAAAAGGTTCTGCACGTCCACATACAGACAAGGTTGGCAAGATTACTCGTGCGCAAGCTGAGGAAATTGCTAAAACAAAACAGCCTGACCTGACGGCTGCTGACCTAGATGCCGCTGTACGTACCATCGCTGGTAGCGCACGCAGCATGGGTATTGAAGTGGAGGGTGTATAACATGGCGAAAAGAATTGATGCGTTGCGCGCGAAAATCGATCGCAATAAGCTGTATCCGGTTGTTGATGCACTGAACCTGGTTAAAGAAGGCGCAACTGCCAAATTTAACGAGTCAGTAGATGCAGTGATTAACCTGGGTATTGATCCACGTAAATCTGACCAGCTCGTTCGCGGTGCCATCGTGTTGCCTAACGGTACTGGTAAATCCGTACGCGTAGCCGTATTTGCACAAGGTGCACAAGCTGAAGCGGCTAAAGCAGCTGGCGCTGACATCGTTGGTTTTGAAGACCTGGCTGAGCAAGTTAAAGGCGGCATGCTGGACTTCGACGTGGCGATTGCAACACCAGATGCAATGCGTATCGTGGGTGCTCTGGGTCAAGTGTTGGGTCCACGTGGTTTGATGCCAAACCCAAAAGTGGGTACCGTGACACCAGACGCAGCCACTGCGGTAAAAAACGCTAAAGCCGGTCAAGTGCAATACCGTACTGACAAAGGTGGTATCGTACACTGCACGATTGGTCGTGCTTCATTCACTGTTGAGCAATTGCAAGGCAACCTGTCTGCATTGATCGAAGCTTTGAACAAAGCCAAACCAGCGAGCTCAAAAGGTGTATACCTGAAGAAATTGTCCGTCTCCAGCACCATGGGTCCTGGCGTACGTGTCGACCAAGCTTCAGTAGCAGCTTAAGAATTGAATCAAGTCCCGGTCCATTGCTGGATCGGGCAAGTACTTTGGGCTTGAGTGTTTATGCAATTTTGTAAGCACTCAAGAGCATCAAAGACCGTTGGTGGTTAACTTAATTGAGAATTGAATGCAGATGGGTGAGTAATCCTCTGTTTGCAGCAATTTGAAACCAACGCAGATGGCGATCCCCAACACAGGATATATCCATGCCCTGCACAAGGACGCCGTGAGTGGCTCGGGATTTTTCCGGGCTTTCATTAACGGAAGGAGAACAGACCTTGAGTCTTAATCTTACAGAGAAAAAAGAAGTCGTTGCTGAGGTGGCTGCACAAGTAGCTAACGCACAGGCAATCGTACTTGCTGAGTATCGTGGTATTGGCGTAGCCAATATGACGAAACTGCGTGCTGATGCACGTAATGCAGGTGTGTATCTGCGTGTGTTGAAAAACACCCTGGTTCGTCGTGCAGTAGAAGGTACGCCTTTTGCGGCATTGGCTGACGACATGGTTGGGCCGCTGGTATACGGTATTTCTGCCGATCCAGTAGCAGCTGCCAAAGTATTGAACAATTTCGCCAAAGACAACGAATTGTTCGTACTGAAAGCGGGTGCAATGCCTAATGAGCGTCTTGATGTGGCTGGCGTGCAAGCGTTGGCATCTACATTGAGCCGTGATGAGTTGCTGTCCAAACTGGCTGGCATGCTCAACGAAATCCCAACCAAGTTTGCTCGTGCCGTTGCAGCAGTACGCGACGAAAAAGAAAAGCAAGCGGCTTAATTTTTAATCAAATATTTTAGGAAATTTATATCATGGCAATTTCTAATGCTGACATCTTAGATGCAATCGGTGGCATGACCGTATTGGAACTGACTGCATTCATCAAGGAAATCGAAGAGAAGTTCGGTGTTTCTGCTGCTGCGGTTGCAGTGGCTGCTGGCGGCGCTGCTGCTGGTGGTGCTGCTCCAGCTGCTGCTGAGCAAACTGAGTTCAACGTGATCTTGAACGGCGCTGGCGACAACAAAGTTGGCGTTATTAAAGCAGTTCGCGAACTGACAGGCCTGGGCTTGAAAGAAGCTAAAGACCTGGTGGACGGCGCACCAAAAGCAATTAAAGAAGGCGTAAGCAAAGCTGACGCTGAAGCAGCTGTGAAAAAATTGATCGAAGCGGGCGCAACTGCTGAGATGAAATAATTCACAATTGTGAATCTGGCTGGGCTGACGGGAGACCGTCGGCCTTCGCCATTTCTAGCGATACAGATTGTCAGTAGACAATTATTGCTAGCGTAGGTGTTGTAAAAAGTGTGTTGTGGCCGCATATAGTTAGACCAGTTGGCTAATTAAGTGGCTGTTTTTAAATGCGAAGTTAGATGTCAAAACATTGCAGTGGATGAAAAGTGTTTTGTCTTCTACCCTCAAAAAATTTCAGGAGACGCTATGAGCTATTCCTTTACCGAAAAGAAACGCATCCGCAAAAGCTTTGCCAAGCGTGACAGCGTTCAAGAGGTGCCTTACCTGCTGGCCATGCAGTTGGAATCCTACAAATCATTCCTGCAGGAAAATGTTCCGGTTGATCAGCGTAAAAATGAAGGTCTGGAATCTACTTTCCGTTCCATTTTCCCGATTGTCAGCCATTCCGAGAATGCACGTCTGGATTATGTGAGCTACCAGTTAGGCGCAGAGCCGTTTGACGTCAAAGAGTGTCAGCAACGTGGCCTGACTTACGCCGTACCATTGCGCGTCAAAGTACGTTTGACCATCATGGACCGTGAAGCGTCCAAACCAACCGTCAAAGAAGTGAAAGAGCAAGAAGTGTACATGGGTGAATTGCCACTCATGACCGAGAACGGCTCATTCATCATCAACGGTACCGAGCGTGTGATCGTTTCCCAGTTGCATCGCAGCCCAGGTGTGTTCTTCGAGCATGACCGTGGTAAAACCCACAGCTCCGGTAAGCTGCTGTTCTCCGCACGCATCATTCCATACCGTGGTTCATGGTTAGACTTTGAATTTGACCCGAAAGATTACCTGTACTTCCGTGTAGACCGTCGCCGTAAAATGCCAGTGACGATCTTGCTGAAGGCATTGGGCTATACACCAGAACAAATCCTGGAAACATTCCACGACACCGACACTTTCCACATTGGCCCTAAAGGCGTGGAGTTTGAGTTGGTGGCTGACCGCTTGCGTGGCGAAGTGGCCAAATTTGATATTACAGACAAAGACGGTAACGTGCTGGTTGCCAAAGACAAGCGCATTACAGTCAAACATATCCGTGATATCGAAAAAGCCGGTGTGAAAACCATGTCCGTGCCGACCGACTTTATGATGGGTCGTGCCATCGCCAGAAATATTATCGATACCGAGACCGGTGAGTTGATTGCCAATGCCAATGATGAATTAACACCATCATTGCTGGAAAAACTGGTCGCGGCCAAGATCAATCAAATTGATACCATTTACACCAATGATCTGGATCACGGTAACTTCATTTCGCAAACGCTGCGTAGTGACGAAATTCCTGACCAGTACAGTGCGCGTGTGGCGATTTACCGCATGATGCGCCCAGGCGAACCACCGACCGAAGAGGCCGTGGAAGCGTTGTTTAAAGGCTTGTTCTTCACTGAAGATCGTTACGACTTGTCTGTGGTCGGCCGTATGAAGTTCAACCGTCGTGCTTACCCAAGCAAGCTGGAAGACCGTACTGCCGCCTGGATGCGCCGTTTCTATGAAAATGTTGGCCCGCAAGGCGACACCGGTAGCAACGTGCTGTCTAATGAAGACATCCTGGCCGTGATTGGCGTGTTGATTGAGCTGCGCAATGGTCGCGGTGAAATCGACGATATCGATCACTTGGGTAACCGCCGTATCCGTTCCGTCGGTGAGTTGGCAGAGAACCAGTTCCGTGCCGGTCTGGTACGTGTTGAGCGTGCAGTGAAAGAGCGTCTGTCTCAGGCTGAGTCCGAGAACCTGATGCCGCATGACCTGATCAATGCCAAACCAGTCTCCAGCGCGATCCGTGAGTTCTTCGGTTCCAGCCAGCTGTCACAGTTTATGGATCAGACCAACCCATTGTCTGAGATTACGCACAAGCGTCGTATCTCTGCCCTAGGCCCAGGTGGCCTGACACGTGAGCGTGCCGGTTTCGAGGTGCGTGACGTACATACCACCCACTATGGCCGCGTATGTCCAATCGAAACGCCAGAAGGTCCAAACATTGGTTTGATCAACTCTCTGGCGCTTTACGCCCGTACCAACGAATACGGTTTCCTGGAAACCCCCTATCGATTGGTTGAAGATAACAAGGTATCAGGCAAGATTGATTACTTGTCGGCGATTGAAGAGAGCCAGTATGTGATTGCCCAGGCAAACACCGAAGTGGCAAAAGACGGCGGCTTCAAGGAAGACCTGATTTCTGCGCGTTTCCACAATGAATTCACCATGACACAACCTGAGCGCGTGCAGTATATGGACGTGGCTCCGGGCCAGATCGTGTCTGTAGCGGCTTCATTGATTCCGTTCCTGGAACATGATGACGCGAACCGTGCCTTGATGGGCGCCAACATGCAACGTCAAGCGGTGCCATGTCTGCGTGCTGAAAAAGCCGTGGTGGGTACTGGTATTGAGCGTACCGTGGCGGTTGACTCCGGTACTGTCGTAACAGCACGCCGTGGCGGTGTCGTGGATTACGTCGACTCCGGCCGTATTGTGATCCGTGTACACGATGCTGAAGCGCAAGCTGGCGAAGTGGGTGTGGATATCTACAACCTGACCAAGTACACACGTTCTAACCAGAACACCAACATCAACCAGCGTCCGCTGGTCAAAGTGGGCGATATCATTGCCCGCGGTGACGTGGTCGCTGATGGTGCATCGACTGACATGGGTGAATTGGCCCTCGGCCAGAACATGCTGGTAGGCTTTATGCCTTGGAACGGTTACAACTACGAAGACTCGATTCTGATCTCCGAGCGTGTGGTGGCGGATGACCGTTACACCTCCATCCACATTGAAGAACTGTCTGTGGTGGCACGTGATACCAAACTGGGACCTGAAGAGATTACCCGCGATATTTCCAACCTGTCCGAGCGCATGCTGGGCCGTTTGGATGACTCCGGTATTATCTACATTGGTGCTGAGGTAGAAGCGGGTGACGTGCTGGTTGGTAAAGTGACACCAAAAGGTGAAACCACTTTGACCCCAGAAGAAAAATTGCTGCGTGCGATTTTCGGTGAAAAAGCGTCTGACGTAAAAGACACTTCACTGCGGGTGCCTTCCGGCATGACCGGTACTGTCATCGACGTGCAAGTCTTCACGCGTGAAGGCATTGACCGCGATGCACGTGCACAGCAAATTATTGATGACCAGTTGTCTCACTACAAGAAGGATCTGGGCGACCAGATGCGTATTGTGGAAGACGATACTTTCGGCCGTATCAGCCGTCTGTTGGTTGGTAAAGCCGCCACCGGTGGTCCTAACAAACTGAAAAAAGGCGATACGCTGACCCAGGAGTACCTGGACAGCGTTGGTCGTTATGACTGGTTTGATATCCGTCTGAGCGATGAAGAAGCCGCGCGTCAGCTGGAGCAGTTGAAAGACAGCTTGAGCCAGGCACGCGTTGAATTCGACAACAAGTTCGAAGAGAAAAAGCGTAAACTGACTCAAGGTGACGAATTGCCACCTGGCGTACAGAAAATGGTCAAGGTGTATCTGGCAGTGAAGCGTCGTATCCAGCCTGGTGACAAAATGGCGGGCCGCCACGGTAACAAGGGTGTGATCTCCAAGATTTGTCCGGTGGAAGACATGCCACACATGGCAGACGGTACCCCATTGGACATCGTGTTGAACCCGTTAGGTGTGCCTTCACGGATGAACATTGGCCAGATTCTGGAAACCCATTTGGGCTGGGCTGCTAAAGGCTTGGGTAAACGCCTGGGTGACATGTTGCAGGCTGAAGCAAAAGTGGCTGAAATTCGTGCGTTCCTGGACAAGATCTACAACAGCAGCACCGGCAAAAAAGAAGACATTGCTGGCTTGACTGATGCTGAAGTGATTGATTTGGCCACTAACCTGAAACACGGCGTGCCGTTCGCGACCCCGGTGTTTGATGGTGCCGCCGAATCTGACATTAAAGCAATGCTGGACCTGGCTTTCCCGGATGATGACGAGCATACCAAGAAACTGCAGTTCCACGCAGGTAAAACACAGGTCAAACTGTTTGACGGCCGTACCGGTGATGCTTTTGAGCGTCCAGTGACTGTCGGTTACATGCATGTATTGAAACTGCACCACTTGGTGGATGACAAAATGCACGCACGCTCTACCGGTCCTTACAGTCTGGTGACACAGCAGCCGTTGGGTGGTAAAGCCCAGTTCGGTGGCCAGCGCTTCGGTGAGATGGAAGTGTGGGCACTGGAAGCGTATGGCGCGTCATACACCTTGCAAGAGATGTTGACCGTGAAATCAGATGACGTGAATGGCCGTACCAAAGTGTACGAAAACATCGTCAAAGGTGAGCACAAAATTGATGCGGGTATGCCTGAATCATTCAACGTGTTAGTGAAAGAAATCCGTTCACTGGCCATTGATATTGATTTGGACCGTAACTAAGCCCCGCCATTAGGAGAGTCTCTATGAAAGCGTTATTAGATTTATTTAAACAGGTTACGCAAGAAGAAGAGTTCGACGCGATCAAGATCGCGCTGGCTTCACCTGAAAAAATCCGTTCATGGTCCTATGGCGAAGTCAAAAAGCCAGAAACCATCAACTACCGTACTTTTAAACCAGAGCGGGACGGTTTGTTCTGCTCCAAAATCTTTGGCCCGATCAAGGATTACGAGTGCTTGTGCGGTAAATACAAGCGTTTGAAACACCGCGGTGTGATTTGTGAAAAGTGTGGCGTTGAAGTCACCTTGAGCAAGGTGCGTCGTGAGCGTATGGGCCACATTGAACTGGCTTCACCCGTCGCGCACATCTGGTTCCTGAAATCCCTGCCTAGCCGCCTGGGCATGGTGCTGGATATCGCCCTGCGTGACATCGAGCGTGTGCTGTACTTTGAAGCATTCATCGTCATCGATCCAGGCATGACGCCACTGACCCGTGGTCAATTGCTGACTGAAGATGACTACTTGGCCAAGGTGGAAGAATACGGAGACGAATTCAACGCCGTGATGGGTGCTGAAGCCGTGCGTGAATTGCTGCGCACCATGGACATCGAGCGCGAAATTGAAACATTGCGTAGCGAGTTGTCAGCCACCAGCTCAGAAGCTAAGATCAAGAAAATCGCCAAGCGCCTGAAAGTGCTGGAAGCGTTCCAGAAATCCGGCATCAAGCCAGAGTGGATGATCCTGGAAATCCTGCCAGTATTGCCACCAGAATTGCGCCCATTGGTGCCACTGGATGGCGGCCGTTTCGCCACGTCAGACCTGAACGACCTGTATCGTCGCGTGATCAACCGTAACAACCGCTTGAAGCGTTTGCTGGAGTTAAAAGCACCGGAAATCATCGTCCGTAACGAAAAACGTATGTTGCAAGAAGCGGTGGATTCACTGCTGGACAACGGCCGTCGCGGTAAAGTGATGACTGGTGCTAACAAGCGTCCGCTGAAATCACTGGCTGACATGATCAAAGGTAAAGGCGGTCGTTTCCGTCAGAACCTCTTGGGTAAACGCGTGGATTACTCCGGTCGTTCCGTGATTGTGGTTGGTCCACAACTGAAGCTGCATCAGTGTGGTCTGCCTAAGAAAATGGCGCTGGAATTGTTCAAGCCTTTCATTTTCCACAAGCTGGAAGTATTGGGCCTGGCCACCACCATTAAAGCTGCCAAGAAGAAAGTGGAAGAGGAAGGACCAGAAGTCTGGGATATCCTGGAAGACGTGATCCGTGAGCATCCGGTGTTATTGAACCGTGCGCCTACGCTGCACCGTCTGGGTATCCAGGCATTTGAGCCAGTATTGATCGAAGGTAAAGCAATCCAGTTGCACCCATTGGTGTGTTCCGCCTTTAACGCCGACTTTGACGGTGACCAGATGGCTGTTCACGTCCCATTGAGCCTGGAAGCACAGATGGAAGCACGCACATTGATGCTGGCATCCAACAACGTGTTGTCTCCAGCCAACGGCGAACCAATCATCGTGCCTTCACAGGATATCGTGTTGGGTCTGTACTATATGACCCGCGAGAAAGTAGCAGCACGTGGTGAAGGCATGATCTTCAGTGACATCAAGGAAGTGCAACGTGTGTACGACCAGGGCCTGATTGACCTGCACGCCAAGGTGACTGTGCGTATCCGTGAATTTGAACTGGATGTCGCTGGCCAGAAGATCGAGAAAATCAACCGTTACACCACCACAGTGGGTCGTGCATTGCTGTCTGAAATCCTGCCACCAGGCTTGCCATTCAGCTACATCGACAAGGCACTGAAGAAAAAAGAAATTTCACGCCTGATCAATGCCAGCTTCCGTAAAGTAGGCATCCGTGAAACCGTGATTTTTGCTGACAAACTGATGTATACCGGTTACTCCTACGCGACTAAAGCAGGTATCTCTATCAGCATAAACGATATGTTGGTGCCACCAGAGAAAGAGCAGTTGATTGCTGCTGCTGACGCGGAAGTGAAAGAGATCGAAGATCAATACGTTTCTGGTCTGGTGACTCAGGGTGAGCGTTACAACAAGGTGGTCGACATCTGGGGTCGTGCCGGTGACAAAGTGGCAGATGCCATGATGAAACAGTTACGCGAAGAGGATGTAAAAGACGCCGACGGTAACGTAGTGAAAAAAGATGGCAAGACTGTGCGTCAGGAATCGTTTAACGCGATTTACATGATGGCCGATTCTGGTGCGCGGGGTTCCGCAGCGCAGGTGCGTCAGCTGGCCGGTATGCGCGGCCTGATGGCGAAACCGGATGGTTCCATTATTGAAACACCTATTAAGGCGAACTTCCGTGATGGCCTGAACGTGTTGCAGTACTTTATTTCTACGCACGGTGCGCGTAAGGGTCTGGCCGATACGGCGCTGAAAACAGCGAACTCCGGTTACCTGACACGTCGTCTGGTAGATGTGACACAAGATCTGGTTGTGACCGAGACAGATTGCGGTACGACTGAAGGTTTGGTCACCAAGGCCTTGGTAAAAGGTGGTGAAGTGGTTGAGCCATTGCATGACCGTATCCTGGGCCGTACCTCTGCGCTCGATATCCTGCATCCTGAAACACAGGAAGTGGTGTATGAAGCTGGTACCTTGCTGGGTGAAGACGAAGTCGAGAAAATTGATGCCCTGGGCATTGATGAAGTCAAAGTGCGTACTGCGCTGACTTGCGATACACGCTACGGTATCTGCGCCAAGTGTTATGGTCGTGACTTGGGTCGCGGCAAGCTGATCAGCATTGGTGAATCTGTCGGTGTGATCGCTGCGCAGTCCATCGGTGAACCGGGTACACAGTTGACCATGCGTACGTTCCACATCGGTGGTGCGGTATCGCGTGCAGCGTCTGTGTCACAAGTAGAAAGCAAATCCAACGGTACCGCTGGCTTTACTTCGACCATGCGTTACGTGACCAACTCACGTGGTGAGCAGATCGTGATCTCCCGTAACGGTGAGGTGGTGATTTCTGACGACAATGGCCGTGAGCGTGAGCGTCATAAAGTGCCCTACGGTGCGACACTGACCATCAATGATGGTAAGACCGTGAAAGCCGGCCAGGCATTGGCGACATGGGATCCGCATACACGTCCTATCATTACCGAGTATGCCGGTCGCGTGAAGTTCGAGAACGTTGAAGAAGGTGTCACAGTTGCTAAACAGGTGGACGAAGTCACTGGCTTGTCCTCCCTGGTGGTGATTGATCCTAAACAGCGTGCTGGTTCATCCAAAGGCTTGCGTCCGCAGGTGAAGTTGCTGGATGCCAATGGCGTGGAAGTGAAAATTGCCGGGACTGAAACCCCAGTCAATGTGACCTTCCAGCTGGGTTGTATCATTACCGTGAAAGATGGTCAGGAAGTGGGTGTGGGTGAAGTGCTGGCACGTATCCCGCAAGAATCTTCCAAAACCCGTGATATTACCGGGGGTCTGCCACGTGTGGCCGAACTGTTCGAAGCGCGTTCACCAAAAGATGCCGGTATGCTGGCAGAAGTGACAGGTACTGTGTCGTTTGGTAAGGATACTAAAGGTAAGCAACGTCTGGTCATTACCGACCTGGATGGTATTACTAGCGAGTTCCTGATTGCCAAGGACAAGCACGTAACTGCGCATGACGGTCAAGTGGTGACCAAAGGTGAGACGATTGTGGACGGACCGGCTGATCCACAAGACATCCTGCGCTTGCAAGGTCGCGAAGCATTGGCACGTTACATCATCGACGAAGTGCAAGACGTTTACCGCTTGCAGGGCGTGAAGATTAACGACAAGCACATTGAAGTGATTGTGCGCCAGATGTTGCGTCGTGTGAAAGTGCAAGATGCGGGCGATACCAGCTTCATCCCGGGTGAGCAGGTAGAACGTGCAGACTTGTTGACAGAAAACGAACGCGTGATTGCCGAAAACAAACGTCCGGCAACCTTTGAGTACGTGTTGCTTGGTATTACCAAAGCATCGCTGTCTACAGATTCGTTCATCTCTGCGGCGTCCTTCCAGGAAACCACCCGCGTGTTGACCGAAGCCGCTATTTTGGGCAAACGCGACGATCTGCGTGGCCTGAAAGAAAACGTCATTGTGGGTCGCTTGATTCCAGCCGGTACCGGCCTGGCGTATCACGAGTCCCGCAAACGTGCAGCTGTCGCATCGCTGACACCGAACGCAACAGAACCTTCAGAAGCCGTTTTGGCCGCTGAAGCGATGTTTGCTCCGGAAGCGGTAGTAGAAGAAACAGCCGCTGACGATAGCGCTACCGAGTAATTAACGGCCTAACCGGTCGCAAGACCGGGTAATAAAACAAGGGGTGTCCAGCATGAATAGTGCTTGACACCCCTTGACTCGTTTATTAAAATGCTGGGTTTCTCAGAATAGCCTTATTGTCTCAATAAGGCATTATTGTTGATGTGCCGCCAATGTTGAGTCTTCCTGCTCAAATGGTGGTTTTTTAAAGGTGAAGAGGTTAAGGCAATGCCAACCATTAATCAGTTAGTTCGCAAACCACGCGTTAAAGTGGTTACCAAAAGCAAGGTTCCAGCGTTGGAAGCTTGTCCTCAAAAGCGTGGTGTGTGTACTCGTGTGTATACCACGACTCCAAAAAAACCAAACTCCGCGTTGCGTAAAGTGGCTAAAGTGCGCTTGACCAACGGTTACGAAGTGATTAGCTACATTGGCGGTGAAGGCCACAACCTGCAGGAGCACTCTGTTGTGCTGTTGCGAGGCGGTCGTGTAAAAGACTTGCCAGGTGTGCGTTACCACATGGTTCGCGGTAGCTTGGATACGGCTGGTGTGAAAGACCGTAAACAGTCCCGTTCCAAATACGGTGCCAAGCGCCCTAAAGAAGCTAAAGCTTAATTTATTAAGTCTACTTGGACGAATTGTCCATTTTTTAAGAGCGGCTGAAATGCCTTGCGAGTGTAGTTGCTAGCAAAAATTTAATTGAAAAGAGAATAGTATGCCTAGACGTAGAGAAGTCCCCAAACGTAATATCTTGCCGGATCCAAAATTTGGTAGCCAGGAAGTATCCAAATTCGTAAACGTATTAATGACGGGTGGTAAAAAATCTGTTGCTGAACGTATCGTTTACGGTGCATTTGATCAAGTAGCCAGCAAGAGTGGCAAAGATCCGCTGGAATTATTCACCACAGCGTTGAACAATCTGCGCCCTATCGTTGAAGTGAAAAGCCGTCGCGTCGGTGGTGCAAATTATCAGGTACCTGTAGAAGTGCGTCCTAGCCGTCGTAGTGCATTGGCAATGCGCTGGTTGCGTGATGCAGCCCGTAAGCGTGGCGAGAAGTCCATGGGCTTGCGTCTGGCAGCTGAGTTGATCGAAGCCTCTGAAGGCCGTGGCTCAGCAATGAAAAAACGTGAAGAAGTTCACCGTATGGCAGAGGCTAACAAGGCCTTCTCACACTTCCGTTTTTAATTAAACGACCTCGTTCTTTAATAATTAGTTGAATTGATAGCAAAGGTAAAGCATCGTGGCACGTAAAACCCCTATTGAACGCTACCGTAATATTGGTATTTCTGCGCACATTGACGCAGGTAAAACAACCACGACAGAACGTATTCTGTTCTACACTGGTGTGAACCATAAGATTGGTGAAGTGCACGACGGTGCAGCCACCATGGACTGGATGGAGCAAGAGCAGGAGCGTGGTATTACCATTACTTCTGCAGCGACCACCTGTTTCTGGAAAGGCATGGACCTGTCTTTGCCTGAGCATCGATTCAACATTATTGATACCCCAGGGCACGTCGACTTCACGATTGAAGTTGAGCGTTCCATGCGCGTACTCGACGGCGCCTGTATGGTGTACTGTGCCGTGGGTGGTGTGCAACCACAATCCGAAACTGTTTGGCGCCAAGCCAACAAGTACAAAGTGCCTCGCCTGGCCTTTGTAAACAAGATGGACCGTTCTGGTGCTGACTTCTTCAAGGTTGTAGACCAGATGAAAACACGTCTGCGCGCTAGCCCAGTGCCAGTGGTGATTCCTATCGGCCGTGAAGATACCTTCACTGGTGTGGTTGACTTGATCAAGATGAAAGCCATCATCTGGGATGAAGCTTCACAGGGTATGAAGTTCACTTACGGCGATATCCCTGCTGACCTGGTTGAAACAGCGAACAAATGGCGCGAGCAGATGGTTGAATCTGCTGCTGAAGCCAGCGAAGAGCTGATGAACAAATACCTGGAAAATGGTGATCTGGAAGAAAAAGACATCAAATTAGGTTTGCGTACACGTACCATTGCTGGTGAGATCCAGCCGATGTTGTGTGGCTCTGCATTTAAGAACAAAGGTGTGCAGCGTATGCTGGATGCTGTGGTTGACTTCCTGCCATCCCCAATCGACATTCCAGATGTGACTGGTGAAGATGACGATGGTAAACCTGCCAGCCGTAAAGCCGATGACAAAGAAGGTTTCTCTGCGTTGGCGTTTAAACTGATGACTGACCCGTTTGTTGGTCAGCTGACATTTATCCGCGTCTACTCAGGTGTATTGAATAAAGGTGATACCGTTCTGAACTCTGTCAAGGGTAAAAAAGAGCGTATCGGCCGTATCGTGCAGATGCACGCCAACAACCGTGAAGAGGTTGAAGAGGTGTTGGCGGGTGACATCGCCGCTTGTATCGGTTTGAAAGAAGTGACCACTGGTGAATCCCTGTGTTCCCCAGACAAGCCTATCATCCTAGAACGCATGGTATTCCCTGAGCCAGTGATTCACGTGGCTGTTGAGCCAAAAACCAAGAGCGACCAGGAAAAAATGGGCTTGGCATTGGGCCGTTTGGCACAAGAAGACCCTTCTTTCCGTGTACGTTCCGACGAAGAATCTGGCCAGACCATTATTTCCGGTATGGGTGAATTGCACCTGGAAATCCTGGTAGACCGCATGAAGCGTGAATTCAACGTTGAAGCGAACGTTGGTGCGCCTCAGGTGGCTTATCGTGAAGCGATCCGTAAATCTGTTGAAGTCGAAGGTAAGTTCGTTAAGCAGTCTGGCGGTAAAGGTCAGTACGGTCACGTATGGCTCAAAATGGAGCCTAACGAAGCCGGTAAAGGTTACGAATTCGTTGACGCGATTAAAGGTGGTACCGTGCCACGTGAATTTATTCCTGCTGTGGATAAAGGTCTGCGTGAAACGATTCCTGCCGGTATCCTGGCAGGTTTCCCGGTTGTTGACGTGAAGGTCACGCTGTTTGATGGTTCATACCATGACGTTGACTCCAACGAAAACGCGTTCAAGATGGCAGCTTCTATCGGCTTCAAGGAAGGTATGCGTAAAGCAGACCCTGTGTTGCTGGAGCCTATGATGGCAGTTGAAGTTGAGACGCCTGAAGAGTACATGGGTGATGTGATGGGTGACTTGTCTTCCCGTCGTGGCATCATCCAGGGCATGGATGACATGCCTGGTGGTGGTAAGGCGATTAAAGCCGAAGTACCGCTGTCAGAAATGTTTGGTTACTCCACTGTCGTGCGTTCCTTGTCACAAGGCCGTGCCACTTACAGCATGGAATTCAAGCATTACGCTGATGCGCCGAAAAACGTTGCTGATGCAATCATCAACAAAAAATAATTGATTTATTAAAGTATTGAATTAAAGGAAAAACATCATGGCAAAAGGCAAATTTGAACGTACCAAGCCACACGTGA
>OFDC01001094.1_pt1 | contig 15598 bp, 12 predicted proteins | sample 1520941 | NCBI WGS metagenome assembly OFDC01 (sample SAMEA94258168, study PRJEB24077) | hot springs metagenome | biome: Aquatic biome; feature: Water | place: India | collected 2012-12-06 | depth 5 m | reverse complement strand
CCAGCCATGCCTTCGCTGTCAACATCGCCCTGGCCGCGCAGGCCGGACAGGGTCATGCCGTCGCCGGTCTGGACGAGCACCGATCCCGCCAGCGCATTGCGGCCAAGCACCGGGTTGGCATCGTTGACCTGCGCCGCGACAAGCACGGTATCGGGCATGAGATCGAGCAGGACGACATCGCCGAACGGCTGGTTGAAGCGCACGCCATCAAGATAGACGGCAAGGCCCTGCTCCATGCCCTGCAGCGCGCCTGCGGAAAAGCCGCGCCAACTGATCGAAGCCTGCCACGGGTTGCCTGCCGCCTCGGCCAGCGTGAGGCCGGGGATGGCGCGTTCGAGCGCACGGCCAAGGTCAGGCCGACCAGAGGCGTCAATCGCGGCAAGATCGAGGCCGCGCGCTTCATCAAGGTCAATCATGCCGCCCGGCGCGTTGACCACGATCTGCGGCGCTTCCTGTGCAAAAGCAGGAATGGGGGCGGCGGCGAGGAGGAAAGGGATCAGTTTACGCATCGCTTCAGATCTTCACGCGAAAGCCCGCCCATACCGTGCGGGGGTTGCCAAGGTCCATCGAGCCGCCCGCATTGCGCGTGACGATATCGGTATCGAACAGGTTTTCAGCACGCAGGACGAGGCTGACGCCGCGGGGCAGCGGCACCTGCGCGAAGAGATCGAGCGTGGTTGCGGCCTTGAGGCTATCGACCTGAAGATCATCCTCGTACTGCTGGCCAACGTGGCGCAGCGTGGCCGAGACGTCCCAACCCGTTGCAGGCGCGACGCCGAGCGTGGCCGAGGCGGCAAGGCGCGGGGTCTGCGCCGGGCGCTTTCCGGTGAGGCTGGAGGCAGGGCCATTGCGCACTTCGGCATCGGTCCAGGCCAGCGAGCCATCGAAGCGGACGATCCCGAGTTCGGCATGGGCCGCAGCCTCGATGCCGCGTGCGCGGATCTGATCGACGTTCTGGCGCTGGCGCAGGTTGGTGCCGATGGTGACGTTGGCAACGGCATCTTCGATGCGGTTATCAAAGCCGGTGACAGAGAAGCGGAGGCCATTTGCAGGGGTGAGGTCGATCCCCGCCTCAAGGCCCTTCTGCTTCTCGTTGCGCAAGGCCGCGTTGGCCTGCGTGGTGACCGGGAAGACGGTGAACGGGCGATAGAGTTCGTTGAGCGTGGGCTGGCGCAGGCCGGTATAGGCTGCGGCGCGCAGGGCAATCACACTGCTGGCGCGCAGCACCGCGCCGCCGCGCCAGGTAACGGTCCAATCGGTCTGCGTGGCGTAATCGGTGCGGCTGGTAACGGTCCCTGCCGTGTTGCGCACTTCGAAGTAGCCATCGGCGATCACGGTGCGATCGGCGCGCAGGCCGCCGGTGAGGACGAGGCTGCCCAGCGTCAGGTCGTTCTCGGCATAGAAGCCGAGGTCGGTGTTGACGCCCCCTGCCCCACGACGCGCGGTGATTGCGCCGGTGGCGGCGCTGATCGCGTTTTCTTTCATCGTGCCCGAGGCGCGGCGCCAGTCGACGCCAAGGCGCAGCACGTCGTTCCCGCCCACCGGCGGGCGCAGCTCGAACTTGCCGCCGAGGCCCTGGGCGGGGGTATCGTATTGATCAAGCGTGGGTTTGAAGCTGGTAGCGGAGACAACGATATTGTCGAAATTCCGCACCTGGACATAGGCCAGCGCATCGAACTGCCAATCGCCCCGGCCGACCAGGCGCAGGCTGGCGTCCTGTCCTTCGCTGGAGGTGGTGGCGCCCTTGAAGCGCAGCAGGCGGTCGTCGCGATAGACCAGCGCGCGGGCTTGCAGTTCGACCGTATCGGTCAGCGGGGCGACGGCACGGACTTGCGTTGACCAGGATTCATAGCGGGCGCGGACGGTGACGGGGACGCGCTGCGCCTCAGGCGTGGTAAAGAAGCCCTTGCCGCGATCCCAGCGGCCGGAGACGACAGCGAAGCCCGAGCCGAGGCGGGGGGCGATGCTCAGGGCTGCTTCGGACTCGCCGCGCTGGCTGGCGAGGAGCTGGCCGTTGACCAGGCCAAGCTGGTCTGGCCCTGCGCTTTCCAGTTCGATCGTGCCGGAAAGGGCACCTGCACCGAACGGGCCGGAGCCGCCGCCGCGGGTGACGCGGATGGTTCCCAGCGTATCGGGCGTAAGCGCGGGCAAGGGCACGTAGCCGAAGAACGGATCGGCCATCGGCACGCCATCGAGCAGCACGAGCGCGCGGCTGGTGGCATTGCCGCCCAGCGCGCGCAAGGTGACGCCCTGCGCCGATGGGTTAGACGAGCGGCTGTCCGACCGGCGGAACTGCTGGAACCCTGCGACCGAGGTCAGCACATCCTCGATACGACCCGAGGCCGAAGTGGTGATGGCATCGCGGCCGATCTCGACGCTGGAATAGGCAGGCGTGCCGGGGGTCTTTTCGAGACCGGTGCCGGTGACGACGATCTGGCCGCCGGGGCCTTCATCGGCGAAAGCCGGAAGTGCGGTCGATGCGAGGGCGGCTGCTGCCACAAGGCTGCAGGCCTTCAGAAACTTGGTGTCGTCCATCTGCTGCGACTTTCCGGATGACGATGAGAAACAGGTATGTCGGCGGCGGTAAGAGAGGAGATTTTCGCCGCCGACAAGGGTGGACTTTCGTATCGGATGTTAAGTTTTTGAAACCCGGATCAGAAGAACAGGATTCCGCCAACCGCCAGCGCGTCGCTCTCGGCCTTGTTCCCCGAGTGGGCGACCGCCTTCGAATGCACGTATTCGCCGATCAGCGTGACCCACGAGGTCAGGCCATAGCGGACCTGACCGACGTAGCTGGAGTTCACGTCGAGCAGGTTGGGATTGGCGAGGCGATCGGTGTTGCTGGCGTAATCGAGGTGGCTCTCACCATAGCTGCCGCCGACCGAGACCTTGCCGAAGGTGGCCAGCGCCTGGGCGTAGAAGCCGCTGGAATCGCGCTTGGCGATGCCGGAGCCGGTCTGCGGGAGACCGGTGTCGAACAGGCCGAGCACGGTCGTGCCGAGGCCGCTGGCGGTGTAGTAGTAGCCGGTCGCCGTGACCGGGCCGACCGTCAGCTTGCCGCCGAAGTCCACGCCGCTGCCGGTATAGCTGCCGCCGCCGACGATATCGTGCTTCTGCGTGATGCCCGATACCCAAAGGCGCGCGGCGACGTCGCCGAACTTGCCGTCATACGTGACCTTGCCCTGGAAGCCGGGGGCCGAGTTGCTTTCGGCAGGGCCAGTGAGCGAGGACAGTGGCTGGAACACGCCGACCGACGCCTGCAGGCCCTTCAGGTTGGGCGTGGTGTAAGTGATCTGCGGCTGGAAATCGGTGTAGATGTAGCCCACGCCGATGCGGCCCAGCGTGGTGTTGCCGGGCGCGACGTTGTTGCCGGGCGTGCCCGAGGACAGCAGGGTGATATCGTTGAGAATGCCCTCCGACCCGAACAGGCCGATATCGCGGCCGATCTTGAAGGTGCCGACATTGGGCTTGCCGAAGGTCATGTAGGTTTGGCGGAAGTCGATGCCGGCGGTGGCAAGGGCGGTCGGCTGGCCGCCGTTGTTGGCGCCCAGAGCGCCCCAGGCGGTCGAGTTGATGCCCGGGTACATGCCGAAGGTGGCGCCGACATCCCAGCCCGACTGCTGGGTCGCGACCGAAACCTTGAGGAAGCCGGGAAGCAGGCCGTTACGGATCGCGCTGGAGTTGTTCGAGCCGACGCTGGCGATGCCGCCGGTGACGGCGGTGCGGGCGGTGGGCGTGGCGGGGTTGTCGTGAACGTAGAAGCCGTTGACCGAGCCTGAGAAGGTGATGGTTGCCGGGCCGACTTCGAGGCCGATGCCGCTGGCAGCCATGCGCACCATGCGGCTGGAATCGACGGATTCGGTGGCGCGGGTCATGGTGTCACCCGCAGGCGCGGCAGCGGCCGGCGAAGGCTTGTTTTCCTCGGCGAGCAGCTCGGCATATTCCTCGTCGGAGAGGATGCCCTTTTCGTGCAGGCGCTTGAGCAGTTCGGCCGTGCCGGCATAAGCGGGCGTGGTGGCGAGCGCCATGGTGGCGAGCGCAACCGAGGCGCAAAGCGCCTTCTTCATGTTCATTTTCATCCCCTCCGTGAAAGGTCGTGTCGATTATTCTGCGACTGAGGGGGAAGAATGCTGCGCAGAAACAAACTGCGATATTGGACTTTCGGCGTTGGACTTTGGGATAATGACGAAGGGCAATCAGCGCCCCAGCGCGACGCCCCAGGGTCCCCCGCCCGCCGGAATCGTGGCGGTGACCTGCATCGCGGCGATATCGACGAAGGAGACGGAATCGCTGGCGCCGTTGGCGACAATGGCGCGGGTGCCGTCCGGAGTTATGGCGAGATGCCAGGGGCGATCACCGACCTTGACGTAGCCGCGCACCTTGCGGGTGGGAACGTCGACCACGGCGATGCTGTCAGCCCGGCCGAGGGCGACGATCGCCGTCTTGCCATCGGGGGTGAAGCGGATGCCGCAGGGCATGACCTTGTAGGCCGGCACGCCGGGCGGCGCGAAGGTCAGGGTCTGTTCGATGGCCCTGGTTGCGGTGTCGGCGATCTGGACGGTGCCGGCCATCTCGGCGGCGATCCACACCTTGTTGCCATTGGCCTCGAACTCGATGTGGCGAGGGCGCGCGTCGGTTTCCATCTCCTCCACCACGCTGCGGGTGGCAAGATCGATCCAGGCGACGGTGTTGTCCTCCTCGCTGGTGACGAGCAGCCACTTGCCGTCGGGGCTTTGTGCGACGCCTTCGGGTTCGTCGCCGACGGTGACCTGCCAGGCAACCCTGCGGGTGGCGAGATCGATTGCGGTGACCGCCGCGTTATCCTCGTTCGCAGCAAAAAGCAGGTTGCCCGAATAGGCGGGGAAGAACTGCTCAGGATCTGCACCTGAAGGTAGGGCCGCGATCAGCGCGCCGGTGGCGGGATCGCGCATTTCCACCGCGTTGTCAGCGCTGGCGGCGACGAGCAGGGCCTTGCCGTCGCGCGTCATGGCGATGCCACGCGGGCGATTGCCGACCGGCCATTCCGCCTCGACGGCGCCCTTCTCCACGTCGATCACCGTCACGGTCGAGGACCGCTCGTTGCTGACGTAAGCGCGCGTTGCGTGTGCGGCAGGCGCAAGGGTGGTGCCAAGCAGCAGGGCCGCTGCAAATGCCTTCAGGTGTCTCTCCATGTTGCGCACAATAGCGCGCGCGCAGGCCTGCATAAATAACACCTTGGTCTTGTACCATGGTTCAATTTGAAGGTGCCCGGCAGCGCGATAAGCAAGGGGCACTATCGGGGCGGACGATCATCCGGACCCGTGTCGCAGAGGATGACTGATGATCAAGATCTCCACGGGCCGTGCCGCCCTGCTCGCGGCGCTTGCGCTCGCCACCGGCGCCATCGCATCGAGCCTTTCCGCGCATGGCAATGTCACGCCACAAGCGGTTGACACTTCGGCCCTGCCCGACCTGGTCGGCGGCAATGACGCCTGGGTAACGGTAAACCCCTATCGCGGCAACGAAAAGGCGCTGGAAATCGGCCAGTCCGCCTATGGCCAGAACTGCGCGCGTTGCCACGGGCTCGACGCGATCTCGGGCGGGATTGCGCCTGACCTGCGCTACCTTGAAACCGGCGACAGCGGCGACGAATGGTTCGTCCAGCGCTTCCAGCACGGCTCTTCGCGCGATGGCAAGGTCTACATGCCGCCATTCGGCGAAGTGCTGGGCCAGAAGGCCGGATGGGCGATCCGCACCTGGATCGAATCCAAGCACACCGAAGAGTGAGCCGGATGCGCGCCAGCAGGCGTTCGTTCCTGCAGGGGCTGGCGCTCAGCGCGCTGGCCGCGTCCTCCAATGCCATTGCCGCACCGCTTGAGAAGGTCAAAGACACAGGAGTCCTTCGGGTCGGACTCTATGCGGACAACCGGCCATGGTCGTGGAACCAGGACGGCAAGGTGGCGGGCATCGATGCGGATATCGCCCGCGCGCTGGCCGATGCGCTGGGCGTGCGGGCCGACTTGCAGCTGTTCCTGGCGGGCGAGGACATTTCGGACGACTTGCGCAACGTCGTCTGGCGCGGCGGGCTGCTCGGCTTCCAGCCCTGCGACGTGATGCTGCACGTGCCGTTCGAACGGCAGTTGATACAGCAGGAAGACAACGTCGTGTTCCTGGCGCCCTACTACCGCGAGACTTTTGGCGCGGCCTGTTCGCGCGATGGCGGCAACTGCGAGGCGGTGCCGGCGGCGTTCAAGGGGCACAAGATTACCGCCGAACTCGCTTCGATCCCTGATTTCTACCTGCTCGGCCATGCGGGCGGCGTCCTTGCCAAGGACCTGATCCACGTTCCCAACGGCTATGACGCGCCCGCCGCGCTGGTGGATGGCAGCGCCGACTTCACCGTGGCGACCACTGCGCAGATCGAGGCGGTCGTCGCCGACCACCCCGAGGCCGGGATCAAGGTGCGGAAAGGGCCTCTGCCGATGATGATGTCTCCGGGCTGGGACATCGGCATCGCGGTCAAGGAAAACTCGCGCAATTTGGGCTTCAGGCTTGAGGAAGTGCTGGAGCAGATGATTGGCGACGGGCGCATGGCCGCGATCTTCAAGCGCCACGGCGTGAACTGGAGGCCTGCGCTCTCCGCGCAATCCTGAACGGTCAGCTCGCACCCGCCATCCTTGATCGGCGGGCCAACGGGGGGACGGGAACACCGACTGCGACCGGTGTTCCCCGAACCGTTTTTTGCTGCGGTCATGCTGCGCTCTATCTACAGCTTGGAATGCCCACCCCCGCTCCCTCCCGCCTGCGGGAGGGGAGTGAGAGAACTGCGCTTCTGCCCCCTTCCTGCAAGCTGGAGGGGCCGGGGATGGGCACGGGCGCACCGCTCTTATCCCAAGGTTCAATTGTGCGCACAAGCGCAACCGATAGGCTCACAGCGACGATCGGGGATCAGTGGCGAACCGGGGGGATTCCCGCACGACCGCACTCCATCGCAGAACAAGACCCCATAACAGGAGGGACAGGATGAAGCGGCGTTTTTCAATCGTGCTGGCAGGCCTTGCAGCCGCAACCAGCCTTACCGCAGCACCGGCACTTGCCGGCGGCCCCACCAGCGCGGACATCGTCAACGATGCAGCCACGCCCGGTGACGTGATCAGCTATGGCATGGGCCCGCAGCAGCAGCGGTTCAGCACGCTCGACAAGCTCAACACTAGCAACGTCAAGAACCTCGTGCCGGTGTTCGCAGCATCGCTTGGCGGTGAAAAGCAGCGCGGCCAGGAATCGCAGCCGCTGGTCTATGACGGCACGATCTATGTGACCGGCTCCTATTCGCGCCTGTTCGCCTTCGATGCGCGCACTGGCGAGAAGAAGTGGGAATACAACGCCCGCCTGCCCGAAGGCATCATGCCCTGCTGCGACGTGGTCAACCGCGGTGCTGCGATCCACGGCGACAAGGTGATCTTCGCCACGCTCGACGCGCACCTCATTGCGCTCGACCGCCACACCGGCAAGGTGATCTGGAACAAGAAGCTGGCCGACTACCAGGCAGGCTATTCAGCCACGGCCGCGCCGCTGATCGTCAAGGACATGGTCATCACCGGCAATTCGGGCGGTGAATTCGGCATCATCGGTGAAGTTTCGGCGCGCAACGTCGAGACCGGCGAGCTGATCTGGACGCGTCCGACCATCGAGGGCCACATGGGCACGCTGGCCGGCAAGCCCAGCACCATGACCGGCAAGCTCAACGCGACCTGGACCGGAGACCTGTGGAAGACCGGCGGCGGTGCGACCTGGCTGGGCGGGACCTATGATCCCGAAACCAACCTGCTGTTCTTCGGCACCGGCAACCCCGGCCCGTGGAACAGCAACCTGCGCCCCGGCGACAACCTCTATACCGCATCGACGCTGGCGATCGATCCTGACACCGGCGAGATCAAGTGGCACTATCAGACCACGCCGCACGACGGCTGGGACTTCGATGGCGTGAACGAGTTCATTCCGTTCGACGCCACGGTGAAGGGCAAGCCGATGAAGCTCGGCGCCAAGGCTGACCGCAACGGCTACTTCTATGTCCTCGACCGGACCAACGGCAAACTGATCAGCGCCAACAAGTTCGTGATGCAGACGACCTGGGCCGATGGCATCAACCTGAAGACGGGCCGCCCGAACTTCATCCCGGCCAACCGTCCGGGTGCGCCGAACGGCGCGGAAAAGGGCACGACCGTGTTCGCCAGCCCTTCGTTCCTCGGCGGCAAGAACTGGATGCCGATGGCCTATTCCAAGGATACCGGCCTGTTCTATGTGCCTTCGAACGACTGGGGCATGGACATCTGGAACGAACCCATCGCCTACAAGAAGGGCGCGGCCTATCTTGGCGCTGGCTTCACCATCAAGCCAATTGCCGAGGACCACATCGGCGCCCTGCGCGCGATGGACCCGGCCACCGGCAAGATCGTGTGGGAATACAAGAACAAGGCTCCGCTGTGGGGCGGCGTTCTGGCCACGCGCGGCAATCTGGTGTTCACCGGAACGCCCGAGGGCTACCTCAAGGCCTTCGACGCCAAGACCGGACAGGAACTGTGGAAGTTCCAGACTGGTTCGGGCGTGGTCGGATCACCGGTGACCTGGGAGCAGGACGGCGAACAGTACGTCGCCGTCATGTCCGGCTGGGGCGGCGCGGTGCCGCTGTGGGGCGGCGAGGTTGCCAAGACCTTCAAGGAAATCAGCCAGGGCGGCTCGCTCTGGGTGTTCAAGCTGCCGAAGTAATGTTTCCCCGGAGCGCCGGACCCTTTTTGCGGGTCTGGCGCTCCATCCCCTCCCCGGGTAGATGACTATGAGCAACACCGTCGCACTTACAGCAATCGCAGCCGATAGGGGGAGCGCTGCCATGGCAGAAAACGGATCGCCAGATCGCGTCTTGATCGTGGACGATCATTCGCTGGTGCGCGACGGGCTGCGCTCGATCTTCGACGATGCCTTTCCTGATTGCACGATCCTTGAGGCCGACAGCCTCGAAGCCGCGCTTAGCGCACTGGCGCAGGAGGGCGACGTCGACCTCGTCCTGCTCGACCTCAACATTCCCGACGTTTCGCACCTCTCCGGCCTCGAAGCCCTGCGCGACCGCTTCCCGGCGACGCCGGTGGTGATGGTCTCGGGCGTGACCGACCGCAAGGTGGTGCGCGATGCGCTGGCGGCGGGCGCGGCGGGTTTCGTACCCAAGAGCCTGAAGCGCGCGGCAATCCTCGACGCGCTGAACCAGGTGCTTTCGGGCGAGATCTACATGCCGGAACTGGAAGGCGATGATTCTGCCGCCGCCGAAGAGGATGCGATCCGCAGCCGGATCGACAGCCTGACCCCCCAGCAGCGCGTGGTGCTGGGGCACCTCGTAGCCGGGCGGCTGAACAAGCAGATCGCCTATGAACTCGACGTCTCGATGACGACGGTGAAGGCCCACGTCTCCGCGATCCTGCAGAAGATGAACGTGTTTTCGCGCACGCAGGCGGTGATCATGGCCGGCAAGGTGGGGTTCAAGGGGTAAACGGTCACGATCGGGCAATTGCGCTCTGCGTCCGGTCTGGCAGATTGGCGCGGGGGAGAATGCCATGCTGATCGAGACACCGCTGACGCTGCCGTGCGGCATCGTGATACCGAACCGCCTTGCCAAGGGTGCGATGACCGAGGGGCTGGCCGATCCATCGGGCAAGCCGACGCGTGAGCTTGACCGGCTCTATGGCGTCTGGGCCGATGGCGGCGCGGGGCTGCTGATTACCGGCAACGTGCAGATCGATGGCGACCATCTCGAGCGCCCGGGCAACGTCATCGTGGATCAGCCGCCCGATGCAGCAATGCAGGCAGCTCTGGCGCAGTGGGCCAAGGCGGGGACGCGCGCCGGCAACCAGTTGTGGATGCAGATCAGCCACGCCGGGCGGCAGACGCAGAGCGTGGTGAACCCGCATCCCAAGGCGCCATCGGCGGTCAAGCTCGGGCTTCCAGGCGGGCAGTTCGGCGAACCGGTACCGCTTGAGGAAGCGGAGATCGTCGAGCTGATCGGCCGATTTGCCACTTGTGCGAACGCCGCGCAGGAGGCGGGATTTGGCGGAGTGCAGATCCACGCCGCGCATGGTTACCTGCTCTCGCAGTTCCTCAGCCCCCGCAGCAACCAGCGCACCGACCGGTGGGGCGGATCGCTGGAAAACCGGGCGCGGTTCCTGATGGAGACGGTGCGCGCGGTGCGTGACGCCGTGGGTGCGGGGTTCGGCATTTCGGTGAAGCTCAACTCGGCCGATTTCCAGCGCGGCGGCTTTGCCTTCGAGGACAGCCTGCAGGTGGCGCGCTGGCTGGAGGAGGCGGGCGTTGACCTGCTGGAGGTTTCCGGCGGATCGTATGAACAGCCGGCGATGATGGACATGGAGGGGCTGGATCCTTTCGAGCGGCCTGATGTTCCGGCTTCGACTGCGGCCCGCGAGGCCTATTTCGTCGATTTCGCCAAGGCAATGAAGGCGAGCCTGACGAGGATGCCACTGATGGTGACGGGCGGTTTCCGCAGCCGCGCGGCGATGCAGCATGCGCTGGAGACGGGCGCGGCGGACCTGATCGGCATCGGGCGGCCGTTGTGCGGCGCGCCTGACGCCTGCCGCGATCTGCTGGAGAACCGCGCCGACCTGCCGCGCTTCGAGACGAGCCTGCGACTGCTGCCCCCTGCCCTGCGCTGGCTGGAGAAGTTCGACGTGGTGCGCACCATCGCCGGCTTCGGCGTGCAGATGTGGTACTATGCCCAGATCGACGCGATCGGGCGGACGGGCAAGCCTGATCCGCGCAAATCGGTGTTCTCCTCGCTTTTGCAGGTGCAGAGCCAGGCGAAGGCGTGGATGAAGGCGCGGCGGGCGCGTTAAAGCACATCCCTTTGCCGGAGCAGGGCGCGCAGTTGGGCGGGCTTTACCGGCTTGTTGAGGATCGGGAGCGAGAGTGCGCCGAGGCGCGCCTTGGTTTCCTCGCTGCGGTCGGCCGTGATGACCATCGCGGGCAGGTCATAGTCGGCGCGTGCGCGCAAGGCGGCGATCGCTGCCTCGCCGGTCAGGCCATCATCCAGCTGGTAATCGACGATAGCCATGGCCGGTTTGCGCGCGAGGGCAGCGGCGACGCATGGCTCCGCAGGGTCGCGGGCAATGACAACTTCGAGGCCCCAGTTTTCGAGCAGGGCTTCCATGCCGGAAAGGATGGCGGGGTCATTGTCGATCACGAGCACGAGCCCCCCGTTGCCGGTAGGCACGACCGGGGGCTGCTCGATCGGCTTGGGCGCAGCCACCGGCTCTACGCGGGGCAGCAGGATCGAGAAGGCCGAGCCGAGGCCGGGGACGGAATCGAGGCCGATCGGGTGATCGAGCATGGTCGAGACGCGGCGGACGATAGCAAGGCCAAGGCCCTTGCCGGGGATCTTCTGGGTCTTGCCGACGCGGCGGAACTCGCCGAAGATTTCCTCGCGATCTGACGCGGCGATGCCGGGACCGGTATCGCGGACGGTGACGCGGACCATGCCCTGGATCTCGTCAACTTCGACGGCGACGCGGCCAGCCTCGGTGTAGCGGATCGCGTTCGACACGAAGTTCTGCAGCACGCGGCGGAGCAGGCGCGCATCGGAGCGCACCCAGGCATGGGTTTCGACCACGTCAAATTCGAGCTTTCCGGCAGCGGCGAGCGGTGCGAATTCGACGCGCAGGGCATGGAGGATCGCGCCGAGCGAGTGATCTCCCAATTCCGGCTGGATTGCCCCTGCATCGAGGCGCGAAATCTCGAAGAGGGCTTCGAGCAGGTCCTCGACCGAATCCAAGGCCGTCGACGCCTGGCTGACCAGCGCGCGGGGGCGTTCGGGTAGCTTGAGGCCGTCCATTGCGGAGACGAACAGGCGCGCGGCGTTGAGCGGCTGGAGCAGATCGTGGCTGGCCGCGGCGAGGAAGCTGGTTTTCGAGCGGTTGGCGGTCTCGGCCTCGTTCTTGGCCTCGACCAGCTGGCGGTTGACCTCGACCAGTTCGGCGGTGCGTTCCTGCACCCGGCGTTCCAGCAGTTCGGCTGCCTCGGTCAGCGAGCGTTGCAGGCTGACGTGGTCGGTCACGCCGTCAAAGGTGAAGACCATGCCGCCATTGCCCAAGGGGACCGAGCGGATCACGAAGTGCCGCCCGTCCATCAGACAATCGGCGGAAAGCTGGCGCTTGTCGCCTTCGCGCCAGGCGAGACTGTCGGCGCATTCGAGGCCAAGACGCCAGCTGCACCACTGGACCAGCTGGGCATGGCCTTCGACATGGCGCAGCAGGTCATTGCCGGAAAGGCCGAGCACGCGCACCAGCCCCTCGTTCCACGCCTGCATCCGGCGCTGTGCATCGAACAGGCAGACGCCTTCGGACAAGGTGTCGAGCGTTGCCTGCAGTGCGAGGTTGCGTTCGGCGAGTTCAAGGGCGCGCTGGCGGGCGTCCTCGGCCTTGACCGAGGTGATGTCGGTATAGATGCCGACGATGCCGCCATCGCTGGTTCGCAGTTCGTTGATCTGGATCCAGCGCCCGTCGCCCAGCGCCTGAACATGCGCCCCCTCGGCGCGGCGGTGCCAGTCGACCCGGTCGCTGAGCCAGCGGTCGGGACCGGTTGCCGCGCCAAGAGTGGAGCCGGTCAGCGCGACGCGGCTGGCCATCTCGGCAAATTCAGGACTGTCGCCCGAAATCGGCTCCACAGCGGGAAAGATCTTGAGGAACGCGCGGTTGCACAGGATCAGGCGATCATCGGCATCGAACAGGGCAAAGCCGTCGCTCAGGGATTCAATGGCATCGCGCAGCAGGACGCGGGCGGCGGTGGCATCTTCGTTGGCGGCGGCGAGTTCGGCCATGGCCGCCTCGAGTGCGCTGGTGCGATCACGCACCACGGATTCAAGCGCAATGGCGGTTTCGAACATCGAGAACGCGCCGCCCTCCATGTCGACCGAGCGCTCGACCCGGTCCATCAGCGCGGCGTTGATCTTCTCGAGCTGGCGCACGCGGGCTCGCAGCGCGGTAATCTCGTCCTCGCCGTTGACCATGGCGGGGGCGAGAATGCCGGTGAGATTGGCGCTGCTCATCGGCCGACGGCGAGACCGGTGAAGGTCTGGTTCATGTGCGCGGCGCGGAACTGCTCGCCATAAGTGTTGAAGCCGAAGACGCGGTTTGCAACGTACATGCGCGAGACAACGCCGGCCTGCTGGCGATCTTCGGCATCGAGGCGGTTGAGCACGCAATCGAAGCCGACGACGTGATCGATCTCGCCCACCTTGCGGCCGATCTCGTCGAACAGAGCGTTCATTTCGGCAATACGATCAACCGGTTCGCCGATCGACAGGACTACGCCGGTGTCGATGGCGCAATAGAACGTCAGCGAGCCATCGTCGTTGGCCGTCTGGATCGAGCGGACGTGGAACTGGCCGCCGGTGCGCACGATCGGCGGATAGGCAGCAAAGAACTGGGCGTTGAGTTCGCAGGGCGGACTTCCGGCAAGGCGGCGGTATTCCTCGGCGGCGGGGGCAGCGTTGATTTCAGTGACGACGCGGGATTCGGCATCGGCCTCGGTGATGACCATCTTGGCCGGGCCGGGGCGGTAGAAGCTCTTGCAGAAGACATGCAGCGGGCGGCGGCTGGTGAGCAGGACGATCACCGCCGCGTCCTTGTGGAACGCTCCTTCGTGGAAGATCGCGGTATCGCGGAAAGAAAGGCCGTCGCCGCTCGACCCGCCGATCAGCTGGATATCGCCCAGCGCATGCTGCGCGGTCATCGTCAGCAGTTCCTCGCGGTGGGACAGGCCATCGACAAAGAACAGCGCGACATGGTGCAGACCCTCGCCATGTTCGCGCCGCGAGTGAGCAACCAGCTGGCGGATCGAGGCTTGCGCGGCCTGCGGATCGAAATGGTCGAGATCGTCGAAGCGCAGGGAGGCCATCGAGAACGGGCCTTCGGGGAAGCCGATCAGCACAACCGAGTGCGTATCGTATCCCTGGTCATTCAATTCACCGGCACTGGTGCAGCCAAAAAGGCGCACATCGGGCAGGGCCTTGGCCAGTTCGGCCTGGAGGGCATCGCGGGGATAGGCGTTGGAGCAGAACAGCAACGCGCCGGCCAGCTTGCGGCCTTCGATGCACTCGGCCAGTTCGGCAACGGCGGCGCGGGGATCGGCGGCGCGGGAAGTGCACGCAATCATGCGCGCGCCATCCACGTCAGGGCCGACTGCTGTCGCCGTTTCCATCACCGCATCCTCCATGGCCTGACCTCTTGCGGGTTCTCCTGCCTGCCGCGCAGCTTAGGGCGAAGCGGTCGCTTCGCCAAGCGCCACGCTGTCACCGCGCAGCGGCTCGCCTGCGGCCTGGAGCGCGGCGCTTTCCTCATCGGTGAACACCCGGCTGCGCACGATGAAACGCACGCCTTCGGGCGCCTCGAGGCTCATCCCCGAGCCGCGCCCCGGAACGACGTCGATGGTGACCTGGGTGTGCCGCCAGTACTCGAACTGCGCCGCCCCGATCCACACCGGCGTGCCCTCGGCAACGTGGCCCAGCAGCACGTCCTGCCCACCGACCCGGAACTCGCCAGCCACGAAGCACATCGGTGCGGAGCCATCACAGCATCCGCCGGACTGGTGGAACATCAGCGGCCCGTGAATGGCCGTCAGCCGGGAAATCCACTCCCCGGCTTCAGGCGAATTGAGAACGCGGGGCGGCAGGTTGCTCATCCGACTGCGGAGATCATGATGCTGGCACCGCCGGTTGCGAAGTTGGCGATATCGGCGCTGGCGGCCTGGGCCTGAGGCGAGGACATCCCCGCAGCCATGGCATCGGCATCGGCAAACCACAGCTGCGTCAGGCGGTAATAGGCGGGCGCACTGCCATCGGGACCGGGCAAGCCCTTGAGCAGGACAGCCTTTTCCAGCCCCGGGATCTGATCCGCGATCGGCATGTGGGTTTCGTGATAATAGGATTCAAACGCTTCCGGATCGGCAGGCGCGTTGTAGAATACGTTGACGACGACTTGAGCCATCGGTTCATCCTCTCTTGTTTATCGCTTCACCTTCGCGCTCTTGCGGCCGAAGTGCAAAGGGCAGATCACAAATGGTGACGGCGCGACGGGGACCTTCCTCCCCTGCCTCGCCGTCTCCCTCCAGCTATTACGCCAGCATTAGTCCGGGTATCATTTCCGCCACTCTCAGAAGAAGCCGAGCTTCTTGGGGCTGTAGCTGACCAGCAGGTTCTTGGTCTGCTGGTAGTGATCGAGCATCATCTTGTGGTTTTCCCGCCCGATGCCCGACTGCTTGTAGCCACCGAAGGCGGCGTGGGCCGGATAGGCGTGATAGCAGTTGGTCCACACACGGCCCGCCTGAATGCCGCGGCCGAAGCGGTAGGCGCGGGTTCCATCGCGGGTCCACACACCGGCGCCGAGGCCGTAAAGCGTGTCGTTGGCGATCTCCAGCGCTTCCTCGTCGGTCGAGAACTTCGTCACGGCAAGGACCGGGCCAAAGATCTCCTCCTGGAACACGCGCATCTTGTTGTGGCCTTCGAGCACGGTCGGCTGGACGTAGTAGCCGTTGGCCAGATCGCCCTCGTGCATCGCACGCTCGCCGC
>OFDC01001093.1_pt1 | contig 15603 bp, 14 predicted proteins | sample 1520941 | NCBI WGS metagenome assembly OFDC01 (sample SAMEA94258168, study PRJEB24077) | hot springs metagenome | biome: Aquatic biome; feature: Water | place: India | collected 2012-12-06 | depth 5 m | reverse complement strand
AGAAATGCTTGTTTGAAATGAAATGTTTTTAAATATTTCATTTCAAATAGCAAAGAACTTATTAGATGAAGAATTTATGCAAAGAACTTGCAATAAGTTGTTGAAAACGAAGGATTTTATCGTCGGAAGGACGATTGTTTTTAGAAACGGCATTAGAAAAAAAGGATGGATTTGACTTTACTCCGAATGTTTTACTCAGGATTTCGGTTTTTTGTTTTAAGTTAAGAGCTTCCCAGTCCTCAATACTGAAAAAAGACAAACCAGCTAATATTTCAGGCAAGAATGTAATCATTATTGGACTTGGGAATGGATTTCTTCCTCCAATTTTTGTGATAAATTTTCCGTCAATGGTACAAATTTGATGTGCAACAAAGCATTCTTTCATTGTTTGAAATGAAATGTTGTTTAAAAAACTTTCAAATAAAGGAAGTCCATCCTGTTTCTTTCGCTCAATAGTTTTTGTTTGCTTTTTTTCTTGTGAACTTGATTCTTTGATGAATTCAAATCGTCTGGTAATTAAATCTAAAAGATAAAATAAATGATTTAGATTTCCTTTTTGCGTAATCATTACTTCATTCAATACCAACAAAGCGTAATTGATTTCATTTAAACTTAAACGTTCGAGTTTACTAAAATCCAACATCAATTTATTCAACCACACTTCGTTGATTGTACTCAATAAATAATCTGTGTAATCTTTTATCGTACTCGAAAATACCCGATTTGAAATACCACCAAGAACAAATAAAACATCATTAGTATAGTCATCAAATTTAATCAAATCGGTAGGAGTAGCTTTTTTGAAAGTATCAATTACTATTTTCCATTCAGAAAGAATCCTCACTATTGACTTGAGTATTTCACCAAGATTGATTTTTCGAGTATCGAAAGTAATAAGTTCATGGCAAACAAATTCTTCGATGAATGAATTGGAAAAAGGATAAACCTCAAAAAGTCCATGCACAGTTACTAACAGCTTAACTTCTTCAAGATAAACTTTAAGTTCAAACGCTTTTTGGTAGAAGTTTGATTGATACATATTAAGAGAATTGAGAAAGTCGGTTGGTGATTTTTTTGATTCTGTCATCTTCAATACTACCAACATACCCTTCAGTTGTAGTGATAGATGTATGCCCTGTCATTTCTTTAGCATCAAGTAATGAACCACCTTCAGCTAAAAATTTAGTTACAAAACTGTGTCGTGCCACGTAAGTTGTGATATGTTTATCAATTTCGAGTTTCTCTCCAATTCTTCCAATGTATTTATTAATTTGCTTACCAAATTGTGATACAGCTTTTTTAACTTCAATTGGAGTCATTTTGGGTTGCAATATAGGGAAAATAAAATTATCAGGTTTATTGGGATTACCCCATTGGTCTATAATTTTTTGATTTTGTTCGTGTAAAAAAACGATTATTTCAGTAGCTTCTCGATTGGTTCTTTTTGTCTTTTCTCGTCTGAAAACAATTCTATCTTTTCCAAGATTTGAATATTTAAGATGTGCCATGTCAATCGGATTCATTCCATTACCAAAATACATAAACAACCAGTAATCTAAATATTTTGCTTCTGGAGAATTCGGTTCAGGTTTATAATTAATAATTTTCTTTAAATCCTGGTTCGATAAAGCTTTTTTGGAATTCTTTTTTGTCGGAATGACATACTTTTTGGGGCCAAAAGGGTATTCTTCCAATTTGGTTCTATCGCTGTCAATCAGTTCGTTGATAATTGCACGTAGATTTCGTAGATAAAAGCCTATCGTAGTAACTGAATTGCTTTTTTCAAGCATCCAGTTTTCATATTTTTCAAGAAATTTGACTGAGATACTATTTAATGAAAGGACTTTCATTTTGTGAAAAGCCTGTAAACTCTTTAAGGCATTGCGGTAAGTTATGGCAGTACCTATTCTGCCATCATTCTCTAAAAGCTCTATTTTTTGTTGAAACGCTACAAAGACATTATCCGATTCAACAATATGTTCATCTTTCTTCTGCTCGTAGGTGTCAAAATTAAAAACTTTTAGATTGTCAATAACCTTTTGAGCATCAGCAAGACGATTATTCAAAGAAGCATTGATTTTTGCTAATTGAGCATATTCTTTTGTGCCAATAATTCTATTAGCTCTAAGGGTCTCAGAATCTCGTTGCCGAATAAATTCATCTTCGGTCATATTGAATTCTGTTGGGTAGTATTTTGACTCCCGCTTGAAAGTAATACGTAATTTTACTGGGAATTTCCCGTCTTTTTTTGCGTAGCGTTTATCAAGAAATATGGATAGTTTTGGAGTATCAAGTTTCATTATTTGTAATTTTAGTAGTTAGAATTTGCAAACAATTTGCAAACATTCTATACAAATATATGAAAACTAATGTAAATAAACCAATGAAAAAGCATTATAATTGTAGAAAAATAGCGATTTATATTGATTTATCTACTGATATTTATTAAACAACGCTGACTCATAATCAGTAGGTGCTTGGTTCGATTCCAAGTGGGCCCACTTTCTAAAAGCCTTGTAATCAGCAGATTACGAGGCTTTTTTGTTTTTTATACTTTCCTTGATTTGACAATATGCAATACAATATGCAATACACAATCGAGTGTTTAATATTTTGATGTTGTAAAAAAGCCTGACAATCGTATTTTGATTATCAGGCTTTTTGTTTGTCGATTATGTTATTTAAAACTTCAAAGCATCAATGATTCGTCGAACTTCCGAAACATCCCAAGCAGAGATTGAGCGGCTTCTAACTTGGTAATTTCCAACTGTCATTCCTGCCTTTTCAAAAATGAAACTGAATCGAATACCGTTTTCATTAATAATTGGCAAAATATCATTGACAATTAAAATATAGTTTTTAACTACTTCTTTCTGCTTTTCATTGCCAAGTAATTGCATCAGTTTATTAATTTCCTCGTATTTCCAATCTCGACGACCGTGTTTTTTATTGCTTAGTGCCGAAAAGGAAATTTCAATCTTACTCGCAATTTCATGAATCGTATCGTCGGCATTGTCTAATAATTGCGGTAAATCAGCGATGATTTGGGCGTAATTATCAATCGTATCTAAATATGCTTGCTTATCTCGTTCCATTTATTTTTATGTAGTAAAATTTACAACGTATTTTTTCAATTACACAAAAATATTACTTAATTTGAAAATATAAAAACAAAGCAGTTCATTTATTTTTCTTTCAAAATAGTCATTTCTTGGCATTTTAAACGCCATACATTCCTATCATAGACAAGTTTTACTACAACAGTATCCATCTGGCTATTCTCAAAAGTGAAGAGTATTCTCTCCAATACCTCCAACTTCCGACCCGAAGCATCTTTTTTGAGTACTTCTTCGCCGATATTCTCAAAACTTGCCACTGTTCCTTTCCGAGTCATTTTAGCTGTACTATAAATGAGCATTGCACCAAAAATATCTTTTTGAGTAATCTCATCTTGCAAATAACCTTTGCGATACACATTGTATTTGGCGGTGTCACCTTTGATACCTTCGTTGGCCAGTTGACAATAGCCAACCGCTGCTTTTTGCGGATTTTTAGATAAATGACTATCTGAGTTTTGGCAAGAACAAAGACAAGCAAGTAGTCCGATGAAAATGAGCTGTTGCATCAGATTTTAATGTTGGCTAAGGTGTTTCTAAATAGTTGTGCCGACCAAATCCCATCTAAACGTTTTTGGGTTTCGGTACGGTCTAAGGCTTCCATCATCAATTTATCGCCTTTTTCTCTCAATTCTTGGGCTTTGGTGAGCAAATCAATGCTTGCTTTATTGAGCAACATTCGTTCGCCAGTTGTCAATCGTAGCCCCGCTGACATTCCTGATAAATTGCCGATGGGGTTTGTATCAAAACTATTCGCCACATCAGTATAATTTTCATTTTTTCCCGACAAAGCATTTTTCATAATGTTGCTATAAATTTCATTCTGTATGGCGTTAGCTTCGTTTTGCTTCATGGTGTTGAATCGTTGTTTCATCACTTCATCTAAATAATCCTGTGGTGTTTTTGGTCCACCTTTAAAAATCATACCAATCGCACCGAATGGATTGGACATGAAGTCATCAAAAGCATTGCCCAATCCTGTTTTCAAATCTGGATTATCCTTTAAAAAAGCTTCTAAAGCCTGTTCTTTTGCCCCAAAACTTAAATCTTTGGTAATTAACGTGCCGTTGGCATCATAGACATTGCCCATTGCATCCATGACATAGTTTTTGCCATTGACCGTCATTGTTCCCGACGAAAAGGCAGGCATTGACATTCCTTCCGAAGAAAATAAATCACCGAATAAATCTCCACCCAATTCGCTACCAATATCACCAAAAACGCCTTGGTTACTCAATCGGAAGGCTGTTCCGTTATTTCGGCTTTTTATGCCATCATTCATTGCCATTGCTTTACTTTCTAAGGCTTCGGCCAGTTGATAATACGTCATGGCTTGTTGTATTTTCTTTTTCTGCAAGGCGGTTTGCAACGCATATTGCCGACTCATAAAGGATTTTTGACTACCCAGAAAATCAGCAAAGGATTGAATACTATTTTTATTATCAATGGTTGTTCCTTTTGTAACGAGGTCATAAAAAGTAGCACCACTTTTATCGGAGTAGGTTTTGCTATCTAAATAGGGCGTTAAATCCGTGATTTTAAAATTGGCGTTAAGATTAGATGCAAAATTACCTTTCAAAGCAGCGTTTAATTTCAAAATGGCGGTTGCATCATTAAACATCATCGAATGATACGCCAGTTTTAAATATTCATCGGGGCTTCGTAGGAGGTCTTCAATTTTTGAACCTGTTTCTAAAATACCCGTTGTATTGGCTTTGGTTGCTGCACCTTGCTTGGTTGCATTTTTGAGTTGGGCAATCTGAGTTTTGGCTTTATCAACCAAGTTTTTTAGCTGAATTAATCGTTCGATAGCCGTTGGGTCAATAGAAACTTGTGCTTGTACGCTTAGATTATAACAAAGAATACCACAAATGAGGAACGCCGTCCGTAATAGCTTTTTCATGTTGATTGCGTAAGTCGCCACTTTGGTTTAATTGGTTTTTAAAAAGACTTTATAACCTTCATTTAATTCAATTTCGCCCGATTTTTTCTGCACACCACCGTAACGCAAGGAACGAGAAATGCCAGTTACGACTCCCGCTCCAACTTGTCCAGCAATACCCGTTGCACTTCCGATGTTGTAAACGGCATTATCAATATTATCGAGGGCTTGGTTATTTTGTTGGCGAATTTGACCTTTGGTATTATCACTGAGATAGGCAATTCCTGGCAACATATCATTGCTGTCATACACCATCATTTTGGCAGGAATATAATCTGCACCGATTTTGAAAGCCGTAATTAGAATGATGAGTCGGTTACCACCCATCATGGCCACTCCATTGCAAAGGGTATTGGCAGGAACGATTTCATCTTCAATCGTCATGGCTTCTAATAATCTGATTCTAACCGCTGAATTATTTCGCACCAACTGTGTACCATAAATGGCCGCTTTGATGAGTTCTTTCTTTCGCTGATGAATCGGACTTACAACAGTGTTTTCTAAACTGGTGGTATTAAATACTTGATTATCAACTGGTTTCGCTTGGAAAGTCTGAGAGACTTTGGGTGTTCTTTTTCTTCCCCCTTCACGTAATGTTTGACTCGATAGAGTAACTTTTGGAGTTTCAACAACTGACGTTTGCTCATCGATTTTTTGAGGTTTTGTTTCGGCAATATTCTGGGTGTTTTCTGTAAATGCCTTACTCCCTTGAAACGTCTTTAAACCTTTCTCCTGCACTTTTAGGGTTGATTGATTCTTTAATTTCTCATCTTCTACACCCTGTTTGACTGATGCAAGCATTGCTCCATCCGATGCTTTATTACTGTTTTTATCGTTATCTTGGCTTACATCAATTTTGGGCATGGCAAAGCTCCTATTTTTGACTATTTCTTGGCGAATGTATTTAGAAACTCCAAAAAACATGACCAATAATAAAAATACACCTCCCAAAAGAAAGAGTAATTTGTACTGTTTGAACCAGAGTGATAGTCTTTCCTTCACAGAACGCAACTCAAAACTTGCCTTTTTTTTAGGTAAATCTAATTCCTTTTGCTGTTCTCCATTTTCCATTATCAATTCTCAATTTTCCATTGTTTACAACATTTCAGCTTTCAATATTTTTTTGAAAGGAATCGCAATTTTTATGTTGCGTAAACCATTCTTTTCTCGGAAAACAACTTCCAGAAAACCGTTTTCCGTGGTTGCATAGAGCGGGATATAATAGGTGTATTTCTCACTTTTTTGTGAGGTGAGAATTCTGACTGGCTCAATGCTTTTCAGTGCATTGACTTCTTCAATACCTAATGACTGCAAGCGATTGATGGCTTTCTTCTTCATTTTGGATTGGTAAGAAAAAGAAACATTATCAATTTCGTAGGCAATCGAACTTTCGTTGGTCAAGGAGAATTTAAGATAAACGCCACTGGCATCGGTATAAATATTTTCACAATGGAGTAACATACCCGACTGTGCATTTTTGAAAGACACATTCATTGGGGAAACCGCCAACTTTTTAAATTTGTCTTCCAATCGTAGATTTTCGTCTGTTGATTTATCCGAGTCTTTGGATTGATTTTCGGTGCGATAATCATAGAATGATTGATTAAGTGGCTCTTGGTAATATAAGTAGGCTTGGCAGATTTTTTTGCCGTGCGTGACTAACAAAGTCGTTGGTTTTGCATTGGAAACCTTCGCTTTCAACAATAAAACCTGTGAGCCAATGCTCGTTGGTGTACTCGAAGCCGTTTGAGCCTGAAAATCGGTATTTCCTAAATTGAAAAGTGTAATGGGTTCATCAAAAATAAGATAACTGGTTGTCGATGAATTGACATACACCGTATCTATTTTCTGAGAAAAAACACGGAAAGAGATAAAAAGAATGGGTAATAGCAAATGTAGTTTTTTCATAAGATTATTGTTTGGTTGGGGTATCGCTTGGCTGATACTCGATGTAATTGAAATTTTGAATTTGTAAACCGTATGGATTTTTTTCTGAATATGGCACGGGTTGTAACTCGAAAATTGTCCCGATTGGATTTGCTTTTTCCTGTTCATTGAAATAGATGGACTGCTGAAAAAGTAAGGTACATTGGTACGGTACGACCGACATATCTACGCCTATACTGTCTATTCTTATTTTGGAAAAAGCATTGAACTTGGTATAATTTTCCTGTACTTTTTCGTCAATGAAGTTCTTGTAAATGGCTTGGGCATCTTGTTTACTCAAAAGCCAAAAACCTTCATTGAGTCGCTCACCGAATGATTTGGCATCACTTTCGTAAAACAAATGAGCAAACGTGGTAATGAGTCCCCTTGCTTGTCCGACGTTTCGGGTTTCATTATCGGCCAAAAGAGCGGCAAACATTTCTTTACCCGAACGGACAAATACTTTTTGGTCGGCATTTTTGGTGGCATTCCAAAATAATACTCCCCAAAGGATATTGGAAAATAGCAGTAAAAAGGCACTCGCTTGTATCAGAAAAAAGAGCCTATCAATGTATTTATTGACATCGTTGGCCGCAAACAAATTTTTAATGGCAATGCTGATTTTCTCGCTCATGATTTTGTTCGGTTGGTTGAGTTATTGCCAAAAACATTTGAAAAACCTTGTTTGGTACTCGTCCAAGCCTTTGTTCGCACATCGGCTAATTTTGCCCAAGCGGATTTCCCCCCCGATAAGGTTGCTCCAGCCATTCCACCTGATACTCCTTGCATACTTCGGATGATACTACCAATGGCCGAAGAACCGATATAAATAGTGGTCAATAATGGCACACCCAAATACATAATTATCAATGCCAAATTGATGACCAGCATATTGATAATATCGCTACCTTGATTGGTTGTCTGAATAGTGGTTGATAAGCCAACTACTAAATTATCCAATACGGCAAGGGTGAGTGTCCAAAATAAAATGTTGAGCATCGAGCGAAACCAGTGGGTAATTGTACCGCCCAAGCCTGGTACGGTGCTAAGGGCAGCGGCAAAAATGCCAACGGAATAAGTGAAAGCGACCAATACATTTTTAACATTTTCCAACAGCAACCGAATAATCATGGATAAACCGTTTTGAATGGCCGTCAGCACGACATTGATTAGTTTACCAAAATCCATTGTCAGTAAATCCCAACCACTGGCTTCGGTGGCGGGATTATTGGCATCGCCCGATACTTTTTTCATTTGGGCGAGAATATCATCTACTTTGGTATAGGTATTGGCCAATTCGTTGACCGCACCAACGACCAAACCCATCAACTGGTTGTAGTAGCCAATCAAAAACATCAATGCCACCACTCGAATGAGGTTCATCACACTTGTACTGTACGATTCGCCAAACACCAAAACCTTAAAAAGCATATAGGCAAAGTGAATGAACAACATGATTCCTGCCAGTTCTAAGCAATTACTTTTGGCTTTATTGGCGAGTAATTGAGCCGTTTTAAATAAGGCATCACCACTTATTGTTACTTGTAAGAGAATATCCATTTCTTAAATGTTTAATGGTTGATTTTTAATGTTTAATTGAAAATGAACTAATAGCAAGGAGTACTTTTTCATCACACAGGCACCCCCATTTCAATTCTTAATTCCCCATTCTTAATTCTCAACTTTGCTTCTCCCATTCTTCTACGAAGCGGTTGATAGCATAATCAAAGTATTTACCGCCCTCTGACATTTCTCGAATGCGGTTGCGTTCTTCCGCACGGGAGGTCAGTAATGGGATAATTTTTGAGGGTACTTCCACCCGATACACATGAATTAAATCGGCTCTTTTGACAAAAATCTCTCGCCATTTATCCTTAGTGTCTTTGCGTAGGGATTTCAATAAATCTTCGGCGTGATTGCTGAGTCCAAAAAACTTGACGATTTTATCAATCATGTTAGAATCAGTATGGCGAAGGACAATAACGGTCGATGATAAATCTTTTACCACCGTGCCAATGGAAGAATTTTGTATCTCCGAAATTCCTTGGGTAATGATGCTGATTGTTCCTTCACATTTGCGAACGGTGCGGTACATATATTCGATGAATCCGCCCAAAAGTCCATCCAGCATCGACCACGCTTCATCAATGTAAATGCGTTTGATGATTTTTGGATATTTATCAATAATATCACAAGAAAGCTCAATAATGAGCATCCCCACCACAGGATAGAGCGTAGGATTCGCCTTGATTTTGGCTAAATCAAAACAAATCAATGGAAAAGAAGCAATGGGGCGTTCGGCATCGGTATTGCTATCCGAGTTCAATATGGCTTGGTAGCTCCCCGTTGCAAATGGTTCTAAGGTGATGAGTAATTCATCCATATTGAGATTTCGCTCCAATTTCTGATAAACCTCCGTTTGCCCATTTGTTGCTTGAAAATCTTTCAAAAAGTTATAAAACCCCCGAATACACGGCATCATTCCACTTTTTTGTTGGTTATATTCATCATAATACTGATTGAGAAATTTGTTCAAAATACTTCGTTCGGCATTGCTTAGGTTCGCATTTCCTCGCCAAATCGTAGCAATCAGGTTAATGAGAAACTCCATCTTTGCTTCACTTAATTTGAATTCGCCCGTTAGTTCATCGTAATTCACCAAGAAAGGATTGTATTTCAAGGGCTTTTCGGGGTCGTATTCGTAGTAGCGGCATTTGTCGGGAGGAATCGCATAAAAAATGGACAAATACGTTCCGCCTACGTCAATGATGATTTGTCTTTCACCCCGATAAAATCGTTGCAAAATCAAATTACCCATGGTAAAACTTTTCCCCGAACCTGGTACGCCAATCGTTAGAGAATTGTTGTTTTCAAAACGTACTGTATCATAAAAATCAATCAATAGTGGATTGCCCATGCGGTCACACAATAAATCGCCCTTTTTATCACTTTTTAGCAAAGTTGTGGCATTAAAATAGCAAGCCGCTACTTGGTTTTCCATCAAAAGCCAACGGAAATTTTGGTAAGCATTGCAAGGGGCATTACTCACAAAAAGGTTGGTTGTGTCCAAATTCTCTACGTAAGCTTCCGCCCCCATTTCTCGGTAAGCCTTCAAAACTTGTTGAATATATTCCTCCGTTCGCCCACCGTGCTTCCACACCAAGCATTGCACCGATACCTGCAATAATGAATTACCGTTGGTGCTTACATCGTTCAGAAATTCAAACATATCCCTACTTTTGGCACGGTGCTGTTCGGACATCAGAAAATCTAAACGAGCAATATTCTTGGCTTCAAACTCCATTTTACTGTACGCCTTTTGGGTATCTAAGGGCTTGAAGCTAACGCTCAGTATGTGCGGAATTTCTAAATAATTGGTCAAAGCGTAAAGCTGGGGAGCAGAAACGTTGTAGCCGTTATCCATGTCGTTATTGACATTGGTGGGTTGGCCAGACATACGAATGATATTAACGGTATCAGTCCCCAAAATCAAACGCTCTTTGTCGAGGGTGAAAGTTTTGAAAATATGGTCTTGTTTGGGCGTAAAATCTAAATTGAAATACTGACAAAGTACCTGCATGATTTCGGGTTCGCCCATTCGTTGATAAGTTAAGCCATTGACACTGACCAAAGAAATGAATTGATTGGCAAGGTTTTCAATCTTTTTCTTGTAGGTCGTAACCGATTTAAAAGTATTATCAAACACCTTTCCACCCCGACCAAACCAATTATTGGTCAGTGAATAATCTTTTTCTTCCCCCAAACTAATGAACAAATACTGCTCATGCCGCTGAATGGGTTTTTCACCGAACGAATGGATAAAACGCTGTTCGTAATAATTTTTATCTCGTACCGTTGGACTGGATTTTTCGTAGTAATAAAAACCTAACATTTGTACGCAAGCACCAACAGCCAAACCTTTCAAGGCTTGTGCCACATTTTCGCCCATTTTATTAAATTCTCCCGTGTTGAGTCGTTCCATTTCAATGCCATGCACACGGTAGCCAATACCAACTCTGCCATCAGACAATATCAAAAGATTGTCTTCAAAGGCATAGTAAGGAAAGACTTGTTCAAAATTTCGTTGATGTTCAAACATGGCTTTGTTGGTTTGAATGGTAGTCTCGAATGAATTTAGGTTTATCCATGATGATTTTTCGGGGAGCGGATAAATGCCAGAAAATCCAACTTTTCAAAAAATTGGGCTGTTTCTTTTGGGTCATTTTCCGCAAGGCGATGAAACCCACTACTAACACTGAGAGCAAAATGAGATTGACCCAAGCAGGAATCGGCAAGAAAGTTCGCATGATGCTAAGCACTATCACAAAGCCAAAGCTGGTGATAAGATAAAGCATCAAATCGCCCATTTCGACCCCCACAATGAGGGTGGGTTTTTCTAAGGATTTCTTGATAAGCATCTTAATTTCCGTTAAAGCCTCCTTGACCACCAACATCGGTTTTGACTTGCTCGAAGACGAACGTAAAGCCGAACCACAACAAAACGGCCACGATGAGATAAACCAATCGCATAATTTTATTGGGGTTATCGCTGATAAAGCCAATAATGACGGAGATAAGCCCGATAACAATGGCAATGGTAAAAACTACATTCACCACCAGTTGAACAGTTTTACTGATATTTTTCAAACCACCAACAACGCCTTGAGCCATCACCGCTTGAGGCATGATTGAAAAGAAGGTCATTAAAATTAAGTAAATACCCAATGTTTGCAAATGCTGATTGGTCATTGAGAAGGATGTTATTTTCATCATTTTTGAGGTTTGGTTAAAAAATTGAGACTAATATTTTTGATTCGTTCGACATCTGCTTCATTCAGTCCGCCCGTCACTTGACTGGTCTTCACTAAGTCTTTATTGACCCTTGTGAGTGTTTGAACTTTCGGTCGTTCGATTGGTACTTTCTCTGAAATGTGTGGGGCAATCTCTACTAATGGTGGCTCCGTCTTTTTGAAATGTTCCCACACAATGGCTTCAACAATTGGTTTTTCTTTTCTTACTTTAACTTGAATGATTGGTACTAAAACGATAGTCGCATAAATGAGTATTATTAACCCAAAAAAGCACAGAAATACCTTAGAATAGACCCAAAAAGACACTTCTGATACATTGTTCATCCACAGATAAATCGTGGTTTCTCCGCTAAAATACACGAACCATAGACCAATCATCAGAGCCAAAGAGCCTTGGTAAAATTGTTCCCTTTCTACCTGTTTCCATTCGTTCATGTTGAGTGCTTTTGACCAGGTTTCTGCACAAACATAAAAACTAATATTTTCATATACAAACTATATTTATATATATTGAAAATATATTTGTTTACTTTTATGTTTTCATTTTCAAACATTATCTATTTCTATGGAAAATAATTTAGCAAAATTCAGGCACGAAATTAACATTGCCACTTACGCCGAATCGAAAGGATGGCAAGTCAATCAGCGTAAAAGCGGGCGAGATTGTACCGTCGTGCAACGCATGGAAGACAACCGAAGTGTAGAAACGATTTTGGTTCGTAAGGACGAGCAGAGAGGCTACCGCTACATCACAGACGGCGACCCATCGGACAGAGGAACAATCGTAGATTTTTTGGTCAAAAAAGAAAACTTTGCCATTGCCGAAAAAGACGATTGGGGTAAAATATTTACTCATTTGAATAATTTTATGGGTAATAGCCCAACGCAACAATTACCGATTTCACCAAAAAGAACAGAAAAAGAATTACAAAAACAGGTGGATTCTTTTCACCTCAATCTTAATCCCTTGACCGATACTCGGTATTTGGAAAGTCGTGGATTGACTGCAAAATCCTTTCACTCACCCGAATTTCAAGGGCAAGTGTTTAATAGTAAAGTCTTTGGTTGGAAAAACACCAGTTTCCCTTTACGAACCGATGAAGCTTTTACCTGTGCCATTAATCGCAGTGATGAACAAAACGGCTATCGAAAAGAACAGTGGAACAGATTGACCAATGAAAGAGAGGGAGCCATTCATATCTCCAATTTACCACCCAATCATCAAAAAGTGGATAGACTCATTATTGCTGAAAGTCCGATTGATAGCCTTTCTTACCTCGAACTGCACCACCAAAATATTAGAGAAAAGCAAGAGCAAAATGTTTACATCGCCACGGTGGGAACACCTGCCAATGCAGCTTATGCCACAATTCAGAAAGTCATTCAGCAGACTCAGCCCGAAAAAATTGTCATGGCTTTCGATAATGACAATGGAGGTTATCGACACAGTTTGAATATGATTGGGCAACTTTCGCACCCGAATGCACCTACTTCTGAGTTGATAAAAGCGGACTTTTCGTGCGTTCACAAAAAAGAAGGCGTTCTGAAATTGTTCATCCCAATCAATGACAGTACCAAAGAAGAGCAATTAAAGTTGCTTGATACACAGCTCATAAAACTACTCGAAAGCAAAATCTATCAACATAGTGAGGACACTATCAAGCAGAGTATTTTGTCAGAATCGCCACAACATCTGCAAGTCGAAATTCGCTTTCCTTACCACAAAAACTATTTGGTGGAAGCTGAGAAAGGTTTGGTTGCCATCAAGGGTATGGAAAATGTCATTGCTTTGGAACACCCTAAACAGAAGGATTATAACATGGAAATCTATCGAAATAAGCCTTTTGTAGTAACGCAGGAAGTAAATAATAAAGAGTCCAAAACCATCGAACTGGCTGTTAATCGTTTCGCTCGACCCATGGAAGCCCTTAGCTATGCCCAAGATTTAGGCACAAAAAATAACCGAGAAACCCACATTTATCTTGAAAAATATACAGCTTACCAAGAATATGAAGCACCCGAATTGGTGGCTACCTTGAAAAATAAAGAGGTGCTGTTTAAAAATGAAGTCTTCAAAAAAGACATCGAAACGAAGCAAAAGGAATACCAAGCCCAACAAGACCTAAACAAACAAAAATTGGTAGCGATTGCATTGGCCGAAACAATGTTCCGAGCCAATGACATGGTTTTGGTGGCGACCCATCGCCGAACAGATAATTCTTTGGCTTGTGAATTTCAGACACTCGACCAAAAGCCACTGCAAGCAATGGTAAGTAATGATGCAGTTTTTATGGAAAAAATCAATGCTACTCCAACTGATAAATTTTCAATCGTTTTCAAAAATCAGCAAAGTACCTTACTCTTCGTTCCAGCGATGCAAGAAAGTTTGCTTTTGGGTGAAAAGGTTGTTGAACGTCAGCAACAAAACGTTGATAAAATGGATGCTCAATCAAAGGCAGAATTTTTAAGAAAGGATTTGAATCTGGGCGAAATAAAAGTTTCTGACCGACAGGGAGATACTTTGGCAGTTAATGATTATTCGGTAGTTGTTCAGACTGATGGTAGTTTTTCGGTTTCAAAATCTGCCAGTTTCGACATTGAAAAAATAGAAAAAGAAGGCTTTGAGGGTACTACGATTCAAGCAGCACTCGACATTCCAAATGTGAATCAAGCCAGTAAAGATACCCAAACAAATCAAGTTCTGAACGAGCAAAGTATGGATTTATGAATTTGGCCATATAGCGTTAGAAATCCCATCGGACAAGCAAAGTCGATGGGATTTTTTTATGATAAAAGTCTTCTTGTTTAGGGGAAAAAAGGACGAACCTTCTTGGTCGATTCTATCTCATTTACTTCAAAAAATACCGTTTCTGCCGTATCTTTATATTATCAAACAAGGAGATAATAAGCTAATAATCAGCATATTAACTCAGTGTATTAATCATTTTATCTTATACTAATACAGCAATGAACAAGTCAATTTTAATCGGAAATGTAGGCGGTACGCCCGAAGTTAAGACCCTCGAAAGCGGTACTAAAGTAGCCAATTTTTCTTTGGCAACGAACGAAAATTATACTAAGAAAGACGGCACAAAAGTAGAGCAAACGGAATGGCATCGTTTGGAGGTATGGGGTAATTTAGCCAACGTAGCCGAAACGATTATCAAGAAAGGCGACCGTATTTGTATCGAGGGAAAAATCAGAACCGAAAAATGGGAAGACAAAGAAGGCAACGCCCGAACATCAGTAAAAATCAGAGTTGACCGCATCGAATTATTGGGTAAACGCAGAGAAGAAGTTGAAACACAGATGGAGCAAGAAGCCAAACAAGCCCCCAAAGGAAACAAGAAAAAACCATTGCTCGGTGAAACCCAAGAAAGCAAAGCAGTTTTTGAAGCAAAAACAGGTGAAGGAGATTTACCATTCTAATATTTTTTTTAATCATAAAAGGGAAAAAGCCCCCTTGCATCGGCTTATCAAACCAATTAATTTCTAAAAACAATGACAAATCCAGTAAACACTCAAGCAAAAAACGGTTCAGTAGTAGCACCAGCGAAAGCAGAAACACCTACTGAAAAAGGCAAAATCAATGGTTCAGAGCCAATTGTTACCGAAGAACAAAAACCGATTGAAGTTTCAACACAACTTCAAGTAGTTGAAGTAAAATCAGCCAATGCAGTTTTTGACCGCTTAGATGAAGGCTTAAAAATGAAAGAGCAATTCAATAAAGCCAAAGAACGAGTAGGCGAGTTCGAGGATTTTTCAAAAGATTACGGTGATGAAGGTTTAGTTATGACCATTTCAAATG
>OFDC01001092.1_pt1 | contig 15625 bp, 12 predicted proteins | sample 1520941 | NCBI WGS metagenome assembly OFDC01 (sample SAMEA94258168, study PRJEB24077) | hot springs metagenome | biome: Aquatic biome; feature: Water | place: India | collected 2012-12-06 | depth 5 m | reverse complement strand
GATGATTTCCTGCGCCTCTTCAAGGCACTGGCCGCAATTGGGGCGCTTGCCGAGGTAGGCGTAAGTCGCTTCCGCGTCGCCTTCGCAAGTGAGCGCGGCTTTGCGCAAATCACTCTCACGGATGGCATTGCAGATGCAGATGTACATAAGCGGGCGAATCTTTCCTGCGAAGCGTTTGCAGGAAACAAGATATGCGAACTATTCTTAATAACAAGGGGATTTTTTACATCGCTCGCTGCGCCAGCGTTTCGAACGCCGCGTGCGCGCCGACGCACCCTGCGAGAGCCGCCTCGGCCCATGCCTTCACGCGCACCTCATGCTCCGCTTTCGGTGCGCAGAGGATGTCAGCATGCGTCAGGGTAAAGGCGGGCTTCGCAGGCGGCACCGGGAAATCACCCCGAGCGAGCGTCTTGAGTGCCGACGTCGCCTCACTGTGTGTTCGCCCCATGCGTAGCACCATCCATAAGGACGCGCCGTGAATCCAAAAGGATTGTCGCGCGCGCCGCTCTGAAGCGTCGCCGGGATGCTGGATGGCGTAGGCGTCGACCGTCAGTCGGTGACACCGCCCAAATAGAGCGGCGTTCTGGTACTCACGCGCCAGCACGGCGCCATAGGCGTCCCAGCAACCGGGGGTCGAGGCCATATAGGCATGGGTGGTGCCGCCCGGCGCGGTGGCGAAGTGCCCGCCGCAGGAAAAGCAAAGCTCGCTCATTTCCGCAGCGGAAACACCGTCCGGTAGGTCAGGCTGCGCCACAGCCATTCGAGGGGGCCGTAGCGGTAGCGGTCAAGCCACGGCTTGGACCATGCCAGCATCACGACCCATGCGAGCGCCACCACCACATAAAGCTGCGGACGGTTAAGTTCGCCAAACAGGCCCAAGGCCCAGCCGTGGAACACCAGCATCATGAGGATCGAGGTGCCGAGGTAATTGGTGAAGGCCGCCCTGCCCGCGGCCCGCACCCGGTCCCCGAGCCAGCCGGTGGCCGAAGGCGCGTAGACCACCAGCAGCGCCGCCATGCCAAGCACCATCCAAAGCCGCGGCAGCGGGCTCCAGCCGACGAAGGCCGCGAGCGTGCCGTAATACGAGAAACCGCCCGCCTGAACGACGAGACCAAACCCGAGATGGGCTAGCCCGCCCACGATGAGTCCGATCCAGCCCCAGCGCAGCATCTTGCCGCGATCAAACGACCCGTTGAAAAACCCCATCCGGTAAAGCGCCACGCCGATCAACATCAGCGGCAAGGTTTCAAAGCCGAACAGCAGGGCATTCGTCCACGGCTCGCTCCACTGTTCGTTGATCCGGTGAGCCACCAAAGCAGCGTAATCGCCTGAGGCAATCGCAGCATTGGGCACATCGCCGCGCGCCAAAAAGTTGTCGATCTCTGAGAGCATGCCTGCCCGCGCCTCGGCCAATTCGGGCACGGATTCGCCGAATGACGTGTCAGCAATCGCCCAGGTCATCGTGAACATCACCGCGTAGATCAGCACGCCGAACATGTATCCGGCCAAGCCCACCCACAGCTGGGTCTTGATGCTCCACTTGAGGCAGGCGAGCAGGATGAAGCCGAACAGCGCGTAGTAGAACAGGATATCGCCCGCCCAGATGAAGAAGAAATGCACCATCCCGAACACCATCAGGATCGCCAGCCGCCACGCCTGCAGCTTGCGGGTGCCGCCGCGCGCCCAGGCTTTCTCCATGAACAAATACACGCCCGCCCCGAACAGCAGGGTGAACAGCCCGCGCATCTTGCCATCGATCAGGATGAACTGCGCGATCCACATCCAGCCGCCGGGATCGGCCGGATCGGTCAGGAAGGCGGTGGGGTACATGTAGGCTTCGAACGGCTGGCCAAACGCCACGATATTGGCCGCCAGAATGCCCATGACGGCAAGCCCGCGGATAAAATCGAGCGTGTCGATCCGCTCCGCAGCGGCAACCGGCGCGATGGCGCCATCCTGATTGCCGAAGATTTCCTCGGCCGCGCGCGGTGTGATTGTCTCGTTCATGGCTGATCCCCCAAGCCTGTCGGTTGGGCGAGACTAGCATCCTCGGTGCGTTTGGAAAGAGCGGCTTGTCGGGCTGAACCGCGCTTTCGCCGATCCTTGCCGACCGACGTTTAGCTCTGCCCCGCGACCACGCAAGCCTGCCCTTCGCGCTTCAGCGCGGCACAAGCGCTGCTGGCTGCGGCCTCGCTGGCAAAGCCGGTCGCCAGCAGACGGGTGAGCTTGCCGCTCGGCACCAGCGCCTTGCGGGTGCCTGCGAGTGCGGGTTTGCCCGCGAGCTGGCTCCACAGCTTGTCGGCATTGCCTGCGACGCCAAAGGCCCCCAGCTGCACCCGCCAACTGCCCTGCCGCGCCGCTGCTGCGGCGGTGGGTCGAGGAGCAGGCATGGCTGCAGGCTGAGGTGCCGGGGCGGCCGCGACCGCGACAGCGGGCGTCATCGTCGCCGGTTTGGGGTCAGGCTTCGCAACAGGCTTGGTCACGGCAGCGACCACCGGAGCCGGGCGCGTCGCCAAATCCGCTGCCGCCAGTTCGGCGGCGCGCTGGGCCTTGGCGGTGTCATCCAGCTGCCGCGCCAGCGACTGCGCCTGCGCGCGCTGGGCCTGCGGGACATACTTGTCCATCTGTGTCAGCGCCTCTGCCGCCTGCGGCAGGCCCGCCGAATTGGCGAGCGTCATCAGCGCATAGGCCCGCACCCAATCGCGCGGGGCATAGTCAGCGTTGAAATGCGACAGGCCGAGCACATACTGTGCGCGCGGATCGCCGCGGTCGGCTGCGGCGCGGATCAGCGGCATGGCCTTTTCCTGCTCACCCTCCTGAAACAGCATGAGCCCGTAATTGTCGGCCGCCTTCACATGGCCGCGCGCGGCCGCCTCTTCGTAAAGCTTGCGGGCGCGCGCGCTGTTCGCTTCCACCCCGCGTCCAAGCCTGTATGCCTGGGCGAGATTGAACAGAGCGTCGGCATCACCTTGCGCTGCGGGCCCTTGCCATTCGACCACCGCGCGGGAAAAGTCGCCCGCGCTCCAAGCATCAACGCCGGCCTTGACATCGGCCATGGCAGGCGCGGCCAGCAGGCCCAGCGCGGCCAGACCCAAGGCCATCCGGTGCTTGGCCGGCAACCATGTGTAGGCAATGTTGCGTGCCATCTTTCGCTCCAACCTGTCCAATGCGCGCCGCGCGGACGCCTTCACTTCTCGACCCATCATAGACAAAACAGGGTTAGCAAAACGTTGCCAGCGCCTCCGGGACTACCGAGAGGCTTGCCAGGGCCTTGCCGATCCGCCCCCGCGCGAAAGCTTATGTCTCAGATAGATTGGGCCGTGCAGTGCAGCGTTAACCTTAAATTAGGGGTATCCTGCGATCCCGTGGTCATCCAGCCGTTGGCCGGTGTCGCAATAGGGCGGCCCCGCAGCGGTTCAATCCATGGGGGACCCAGGCGTTGCGTGTACTCGCTTTGGCATCGCAGAAAGGCGGATCGGGGAAGACGACCCTGTCCGGACATCTGGCCGTCCAGGCCCAGCGCGCAGGCGCTGGTCCGGTCGTGCTGATCGACATCGACCCGCAAGGCTCGCTGGCCGACTGGTGGAACGAGCGCGAGGCGGAATATCCTGCCTTTGCCCAGACCACCGTGTCGCGGCTTGCCAATGATCTGGCGGTGCTGCGCCAGCAGGGCTTCAAGTTGGCGGTGATCGATACCCCGCCCGCGATCACCATGGCGATCCAGTCGGTGATTTCGGTTGCCGAACTGATCGTGGTGCCGACCCGTCCCAGCCCGCACGATCTGCGCGCCGTGGGCGCGACGGTCGATCTGTGCGAGCGCGCGGGCAAGCCGCTGGTGTTCGTTGTCAACGCCGCCACGCCCAAGGCCAAGATCACCTCGGAAGCCGCGGTCGCGCTGTCGCAGCACGGCACCGTCGCGCCGATCACGCTCCACCACCGCACCGATTTCGCCGCCTCGATGATCGACGGCCGCACGGTTATGGAAGTCGATCCCGAAAGCCGCTCGGCCGCCGAGATTGCCGCCCTGTGGCGCTATATCGCCGACCGGCTCGAAAAGAATTTCCGCCGCACCGTGTTTGCGCCCGCCCCCAATGGCGCCGCGCAGCAGCTAGGCGGTGTGCCGCGTCCTGCCGGTGGCTTTGGCCGCCGGGTGGCGCAGCAGTAAACGAAGGGAGCCAGGGCAATGTCCGAACCCGGTTTTGCCTCGCTCGGCCCGACCTTGCTCGCCCGCAAGGGCGGCGCCAAGCCCGCCATGCGCCCGCAGCTGCCGCCGCTTGTCCAGGACGAGGCGGCACTGGCTGCGATTGCCGAAGAACAGCTCGAAGACCTCGGCTGGAACGACATGGGCGGCGATGATGCTGCCGATGGCGAAGACGTAGGCGGCGCTGACATTGTCCCGATCAATGCCGGTGTGATGGCGGCCGATTTTGCCGACGCGTCCGGGCCGATTGTGCGGCGTCAGCAGCGGCGGCTCGAAGAACGCGTGCTGGCCGATGCTGTCATGACCGGGCCGGAAGATCGCGAGCCCGAATACGACGAGGACGAGGAAGACGCCTTCTACGGCAATGATCCAATCGCGCAGGATTTTGCGCCTGCGGCCATCGCGGCTGAGCCGGCCTTCGCCGCAACCATCGCAGCGCCGACCGCGCCCAAGCGCAGGGCCCCTGCTGTCTCGCAGGCCCGCCGGGCCGCCTTCACGCTGCGTCTGGATGCCGAACGCCACCTCAAGCTCCGGCTGGCTGCCACCATGCAGGGGGTCAGCGCGCAGGCTCTGGTGACCGAAGCGCTCGACGCCTTGCTCGCCGAGTTCGATGAACTCGATGTGATTGCGAGCCACCTCAAACGCCACTGACCGACCACCCAAGCCAACCGCAGGAAAACACGGGGGAAATGACCATGGACCGCAGCTTCAAGACCGGCACGAGCAAGCCGCGCTTCGCGCTGGCAGTCTCGACCGCCATCGCAGCGCTCGCACTGACGGGATGCATGACCGCCGCCGCGCCGCGCGCCGATGTGTCGTTTTCGAAAGCGCAGCTTGCGCTTGAAAAGGGTCAGGTCGACAAGGCCATCGTCCACGCTGAAGCCGCCGTGCTGGCCGATCCGCGCAACCCCGGTGCCCGCGCGCTGCTGGGGGCCGCCTATCTCGAGAGCGGGCGTTTCCAGTCTGCCGCCACAAGCTTTGGCGATGCGCTTGACCTCGGCGATGAAAATCCCCGCACCGTGCTGAGCTTTGCTCTTGCCAAGACCGCGCTGGGCGAAGGGCGCGCCGCTGTGGCGGTGCTCGATGAATATGCCAAGCTGATCGATCCTGCCGACCTCGGCCTTGCGCTGGCACTGGCTGGCCAGCCGGAACGCGGGGTGCATGTGCTGGTCAACGCGGTGCGAAGCAGCAATGAAGGCAGCCCCAAGCTGCGTCAGAACCTGGCCTATGCCTATGCGCTGGCGGGCAATTGGCGGGCTGCGCGGGTCATGGCCGAAGAGGATGTGCCCGCCGATCAGGTCGATATGCGACTGACGCAATGGGCCGCCACGGCCGCGCCCGAGCAGTCCCTGCAACGCGTGGCTGGTCTGCTCAACATTACCCCGCGTGCTGACGCCGGGCAGCCGGCGCAACTCGCGCTGGCCAATTTCCCCGCGAATGAGGTGCTGTTTGCCGAGGCAGCAGAACAGGCGCCCGCCGAAATGGTCGCCGAGGCTCCCGCTCCGCTGGTGGCCCCGGCCCCGGCCCCGGTTGCGGTTGCGGCGAAGACCGAGCCCGCGCCGACCACGTCTTTCGCCGAAGCTTTCGCAACGCCCGCGCCGTCGGTCCAGACGGTTCGGGTGGCTGATGCCAACGTGCGCTTTGTGTCGAACCCGGTCGTGCAGCCCCTCCCCGTCCAGGGCGCGCGCGCTGCATCGCAGCAGGTTGCCGCAGCGACGAATGACGCAGGGCTTGGCTCGCACCTCGTCCAGCTCGGCGCCTATGACAGCAAGATCGAGGCCGAGCGCGGCTGGACCGTGCTCCAGTCAAAATTCCCGCAGCTCAAGTCGCACACGCTTGTCATCACTGAAGCCGTGGTGAAGGGCCGCACCTTCTGGCGCGTCGCTGCCGAGGGCTTTGGCCCCCAGAGCGCCAAGGCGCTGTGCGGCACGGTGAAGTCGGCCGGTCGCGGCTGTTTTACCTACGCGGCAGCCACCCCCCCCGCCGGTGTCGTGAAACGCGACGTCCGCATGGCGGCGCGCACCAAGTAAGATTTCTCTAGCGAGCGAGAAAACCTGCTCCCGGAAGGCGGTGCTTTCCGGGAGCTTTTTGTTGCTGATGTAGGAAATAATGTGCGGCGCGGCTTTCGGCCAATGCTGGGCCGTGCATGTACAAGCTCAACAAGCAGGCTCAGGACCCGAGCCGGACGCCGCCCTTCCACAGCCCAAACACCCGCCCCTGCGCGCCCTGCCGGTCGAAGGGGGTGTTGTCGGCGGTCGCCTCCATCTTGCGGCGATCGATGATCCAGGGGGCATCGGGGTCGATCAGGGCAAGATCGGCCTCCAGCCCCGCCTCCAGCACCCCGGCGGGCACGCCAAGGATGCGGGCCGGGTTGCGGGCGAGAAGGTCGAAGGCACGGGGGACGTCGATCACGCCGTCGCGCACCAGCCCGAGTGTCATGGCGAGCAGCGTCTCGGCCCCGGCCATGCCCGGCGCGGCATCGGCGAAGGGCAAGCGCTTGTCCTCCGGCCCGCGCGGATCGTGGCCGCTGGCGATCACGTCGATGGTGCCGTCAGCAATAGCAGCCAGCGCGGCCTGCCGGTCGGCCTCGGCGCGCAAGGGGGGCGAAAGGCGTGTGAAGGTGCGGAAATCGGCAGTGGCAAGGTCCGACAGCATGAAATGCGCAGGCGTAATCCCGCAGGTGATTGGCACCCCCCGCGCCTTGGCGGCGCGCACCAGGTCGAGGCCCTTGGCGGTGGTGACCTGCCGAATGTGCAGCCGCGCACCCGCCAACTCAGCAAGCGCAATGTCGCGGGCAATCGCCAGCGCCTCAGCCTCGGCGGGCGCGGCGGGCAGGCCCAGCCGGGTGGCGATTTCGCCTGCGGTGGCAGCGGCCTCTCCGGTGAGGCCCCCATCCTCGGCATGAGTGACGACCACCAGACCCAGCATCGCGGCATATTGCAGCAGCCGCAGCATCACGCCCGAATCGGCGATCCAGCGCCGCCCGGTGGCCACGGCTTTCGCGCCCGCATCCTGCATCAGCGCCAGTTCGGCAAGCTCGCGTCCCTCGATCCCGCGGGTGGCCGCGGCGAGCGGGTGCACCCACAGATCGGGCTTGCCGCTCTTGGCGATGAAGCCCACCCGGCTCGGCAGATCGAGCGGCGGGGACTGGTCGGGCATCAGCGCGGCGCGGGTGATTCCGCCGAAGTGGAAGGCTGGCTTGTCGACCGCGAACACCCCAAGGTCGACGAGGCCGGGGGCGAGCAGCTTGCCGCGCGCGTCGACGACGACGTCGCCATCATGCGGCGCGATATCCACACCAACAGCGTCAATCACCCCGTCATTACAGCGCAATGCACCGACAACTACCCCCGCAGAAGTGACCAATCGGGCATTGGTGATGGTCAGCGGCTGCACCTGCCTCATGCCCAGCCCTCCACGCCGCGCGCCTCGCGGGTCAGGATATCGAGGCACGCCATGCGGATCGCGACCCCCATCTCGACCTGCCGGGTGATCAGCGAGCGGCCGGCCAGATCGGCGACCTCGCTGTCGATCTCGACTCCGCGGTTCATCGGGCCGGGGTGCATCACCAGGGCATCGGGCCGGGCGAGCGCGAGGCGCCTCGTGGTCAGGCCATAGAGGTGGCGATATTCGCGCGGGGACAGGATGAACTGCCCGCTCATCCGTTCCGATTGGAGCCGCAGCATCATCACCACCTCCGCGCCTTCCAGGGCAGCGTCGAAGTTGTGGAACACCTCGACCCCCATCGCCTCGACCCCCTGCGGCATCAGCGCGGGCGGCGCGCAGACGCGCACCCGGGCGCCCAATGCGGTCAGGCACAGGATGTTCGAGCGCGCGACCCGGCTGTGCAGGATGTCGCCGCAGATCGTCACCGTCAGCCCGGTGAAATCCTCCGCCCCCTCCCCCCGCTCGGCCAGCGCGTGGCGCAGGGTCAGGGCATCGAGCAGCGCCTGTGTCGGGTGTTCGTGCTGCCCGTCGCCCGCGTTCAGCACCGGACAATCGACCTTGTCCGCGATCAACCCGGTCGCCCCGGACGAGCCGTGCCGGATCACGATCGCATCGGCGCGCATCGCATTGAGCGTGATCGCGGTGTCGATCAGCGTCTCGCCCTTCTTCACGCTGCTTGTCGCGGCATGCATGTTGACCACGTCCGCCCCCAGCCGCTTGCCCGCGATCTCGAAGCTCAGCAGCGTGCGCGTCGAGTTCTCGAAGAAGGCGTTGATGATGGTCAGACCGCCCAGCAGATCGGTGTGCTTCGCGCTCTGGCGGTTCAGCGCCACCCACTGCTCGGCCTGATCGAGCAGATAGAGGATCTCGTGCCGCGCGAGCTTGCCGATGCCGGTGAGATCGCGGTGCGGGAAAGCCAGCCTTCCGTGCGGAAAGCGGCCCTCGGGGGCGGGAGATGGCGTCGATGTCATTAAAGCCACGCCCTTAGTCGAGCCGCATCCGCCGCTCAACCCCGCGCCGTAAGCTTTCCGATAGAACTTGGGGGCCAAAGACCCTACATCGCATGCGCCAAGGCAAAAGGGACATCGGGATGAGCTTCGTGGGCAAGGTTTGGAAGATCCTCGTCGGGATCAAGGACGGGCTTGTCCTCCTGTTCATGCTGCTGTTCTTCGTCGCGCTGTTCGGCGTCCTCTCGGCCCGCCCCAACGCGGGACAGGTGCGCGACGGGGCGCTGCTGATCGATCTTGCGGGCATCATCGTCGAGGAGAAGAGCACGCTCGACCCCTTCGCCGCACTGCTCGCGCGCGAGGCCCCGCTCGATGAGACCCGCGCGCGCGACGTGGTGCGCGCTCTGGATGCCGCCACCACGGATGCGCGGATCAAGGCGGTGGTGCTCGACATGACCACCTTCCTCGGCGGCGGGCAGGTGCACCTCAAGGAGATCGCCGAGGCGATGGACCGGGTGCGCAAGGCCAAGAAGCCGGTGCTGACCTTCGCCATGGCCTATGCCGACGATCACATGCTGCTGGCCTCCCACGCGAGCGAGGTGTGGCTCGATCCGCAGGGCATGGCGGTGATCGCCGGACCGGGCGGCAGCAATCTCTATTACGCAGGCCTGCTCGAAAAGCTCAGCGTCAATGCGCGGGTCTACCGCGTCGGCGCGTTCAAGTCCGGGGTCGAACCCTATACCCGCTCCGGGATGTCGGAGGAGGCGCGCGCCAATATCGGCGGGCTCTACGGGGCGCTGTGGGAGGAATACAAGGCAAGCGTCACCCGCGCGCGGCCCAAGTTGCAGCTGGCGAAGATCACCGGCGATCCGGCGGCATGGATCGCCAGTTCGGGCGGGGACATGGCCAAGGCGGCGCAGGCTGCCGGGCTGGTCGACAAGCTCGGCGACCGCGTGGCCTTCGGCGCGCGGGTGGCCGAACTCGCGGGCAAGGACCCCTGGAGCGAGCGCCCCGGCACCTATGCATCGAGCGATCTTCCCGCCTATCTCGCGGACCTCGGCCAGATCAGGAAGGGCAAGGTGATCGGCGTGATCACGATCGCCGGCGAGATCGTCGACGGCGACGCGGGGCCGGGCACTGCGGGCGGCACGCGCATCGCCGAGCTGCTCGACGAGGCCTTGGACGACGATCTGGCCGCGCTGGTGGTGCGGGTGGATTCGCCGGGCGGCTCGGTCAGCGCCTCGGAGGAAATCCGCCGCGCGATCGCGCGCTTCCGCGACCTCAAGATCCCGGTCGCGGTGTCGATGGCCAATCTGGCCGCGAGCGGCGGCTACTGGGTCGCGACCCCGGGCGAACGCATCTTCGCCGAGCCCGAGACGATCACCGGATCGATCGGGGTCTATGCCGTGATCCCCACCTTCGAGAACGCCGCCGCGCGCCTCGGTGTCACGGCCGACGGCTATCGCACCACCGAGCTTTCGGGCCAGCCCGACATCATCGGCGGTTTCTCGCCGACGATGGACACGCTGCTCCAGACCTCGATCGGAGGAACCTATCAGGACTTCCTCAGGCTGGTCTCGGGCGCGCGCAAGCTGCCGGTCTCCCGCGTCGACCAGATCGCGCAAGGCCAGGTGTGGGACGGCGGCACGGCGCGCCAGCTCGGCCTCGTCGACGAATTCGGCGGGCTTGCCGAAGCGCTCGAATGGGCGGCGGCCAAGGCGGGCGCGAAGAAGGGCGAGTGGCACACGGTCTATCTCGGCGAGAAGGACGCGAATTACGATTCGCTGATCCGCCAGTTGGTCACCAGCGAAGCGGGCAAGGCGCGCTCGGCCCCGGCGGCCGACATTTTCGCGCTGACCGCGATGCGCTCGCAGGCGCTGGGCACGCGCATCGCCCGCGATGCCGAGCGGCTGCTGGGCACGCGCGGCGTGCAGGCCTATTGCCTCACCTGCCCCGCCCCGCTCGACGCCGGGGGTATCAAGCCCGTCGCAGCGACGCAGCGCCCGGAAGGGATGCTGGCGCTGCTCGCGTGGCTCGCGGGAAGCTAAATCGCACGAGGATCACCGCAGGTGCTTGCCAAGGGCGCCCGACCCGATTAATGGCGCGCCCCTGTCCGGGCCACAGGCCATGAGGACGGGCGCGTAGCTCAGCGGTAGAGCACACCCTTCACACGGGTGGGGTCACAGGTTCAATCCCTGTCGCGCCCACCATTTCTGCACAATCCGGTTTCTGCGGGAATGGCGCGGCACGCGCCGGGCGGTGATTTGCCGTCCCCCCTGATCCACCCTTGCATCCTTCGTCATTCGCCCCTCCCCGCTTGACCGCGTGCCGGTGTTCGCGGCAAGCCCGTCAACCTTGCTTCTTGCGGCCAAACGGGAACTGATGATGCGCGACACAATCCGGGGCTGGTGCCTCATGCTCCTCGTGATGTGTGGCTTCGCCGCGCCGGCCGCTGCGCAGTCCTATGCCGAGGGGCAGTTCGATCCCGCGATCCCGACGCTGATCGCGACCGTGGGCCATGCGCCGGGCGCGCGGATCACTTCGCCCGCCCAGGCCTATGCCTATCTGAAGGCCCTCGTCGCCGCCGCGCCCGACCGCACGCGGCTGGTGCAATATGCGACCAGCTGGGAGGGGCGGCCGCTCTACTACCTCGTGCTCTCGGCCCCCGCCAACATGGCGAAACTGGAGGCGATTCGCGCCGATATGGCGAACATCGCCGCCGGGCGCGCGGGCAACGGCACCGCGCTGCCGGTGACGTGGCTCGCCTATGGCGTCCACGGCAACGAGATCTCCTCGACCGACGCCGCGCTGATGACCGCCTATCACCTGCTCGCCGCCAAGGATGATCCGAAAGCGGCCAAGATCATGGGCAGCACCATCGTCGTCATCGACCCGATGCAGAACCCCGACGGGCGGGCGCGCTTCGTGAACAACTTCCTCGCCTCGACCGGTATTGCCCCCGATGCGGACCGGCAGGCCGCCGAGCACGACGAGCCTTGGCCCTCGGGCCGGGTGAACCACTACATGTTCGATCTGAACCGCGACTGGTTCACGCTCTCCCAGCCCGAGACGCGCGGCAAGGTCGCCGCGATCCGGGAATGGAACCCGGTGGTCGTGGTCGACCTCCACGAGATGGGCGGGGACGAGACCTACTTCTTCAGCCCCGCCGCCCAGCCCTTCAGCCCCAACCTCACCCCGGCGCAGATCCGCGCCTACGAGCTGATCGGCCGCTACAACGCCGCCGCCTTCGATGCGCGCGGCGAGCCGTACTTCACTAGAGAGGTATATGACCTGTTCTACCCCGGTTATGGCGACACTTGGAACGCGCATCAGGGGGCGATCGGCAGCACTTACGAACAGGGCTCGGCGCGCGGGCTCGTGTTCGCGCGGCGCGACGGGACCGAGCTGACCTATGCCGACGGCATCGCCAACCACTTCTCGGCAAGCCTCGCCACGGCGAGCGCGGTGGCGGACAATGCGCAGCGTTTCCTGTCCGATTTCGCCGCCTACCGCGCGGGCAATGCCAGCGGCGCGGCGGGCAGAGGCACCTATGTGATCGACCTCGGCAAGCGGCGCTGGAATGCGGAGCGGCTCGGGCGCCGCCTCGCCGCGCAGGGCATCACCGTGCTGCGCCGCGATGGCAGCGCGAGCGTTTGCGGCAAGTCCTATCCGGCCGGCTACCTCGCCGTGCCGCAGGCGCAGCCCGCCGCGCGGCTGATCCGCAGCCTGCTCGACCGCGACACGCCGCTCCCGCCAGATTTCCTCGCCGAGCAGGAACGCCGCCGCTCGGTCGATCTGCCGCACGAGCTCTATGATGTGACCGCATGGGCGGTGGGGCCGATGGCGGGCGTTGACGTGGCGCTGTGCAACGGCGTGGTCGGAGGCGACGCGCTGGCCCCTGACGCGCCGATTGCGCCCAAGGCCGAGGGCAGCGGCACCTTCGCCATCGCCGTGCCGTGGACCGACAGCGGGCAGGCGCGGCTTGTCACCCTTGCCTTGCGCGAAGGGATCGATGGACGCGTCACCGACAAGGCCTTCGCTGCGGGCGGCCGCCAGTTCCCGCGCGGCACCGTGGTCTTCCCCGCAGGCAGCAACACGCCTGAGATGATGGTGCGACTCACCGAGTTGGCGCAGGACATCGGGGCGCAGACCGTTTTCCTTGAAAGCGGGTGGGTCGACAGCGGCCCGAACCTCGGCAGCGAGCATTTCGTGCGCCTCACCCTGCCGCGCGTCGCGGTGGCGTGGGACGACGGGATCTCGCAGCTATCGGCAGGCGCGCTGCGCTACGTGCTCGAACAGCGGATCGGGCTGCCTGTCACCCCGATCCGCACCGCCCGCCTAGCGCGCGCCGACCTGTCCGATTACGACGTCGTGCTGGTGCCCGAGGGCGATCCTTCCGCCCAGCTCGGCGAGGGCGGGCAGCGCGCGCTGCGCAGCTTCGTGCAGCGCGGCGGGGTGCTGGTGGCGGTGGGCGACAGCCTCGAGACCTTCAGCAGCGGCGACAATCCGCTCCTTGCCGTGAAGCGCGAGGCCGCGCTGGGCCGCGATCCGGGCGAGGCCGGGGGCGACAAGGGCGACCTTGCCGAAGCGGTGGCGATCACCAGCGACGCCGAATACCGCGAGGCGATCAAGGACCCCGCCGCGCTCCCCGACACGCTGCCGGGCGCGCTGCTCAACGTGGTCGGCGAGCCCGACCACTTCCTCTCGGCCGGTTACGACGAGGGCGCGGTGGTGCTGGCGACGGGGACGCAGATCTTCACGCCCCTGGGGCGCGACAAGGGCGTCAATGCGGTGCGCTTCGCCGCGCCCGGCAACCTCATCGCCAGCGGCTATGTGTGGGACGAGAACCGTCGCCAGATGGCCTACAAGCCCTACCTGATGGCGCAGCCGACCGGGCGCGGGCTGGTGATCGGCTTCGCCCACGATCCCTCGACCCGCGGCTTCCTCGAAGGGCTCGACCTGATGATCGCCAACGCGGTGCTGGTCGCGCCCTCGCGGGTGCGCTGATCCGGGCGCGATAGTGTCCTAGCGGATTGACACGAGTTGTGTCATGCTGCCGGGCATGACGCTGTTCGATGCGCTCGTCGTGCTCCATGTCGCCACCGGCGCGGTGGGGCTGACGGCGTTCTGGGGGCCGATCGTCACGAGAAAGGGCGCGGCCAATCACCGCAAGTGGGGCCGCGCGGCGTGCTACGGCTTCCTCGGCGCGGGCGCGCTCGCCATCGCGATGGCCTTCCTGTCGCTTTACGGCCCCGAATACCGCCACCCCGAAATCACCGACCGCGTGCTGTTCGACGGGCTGTTCGGGTGGATGATGCTCTATCTCGGCGTGCTGACGATCGGCTTTGTCGATTACGGCCTCGCCGTTGTGAAGCATGCCCGCGACCGGAAGGCGCTGAGAAGCGCGCGCTATCAGGCAATGATCGCAGCGGTGGTGCTTACGGGGGCGTGGTGCGGCTTTTATGGCTTGCAGGTCGGCCATCCGCTGATGGTGCTGGTGGCCTTCATCGGGATCGTCGCGATGCTGATCCAGCAGCGCTACATCTGGCGCGGGACCGAGTTTCCGCGCGGCACCCATATCGGCGAGCACTTTCGCGCGCTGATCGGCATGGGCATCTCCGCCTACACCGCCTTCCTCTCGGTCGGCCTCATTCGCCTCGTTCCCGAGGAAGTTTTCAACCCCGCGATCTGGGCCGGGCCGAGCGTCATCGGGGTGAGCCTGATCCTCTGGTTCACCGTGAAGGGGAAGAAGGCCGCCGCCCGCAGGCCGGCCGCGCAGGCGTCAGGGACGAACCCACATCCGCAATAGGTTGGCGATGGTCTTGTCGAGCGTCAGCAGTTCGGCGGACTGGCTCGGCAGCTGCGCCCGCAGGGACGCGCGCAGGTTCTCCAGATCGAACAGCAGCTCGCGCTGGCTCGCATCGGCGATCAGGCTCTCGATCCACCCCACGCACACGATCCGCGTGCCGCGCGTCACGGGCCTGACCTCGTGAATCGAGCCCGAGGGGTAGAGCACCAGCTGCCCGGGCTCGCCCTTGACCGACTGGGTCATGCCCGCCGCATGGATCACCAGCTCGCCGCCATCATAGTCCCCGGGCGGGGTAAGGAAGAGCGTGAAGGACAGGTCGGTGCGCAGCCGCCGCTCGCCCGTTCCCATCAACGCATTGTCCACGTGCGCGCCGTAGCCCCCGCTCTCGCCGGTCCTGCTGATCAACAGGTGCGAGAAGCGCCGCGGCTGCGCTGCGGCGCGGATCACCGGATGCTCGGCGAGCAGCCGCGTGATCTCCTCGGTCAGCGAGCGTCCTGCGGTGGAGTCCATCGCCGCCTGCTCGTTGCGCTTGACCTCCCGCGCCACCGCACCCGCGGTCTCGCGCCCGTCGCGCCAGCTGAGCAGCGCGATCCGGTCATGAATGGCAGCGAGGCGGTCTGCCTCGGGGATGGCGTGGACAGCGAGGATCATCGCGGCACGTCTAGCGCCGCAGCAGGCCTTCCGCCAGCAAGCGATTGACCCCCGCGGCGACCTCGTCCGGCCCCAGACCCGGCGTGCTGCCCCACACCACGTAGCGCAGGCCGACGAAGACGTTCATTCCCATCAGCGCCCAGGCCTCGAGCTCGCCGAGGCCATCGCGGAATTCGCCCGAGGCCGTGCCGGCACGCAGGCGGTCGGCGATGCGCGCGGCGATGGTCTCGTAATGCTGGCGGTAGCTCGCCGGATCGACGAATTCGGCCTCGTCGATGATGCGGTAGATTTCCTTGTGCTCGGCGGCAAAGCGCAGGAACGCCGCCAGCGCCGCGCGTTCGATCTCGAGCGCGCCCATGCCTTCGCTCAGCGCCGAGCGCGCGCTGGTGCGCACCTTCTCGCTCATGTCGGCGACCAGCGCGCGGAACAGCGCGTCCTTGCTGTCGAAATAGGTGTAGAAGCTGCCGAGCGCCATCCCGGCCCGGCGCGTGATCGAGCTTACCGAAGCCTCGTGGAAGCCCTTCTCGCCGAATTCCTCGGCCGCCGCATCGAGCAGCTTGCGCAGCGTCC
>OFDC01001091.1_pt1 | contig 15629 bp, 16 predicted proteins | sample 1520941 | NCBI WGS metagenome assembly OFDC01 (sample SAMEA94258168, study PRJEB24077) | hot springs metagenome | biome: Aquatic biome; feature: Water | place: India | collected 2012-12-06 | depth 5 m | reverse complement strand
CCCATTATCAATGCAGATATCACTGGCAATATTTTGGTACAGGTCGCCGAAACGCGCGCTAAACGTGAAATATTAATTACCGAGATTGTGGAAGAAATGATCATTCCTCAGCTGTTGATTTTGGTATTGGCGACCACATTAATTTTTGTGGGTATAGAACGCGGTCTGATGCCGCTCAGGCGCATCCAGGAAGCCATTCATGCACGCTCACACCAAGATTTGAGTGAGCTAGATACCTCGGATGCCCCAATTGAGATTCAACCGCTGTTATCCGCCATGAACAGCCTGATGGCGCGCGTACGCAATGTGGTGACGATGCAGCAGCAATTTATTGCAGATGCCTCGCATCAATTGCGCACACCGATTGCAGGTCTACAAACACAAGCAGAATTGGCTTTGCGTGAGCAAAATACAAGCAAAATTCACGAAGCGTTAACCATGATTTTGACAAGCGCATCGCGCCTTTCACATTTGCTGGTACGTCTGTTGTCACTGGCCTCCGTCGATCATAGCGCGAGCGATGACTCCAGCTTTAAACCAACTGACCTCAAAGCATTAACCACCGAGGTCACCAGCCAACTGGTGTCACTCGCCAGACAAAAGCAGATTGATTTGGGTTTAGAAATTCAAGTACAACAGGCTAATATCATGGGTGATGCATTGATGTTGAGAGAAATGCTAACGAATTTAATTGAAAATGCCATAGCCTACACACCTAACCAAGGGATGGTCACTGTTTCTTTGATGCAAACCACAGATGAACAGATAGTATTAAGCGTATCAGATAATGGCATTGGCATTCCAGAGCATGAACGTGAACGCGTATTTGAACGCTTCCATCGACTGAATGATAACGCTGGCGAAGGCTGTGGCTTGGGCTTGGCTATCGTCCAGCAAATTGTAGAAACGCATGGTGGCAACATCAACATTACTGATGGGATGGCAGGGGCTGCTGGAGGCATGGGTGCTTGCTTTAGCGTAACATTTAAAACAACATGAAAAATCGTTGCACATTAGATCAGATTGAATTACGTCAGGCGGCATTAAATTGGCTGACGGTGGAGCATCCTGAGCGCAAAGCGTTTGGGGTTGGTCAACTACAAAAAGCATTTTTGACAGGCGGGGTGATTCTAGACACACAAGCTTTACTGGAGACTAAAGCCAACATACCAGGCCGCCCTGCCAAACCAGCGCTAGTTTCACCATTAGAAGTAAAAAAACGCTCCATGCGCACCGTTGAAGGCCGAGCCGCACTGATCCATGCCCTGGCCCATATTGAATTCAATGCCATCAACCTTGCCTTAGACGCTATTTGGCGTTTTGCCAACATGCCCGCAGAGTATTATGCTGATTGGTTAAAAGTAGCCGCAGAGGAGGCTTACCACTTCAGTTTACTCAACAAACATTTAGGCACCCTGGGGTTCACCTATGGTGACTTTTCCGGCCACAACAGTCTGTGGGAAATGGTAGAGCGTACGCAAGACGATGTGCTGGCACGTATGGCCCTTGTACCAAGGACCATGGAGGCAAGAGGCTTAGACGCCAGCTTGCCGCTGCGCAACAAACTGGCACAAGCGGGTGATGCAGTCGGAGCGGATATTTTGGATATTATTTTGCGTGACGAAATCGGCCATGTGGCGATTGGTAATCACTGGTTTAACTGGTTATGCACGCAACGTGAATTAGCGCCAATTGAGACTTTTCAGCTGCTATGCCAGCAATACAAAGCCCCCAAATTAAAACCGCCTTTTAATATGGATGCCCGACGCCAAGCCGGATTTAGTGAAGACGAATTGGCTTTGCTCTAATGCTAAGCAGTTAACAAATAAGCTACGCCATCTAAGCCATTGTAATTGAGCGCATAAGTCGCTTTTTCTTGCACCACAGGTTTGGCGTGATACGCCACCCCAATGCCTGCGACCGACATCATCACCAAATCATTGGCACCATCACCAATCGCAATGGTTTGATGCGCTTGCAAGCCCAATTGATCACGTAATTTAATTAACTCATCTGCTTTGCGCTGCGCATCCACAATATCACCGACAATATTACCAGTAAGCTGACCATCCACAATTTCCAGCGTGTTGGAAACCGCGTAATCCAAACCCAAAGTATTTTTGACGTATTGCGCAAAAAAAGTAAAACCACCGGACACCACCATGGTTTTGATATTGTTGTTCTTGCAAGCATGAATCCAAGCCTGCGCACCCGGATTAAACTGCAAACGTTCATCCACAACGCGTTGCAACGCTGTTTCTGGCAAACCTTTAAGCAATGCTACACGCTTGCGCAGACTGGATGCAAAATCCAACTCACCGCGCATGGCCGCCTCAGTAATCGCCGAAATTTGCGGTTTAATCCCCATCATATCTGCAATTTCGTCAATGCACTCAATACTAATGAGGGTGGAGTCCATGTCCATCACACACAAACCAAACTGCTGCAAGCGTTGTGCATCTGGCACCAAGGCACAATCAATCTGCTGTTCATGACAAAACTGCTTTACTGAATCTATCTCGGCGGTATTAGTGGGCAAATAATAAGCAAATTCACCAATTTGCATAAATTGGGTGTGACCCCCAATTAATCGATGGATATGGGTAAGATGGGCGACGCTTAATTGACGACCTTGCACAACGAGACGCATGAATCAGCTCACAAACACAAAAAAATAAAATTATAACAGCTCGCCATTGCCAGACAGTGCATTAGTCAAACTCAAGAGAATTTATCGTTCTGTTCTTGAATTTATTTTTTAAGCTCAGAATGTTATGCTTCAGTTGTTTTGTAGTTTAACTTTTGAATGGAATCCATATGAAGTCAACACCTCCCGCCAATCTTGCATGGCTCAATTTACCCAATCTGCCTTGGCCACTCAAAACCCTATTTGCTGGTTATTTGCTGGTGATTGGCATTGGATTGTGCATGGCAGGCCTGCAAATCATGCTCACACACGGTATGGCGGATGGCAAGGTTGGGCTGTCTAAAAACGATATTGTCTACAGCTACTATGGCGATAAAGAAAACAGCAAACTCGCCAGCAAGCTCAATGGTTCGATGATTGATAAAGCACCGTTGGCTGTGCGTCAAGACATTATCCAATGGGCCATTGAGGGCGCCCCGGAAGAAAAATGGGAGTCACACTACAAGGCCGTATTTGCGCAACATTGTGTGATGTGTCATAGCCAAATCCCCGGCATCCCCAACTTCACCAAGTACGAAGAAGTCAAGAAAGTGGCCGCCAGCAATCAAGGGGCTACGATCAGTGGGTTAACACGTGTTTCTCATATTCACTTGTTTGGCATTAGCTTTATCTTCTTCTTTATCGGGCTGATTTTTAGCTTTGCCGTCAATGTGCCAAAAACACTCAAAATCGTGGCAATTGCGTTTCCATTCGCGTTTCTGATTATCGACGTGCTGTCTTGGTGGTTGACTAAACTTTCACCTAATTTTGCATGGCTCACCATCATCGGCGGCATTGGTTACAGCTTGGCCTCCACTTATATGTGGTTTGTCAGCATGTATCAAATGTTTATTTTGTCTCGTAATGGCAAAATCTACGGCAACGCTTGGGAGCAAGATTTGTAACAAAAAAGGGTCACGGAATCAAAAAAGCCATGCATCTGCATGGCTTTTTTATTGCCCATTTTTTGGCTAGAGTTTATCCACATCATCCACCACCACGACAAATAAGTCACGAATAGCTGCCAACGCGCTGTCATGCATGGTTTGCGCATCTATCACTTTACCCTGCGGGCCTACCAAACTGCGCGTAGCACATGCATTTGCAACCACTGTCGGCTTAAATCCCAAATTAAAAGCGCCGCGTGCGGTGGAGTTAATGCACATATGCGTCATAAACCCAGCCAAGACAATATGTTCTATGTTGAGAGACTTTAACTGCGTCTCTAGTGGGGTGCGCCAAAAAGCATTGGGATACTGTTTCACCACTACAGCCTCGCCGTTTTGTGGCGCTACCTCATCGGCAATCGCGCCGATTCGAGCACGAATATCATAGGGGGTACCAGGACCTGCATCGTGTTGAATATGAATAATCGGAATACCCAAAGTCCGCGCTTGGTTGAGGAGTTTTTGTGCTTCCAAAATCGCAGGCTCCACATGGATTAATTGCATCACCCCCTCACGGTAGGTGTTCTGACAATCCACCATCACCAGTGCAGAGTCTTTCAGGCTGGCATGTTTAAATCCCATTCCAGTTACTTCTCTTAATGTTTGTGATGCCACAGTCATTGCTTTTCCTTTCCATTAAAAGACAAGCACGCTCTCGTTAAGGCTTTTTTAGTAGCTTCTATCGGCCATTTGCGCGAAAATAACGTTTGAAAATAAATTACTCCAAAACCACTCTAAAATGAATTTACACGAATATCAAGCAAAACAACTCCTGCAACGCTATGGCCTCTCAACCCCAGTAGGACTCGTTGTGCAATCTGAAGAAGCTGCTGCAGCTGCGACCAAAGAAATCTCCGGCAACGCTTGGGTGGTTAAAGCACAAGTGCACGCGGGTGGACGTGGTAAAGCCGGCGGCGTTAAAGTTGTAAAGTCTGCACAAGAAGCGCAAACCGTTGCCAACGCCTTGCTTGGTAAGCATTTAGTCACGTATCAAAACGCCCCAGACGGCCAACCTGTGCACCAAGTATTGGTAGAGCAAACGTTGCCCATTGCGCGCGAACTGTACTTATCGATGTTGGTAGATAGAAGTTTGGAGCGAGTAGTCATGGTCGCCTCCAGCGCAGGCGGGATGGACATTGAAGAAATTGCTGCAACGCAACCTGAAAAGATTTTGCAGGAAGTATGTGATCCTCTGAATGGCTTGGTAGATTATCAAGCGCGTAACTTAGCCTTTGCGTTAGATTTAGTGGGCGATCAAGTTACCACGTTTACCAAACTGACTAAAGGCTTATATAAATTGTTCAAAGAGAACGATTTAGCCTTGCTGGAAATTAACCCGTTGATTGTCACCACCGACGGCAAACTGGTAGCGTTAGATTGCAAAATGACGGTAGATGATAACGCCTTGTACCGCCAAAAACCGTTGGCTGAAATGCGCGATTGGTCACAAGACGATGCCAAAGAAGCGGAAGCACATCATGCTGGGCTTAACTATATTGCACTGAACGGCAATATTGGTTGCATGGTAAACGGTGCAGGCTTGGCGATGGCGACCATGGACCTCATCAAATTGCACGGTGGCATGCCCGCCAACTTCTTGGATGTGGGCGGCGGTGCGACGGCAGAAACCGTGGCTAAGGCCTTTAAAATCATCTTGGCAGATAAAAACGTCAAGGCGATTTTAGTGAATATTTTTGGTGGCATCATGCGCTGCGACATCATCGCTACTGGCATTATCACTGCAGTGAAAGAAGTGGGGATGACGATTCCGGTTGTCGTCCGTTTGGAAGGCACAAACGTTGAACTAGGCAAACAAATGTTACGTGAAAGTGGTTTAAATATTATCTCAGCAGAAAACTTAACCGATGCGGCACAGCAAGCTGTTAAGGCTGTTCAATGACCAACTAAATGCTTTTACCCGCTTTTTTCTTTTGTAATCGTTTCGAGAACAAGGCGGCAAGGATGATGAAACGAAGACAGTAGAAGAGTACGGCGCGTTGAAGAAGACGCAGCCAACACAGTTATCGAGCGATTACAGAAGAAAATTATGGCAATTTTGGTTAATAAAAATACACGTGTGCTTTGCCAAGGCTTTACTGGCAAACAAGGGACTTTTCATTCAGAACAAGCATTGGCCTACGGCACCAACATGGTAGGTGGTGTGACCCCCGGCAAGGGCGGTCAACAACACCTTAACTTGCCCGTGTTTAACACCATGCGCGAAGCCGTCCGAGAAACGCAAGCCAACGCCAGTGTCATTTATGTGCCCCCACCTTATGCAGCCGATTCGATTTTAGAAGCTTCTGATGCCGGCATTGAACTGGTGGTATGCATCACAGAGGGCATTCCTGTATTAGATATGCTCAATGTAAAAGCAGCATTAAAAGCCAATGGCACAAAACTGATTGGCCCAAACTGCCCGGGTGTCATTACGCCAGACGAATGCAAAATTGGCATTATGCCGGGCAGCATTCATCTGCGAGGTAAAGTGGGCGTAGTCTCTCGCTCAGGTACGCTAACTTACGAAGCCGTGCACCAAACCACATCGTTAGGCTTGGGTCAAACCACCTGTGTGGGCATTGGTGGCGACCCGATTAAAGGTCTTAATTTTATTGAATGCTTGACCATGTTTGAAGCAGACCCTGAAACTGAGGCCATTATCATGGTGGGCGAGATTGGTGGAAGCGATGAAGAGGCTGCAGCTGACTTTATCAAACACCATGTCACCAAACCTGTGGCGGCTTATATTGCAGGTTTAACTGCACCTAAAGGCAAACGCATGGGGCATGCTGGCGCCATTATTTCTGGTGGTAGTGGTCGTGCCGAGGACAAAATTCTGGCACTCGAGTCTGCCGGTTGTGTGGTGGCCAACTCCCCTGCACAATTAGGTGAAGCGGTGCTTAAAGCGATGCAACTCAAACAAGTGGTTCGTACTTAAGGTGAATAATTGATGGTATTTCATACTGGCATGCGGTGGTTACTATTACTGGTCTTGAGTGTCATGGCTAACTTAGCCATGGCAGCCGCTGACGTATCATATTTACTCACAGCAGCCTCCAAAGGGGACATTGAAACGGTGAATGCCATGCTCAATAGTGGCGTTAACCCGAATACACAAGATCAAGACCGTATTACAGCGCTGATGTATGCTGCCCGTAAAAATCGTGCCGACGTGGCTAACGCTTTGATTGCAAAGGGTGCAGATATCAATGCTAAAGACAAGGGCGGTTGGACTGCACTGATGTTTGCGGCGAAAAAGAACAATATTGAGACCGTGCAAGTGCTGCTGAACAAAGGCGCAGATGCAAAGGTACGCGACCCTGCGGGTTGGAGTGCACTTGGTTTGGCTGCCACCTCTGGCTATAGCCAAGTCGTCGATTTAATTATCAAAAGCGGGATTGATGCCAACACCAAAAGTGATGATGGAAAACCAGTCCTCATGTACGCCGCCAAAAGTGGCGATATTCCTACCATTACCAGCCTCATCAATAATGGGGCTAAGTTAGATACCCAAGATAAACTTGGCACCACCGCTTTGATGATTGCCTCACGTGAAGGCCATGCCCCTGCTGTGGCTTACCTGTTAGAAAAAGGGGCTGATGTGGATGAGCAAGACAATTACAAATGGACTGCACTGACGTGGGCGGTTAAAAAATCCCAAGTGGAAGTGGCAAAGGCCTTGGTTGCCAAAGGCGCCAATGTCAATCACCAAGACTCAGAGGGCACGCCTTTATTGCAATTAGCGGTGGACACCAACTCTCCAGAGATGGTGCGCTTGTTACTAGACAATAAGGCCGATGTCAAAGCCCGCGACCAGTATGGTTTGACAGCTTATGTGTACGCCCTTAAACGCAAAAACCCCACCATTGTAGAAATGATTAAAAACGCTGGTGGCAAATACTAAGCGAGCCTTATGAAAATCGCGATTGCGCAAATTAATGCCATGGTGGGTGACATGCATGGCAATGCAACCAAAATCATCCAATACGCGCAAGAAGCCCACCAACATGGGGCGCAACTGTTGGTCACGCCCGAATTAGCATTGTGTGGTTATCCACCCGAAGATTTGTTATATAGGGATGATTTCATTGCAGCGAACGAACGCGCTCTTCAATTTATCAGCGAACATATCCCACATGCACTCAGCCTGCTGATTGGTCATCCTCACAAAAGCAAAGGCCAGCTATTCAATGCGGCTTCACTGATTCAAGGGGGCAAAGTTCAGGCCACTTATCACAAGCAAGTGCTGCCAAACTACAGCGTGTTTGACGAAGAACGTTACTTTGAGCCGGGGAATAACCCCTACGTATTTGATTTGCAAGGACTCAAGGTGGGGGTGCTGATTTGCGCGGATGGTTGGGAAAAAGCACCGGCCATGTTGGCTAAACAAGCGGGTGCACAATTGCTCATCTCGCTGAATGCTTCGCCCTACCACATGGAAAAGTTAAATACGCGCTACGAAATCTTAGCGCAGCGGGTTCATGAAACTGGACTGGCCTTAATCTACACCAATATGGTGGGAGGCCAAGACGAATTGGTGTTCGATGGCGCCTCGTTTGTGTTGAATCAGCAAGGGCAAGTCACGCAGCAACTACCCGCGTTTGTGGAACAACTGAGTTACGTCGAACTGGACCATCATCAGCCAATCAGCACGTCAATTCCACCAGTATTGGGCCTCGAAGCCACGGTATATCATGCACTCAAATTAGGGCTGGCAGATTACGTAAACAAGAACGGTTTCCCCAGTGTGGTATTGGGCCTATCGGGCGGGATAGACTCTGCACTTACCCTTGCAATTGCCGTCGATGCACTAGGGCCTGAGCGTGTCAAGGTCGTACTGATGTCATCAGAATTTACTTCCAATATCAGCGTGGATGATGCCATCGACATGGCAAAACGTGTCAACGTGCATTACAGTATGATTCCCATCAAAACACTGTTTGATACTTTCCGAACAGCGCTTGCGCCCGAGTTTGCCGACCGTCCGTTCGATACTACCGAAGAGAATCTGCAAGCACGCATCCGTGGTATGTTGCTGATGGCGCTCTCCAATAAATTTGGTAGCATCGTCCTCACTACTGGCAATAAATCTGAAATGGCTGTAGGTTACAGCACCCTATACGGGGATATGGCGGGTGGATTCTCATTATTGAAAGACGTCCCCAAGACATTGGTGTATAAATTGGCTGCCCATAGAAATACCGTTTCCGAGATTATCCCAGAACGCATCATGACACGGGCACCCAGCGCTGAATTAAGACCTAACCAAACCGACCAAGACAGCCTACCCTCTTACGAAATTTTGGATGCCATTATGCAAGCCTATGTAGAGGACGACATGAGCAGACAAGCCATTATGCAACAAGGCTATCACCCAAAGGACGTGATGCGTGTGACGCAACTAATTGACCGCAACGAATATAAACGTAGGCAAGCACCTGTGGGTGTCAGAATTACACAAAAAGGGTTTGGTAAAGACCGACGCTACCCAATAACCTGCAAGTTAACGTTTGAATAGTCAACGTTAAATGAGTAGAATAAATAGCAATATTTGTCGTTAAAAAGTACATCACCGGGGAACCTATATGAAGAAAATCGAAGCCATTATCAAGCCATTCAAACTCGACGAAGTGCGTGAAGCTTTGTCCACGATTGGTGCGAACGGCCTGACTGTGACTGAGGTGAAAGGGTTTGGTCGCCAAAAAGGGCACACTGAGTTATACCGTGGTGCTGAATATGTAGTAGATTTCCTACCAAAAATCAAACTGGAATTGGTAGTAGCGGACAATATGGTCGATGCTGCCGTGGACTCCATCATTAAATCTGCACACACAGGCAAGATTGGTGATGGCAAGATTTTTGTTACCACGGTGGAACAGGTAATTCGCATCAGGACGGGTGAAACCGGCGAAGCCGCCGTTTAGCGGCTTTCTGAAAAGTTGCCGTGGTCTGCGTTGTCTTTCACTCGTCGTACCTATATGCACTGCCTTCGCTCAGACGCCTTGACCACGACACTTTTGAAAAAGCTTATGCGTGATTCGTTGCAACACTCTTTATGAGCGTCACTCTACTCAAAACCATCTTTTTACTTAGTATTTCGAATTTATTCATGCTGTTTGCATGGTACGGCCATTTAAAAAATCTCAATAGCAAACCTTGGATTATCGCCGCTCTCATCAGCTGGGGCATTGCCTTGGTCGAATACCTGTTTCAGGTGCCGGCCAACCGAATAGGTTTTACACAACTGGATTTAGCACAACTGAAAATATTGCAGGAAGTGATTACCCTCACAGTATTTGTGCCGTTTGCAATTTACTACATGCAACAACCGATTAAATTGGATTTCTTGTGGGCCGCGATGTGTTTAATGGGCGCGGTATACTTTATCTTTAGAAATTAAGTTGTTGTAATTACGCTGCGCACATATTCTAAATCCGCTTGCGTATCCACCCCACTCGCTGGGGCATTTTCAGTCACGCTGACAGCGATTTTGAAGCCATGACGCAGCACTCTCAGCTGCTCCAAACTCTCTATTTTTTCTAACTCGGTTGCGCTTAACTGTGCGTATTGTTTTAGAAACCCGACACGATAAGCATAAATACCAATGTGGCGATGGGCTTTAATATTCTGCTTGTGTAACTCATCACGTGGGTAAGGAATAGGGGCGCGACTAAAATAGAGTGCATTGCCATGCACATCCATCACCACTTTGACCACGTTAGGGTTTAGAAATGTGCTCTCATCATGGATAGGATGACAGGCCGTAGCCATCACCGCTTGATGATTATGCGCCAAGGTGAGTGCCACTTCATTAATCAGTGCTGGGTCGATTAATGGCTCATCGCCTTGCACGTTCACCACAATCACATCGTCATGCCAACCCATAGCTTGCGCGGTTTCAGCAATTCGGTCGGTACCGGAAACATGGTCGATGCGCGTCATGACAGCATTGACTTGGTAAGACTGTGCGACTTGCATGATTTTCTCAAAGTCTGTCGCAATTACCACTTCATCCGCTTGGCTTTTAGCGGCTTGCTCAGCCACCCAAATCACCATCGGTTTACCCGCAATATCAACCAATGGTTTACCCGGCAAACGTGTGCTGGCATAGCGGGCGGGAATCACAACTTTAAACATAGGGCCTTTTAAATAATTTAATCTTCTAGATATTCTTTTTCTTCCAATTTGCGTGCCTCATCTTCCAACATGACTGGGATGCCATCACGTATCGGATACGCCAAACGTGCTGCTTTTGAAATCAACTCGTTATTGGCTTTGTTATAGATGAGCGGACCTTTGGTCACTGGGCACACTAAAATTTGCAATAATTTCGAATCCATTATATTTCCTTTGCTACCGATTGTTTTAGTAATTGTAAGACGGCTAGGTGTAGCGGTGGTAATTTTTCTGCAGAGACCTCAGCCTTCACCGGTAAATACCAAGCATCATGTAACCCTAGCCCTTGACATTTCACAGCGTCTTTTTCTGTCATTAATAGAGTGTGCTGCTCAATATCTGTAAAATCCGAGCGCTTAAATGGATGATGGTCAGGAAAGACACGCGTATTAAAACGCAAACCCAAAGCACTGAGTGATGCAAAAAAACGTTGCGGGTGACCGATGGCCGCAATGGCATAGACTACTTTGTCTTTAAAAAACATGGCTGAATGCGATTGCTGATTGTCTAGACTATGAAATACATCGCCCTTAAGGCGCATCTGATAGACATTAAGCGCCTCTGACGAGGGGATCGGTAATTCCCCACTATTCACTATCATATCCACTGATTGCAAACGTGAAAGCCCTTCCCGCAATGGTCCGGCTGGCAATAGTCTACCATTGCCCAATGCATGCGTATGTACCAACGCAATTTCAATATCTCGGCGCAACCGATAGTGCTGTAAACCATCATCACTAATGAGTACATCGCACATAGGGTAGACTTTTAATAGCGCTTGGGCAGCAGTAACACGATCCGGATTGACTGAAACCGGTACACCCGTGCGTTTGGCCATTAACACAGGCTCATCACCCACCTGTGCTGGCGTGCTATTTTCGTTGACGATGCATACTTGTTTACCGCCATAACCACGACTGATAATCGCTGGATGATAACCAGCAGCCTTGAGATGCTCCACCAGATAAGTGACCAAGGGTGTCTTACCGGTACCACCAACAGTAATGTTACCCACCACGATGACAGGCACTGGCAATTGGTGAGTTTTGAGGATATTGAAACGGTATAGTAAACGTCTTAAGGCAGTGAGTAATCCAAACAACCAAGAGACTGGAAGCAATAGCAAACTTGCTAAGGATTTAGATTGCCAGAGTTTCTGAAACCAGTCCGCCATCACGCTAGATTATGCATCAAACTCTTTATGGTACAACTTGCTGTAGTAACCGTTCTGCGCAAGTAGAGATTGATGTGAACCAGATTCAACAATCTTGCCATGATCCATCACCAAAATTCTATCGGCGTTTTCAATGGTACTAAGACGGTGTGCAATCACCAAGGTGGTTCGCCCTTGCATTAAGGTATCCAATGCAGCCTGTACATGTTGTTCGGACTCTCCGTCCAATGCAGAAGTTGCTTCATCCAATAGTAGAATAGGCGCATTTTTGAGAATAGCACGCGCAATCGCGATGCGCTGCTTTTGTCCGCCAGACAGACGAACACCACGGTCACCGATTTCATTTTGCAAACCGTCTGGCAACTGCTGAATGAAATCCCACGCATGTGCAGCTTTGGCCGCTGCAATCACATCAGACTCGCTCGCATCGCGTAGCACACCGTAGGCAATATTATTGAAAATGGTATCGTTAAACAGCACAATATCTTGGCTCACCAACGAGTATTGCGAACGTAAATTACGTAAATCAAGCGCGCGAATATCGATACCATCCAGCAAAATCAGCCCCTGTTGCAACTCGTAAAACCTTGGCAACAAATTAACTAAAGTGGTTTTACCACTGCCGGAGCGCCCCACCAGTGCTACTTTCTCACCGGGCTGGATAGTAAAGCTAAGGTTATCAATGGCAAGCCGCTTAGCATTCTCATAGCGAATAGACACATTTTTAAATTCAATCTCACCACGCGCACGGGCAATCAGTTTATCGCCTTCATTCACCTCATGTGGGCTATCAATCAAATCAAACACGCTTTGCGCGGCAGCCAACCCAATCTGCAAATCTTCATTGGCAGCAGCAATATGTTTGATAGGTGCAATCATCATCAACAATGCGCCAACAAAGGCGGCAAATTCGCCCACCGTAAATTGCCCCATGGCGTAATAGACTACTAAAGTGAGCGCCAGCGCAGACAAAATTTCGATGACAAAACTACTTAAACCTGCAATGCGAGTGGAGCGCAGCTCAAATTGCGCATTTTTATTCACCACATTACTAAAACGATTAATCTCATAAGGTTCTGCACCAAATATTTTGACAATACGTTGGCCGGCAATGGCTTCTTCTGCACTTTTAGTAATTTCACCAACGCCCTGCTGCACTTTTTTAGCATTGGAGCGGAGTTTGGGGGTCATTTTACGAAGGTAAAATGCCATGAAAGGTGTAACAGTCGCAAAAACCAGCGTCAATCGCCAGTCCAGATATAGCATGTAGGCTACGAGCCCAATCACGGTGAGCACATCTCGAACCACATTCAGCGCAGAGCGCGTGGTGACTGAAGATAGACGCTCTACATCATAAGTAAGTTTTGAAACCAACAAGCCGGTTGAGCTGGCATCAAAGAAATTAACTGGTAGCTGCATCAACTTCTCAAATGCTTGCACTCTCAGCTGTGCAACCACTCTTCTTGCCACAATTTTAAGGCTGTAGACTGAGGCAAATCCAGAAAGTGCACGCACTGTCATCAGTACAAATAGCATGATAGGCAGCACCCATGCATCACCGGGGGTTTGTTTTACAAAGCCTTCATCGGTGACCTTTTTGATGAGCGCCAAAAATGCGGTATTGCTACTAGATAAAACGATCGTTGTGAGAATCGTGATGAGAAAATAGATTTTGTGTTGCCAAGCGTAACGAAACAGTCGCAAATACAGCGCTTTAGCATTTGCAACTTGAGGTACAGCCTGCTTATTTTTTTGACGTGCCATGATGCCTAGTTATGGAGCTAGTTATGCTTCCACGGATCTTCGATGAAGCTAACCATCAAGAAACACTGGAAATTAAGAGCCAGCATTCACCTGTGTAGCAAAGGTAATGTGTGTAAAGTTGGCCAAACGTGAAGCTTCCATCACGTTAATCACTGATTGGTGTGTCGCTTTAGCATCTGCGTTGATGATGATCGTAGGCTCCTTACCATCGCCCACCGCTTTTACCAATGCAGAAGAAATCGCATTGACCCCATCTCCATTGACCGCGCTACCATTAACCACATAACGTCCACTTGCATCGACTTCCACAGTCACAGTGAGAGGTTTCTCTTGCGGTGCATTAGCCTCTGCAGTAGGTAAATTGATTTGCAACTCACTGGTACGTGCGAATGTTGCACTTACCACCAAGAAAATAATAATCACCAATAACACATCAATGAGTGGCACCAGATTCATTTCTAAATCTTCGTGGCGTTTACCTCGTTGAAAATTCATTTTTTGACCTTTACTCAACTACTTCAGTTAAATCTTGCTAACTTTATTAGGGACTACTTACGGTCTCCGTGGATGATTTCGACTAATTTAATTGCCTGCTGCTCCATGTCCACCAGCAAACCGTCCACTTTGCCACGGAAATAACGGTATGCAATCATTGCTGGAACCGCGACCACAATACCTGCCGCAGTGTTGTAAAGTGCTACAGAGATACCACGCGCAAATTGTGCTACATCATGGCCACTGTTGGTGAATGAACCAAACAATTCCACCATACCAATCACCGTACCCAACAAACCTAATAATGGCGCTACGGTAGCGATGGTGCCAAGTGTGGGTAAGTAACGCTCTAGTTTGTGCGCCACTGCACGGCCTGTTTCTTCGATAGCTTCTTTAGTGATTTCACGAGAATTTTTTGAGTTTGCCAACGCGCTGGCAAACACTTCACCTAATAAAGAGTGTGCTTCCAGCTTTGCCAATGTCTCTTTGGTAATGCCGCCTTGTCCAAGCCATTTCTGCACTTCCGGCAATAGATTACTTGGCGCAACTACCTCGCTGCGTAATGCCCAAGCGCGCTCACCAATAATAGCCAACGCAATCACCGAGGCGATGATAAGTGGCCAAATCGGCCAACCAGCAGCAACAATAATTTCCCACACGGTAAAAACTCCTTCATATAAAAACTACCGCTACTTTAGCGTTAAGTGCCATTTTCAGCAAGTTTAAGTCACTATTTACATGGAATTAGTCAAGGGTAGCGGTCATGCCAATATTTGGGCATTTGCTTACGCCAAGCAATAGGCATAAGTGGCTGACTGGCTTGAAAAAGTATTTGCACCGCACCGTCATAATCAGAACGATAGACGTTTGCGCCAATCGCTTCATAGCGTTGTTGGATAATGGGCTTAGGATGACTAAATCGATTAAGGTAGCCATTGGTAATCAATACATACCTTGGATTAACGGCCTCTACAAACCCTCGACTGGACGAAGTTTTACTGCCATGATGCGGTGAAATTAGAATATCGCTCGCCAGCTGCTCTGACACATGCTCCAACAAATACCCTTCACTGCTGCGCTCAATATCACCACTGAGCAGCATGCTGCCAAATGCTGATGTCATTTTAATCACACAGCTTTTGTCATTGTCTTTTAGGAAAGCATCCTCAAGACGTTCACGCGTTGGATACAGGACATCAAACCGCACACCATCCCATTCCCAATGTTGGCCGACAATACATCGCATATTACGTTGCTTGGGGACGGCATCAAACGGCGCTTGCTGAAATATCAACGCATCTGTAGGTAACGAACTTAAAAACCAGCCCACGGGCAAATGGGTTGCTATAGATGCCATACCGCCTGAGTGATCCAAGTCATCATGCGA
>OFDC01001090.1_pt1 | contig 15670 bp, 18 predicted proteins | sample 1520941 | NCBI WGS metagenome assembly OFDC01 (sample SAMEA94258168, study PRJEB24077) | hot springs metagenome | biome: Aquatic biome; feature: Water | place: India | collected 2012-12-06 | depth 5 m | reverse complement strand
GCTCGGCCGCACGCAGGCGCAGCTCGGCCTCGTCCCACCGCGGCTCGAGGATCATCTCCCGGAGCAGATCCATGGTGGGGGCGAAGTTGCGCGCCAGGGTGCGCCCGCTGATCAGGAAGCGCTCCTCGCTGGCCGTCACCGTCACATCGGCGCCCAGGCCCTGCAGCGCCTGCTCGAACTCCGCGCGGGTGCGCCGAACCGTGCCCTTGGTCAGCATCTGGGCCAGCAGGTTCGCCGCGCCGGGTTTCTTCGGGTCGTCGAACAGTCGCCCGCCGTCGATCGAAAGCTCGAACGTGGCCACCGGAAGTTCGCGATCCTGCATCCCCATCAGCCGCAGGCCATTCGGCAGGCGCGCCTCCCAGATCGGAGGCGTCTTCACCTGCGGCGGCGGCCCGTACGGCGCTGAGCTGTTCGTCACCTCCCTCGACCTCAGCGACTACGGCTTCGGCGCCGGCGACACGCTGACCGTGGTGGAAAGCGAGGCCCGGGCCCGCGAAGTGGCCGCGTACCGTCAGGAACGTGCGACCGCCAAGCGCACCGTGCAGGCGCCTGCCAGCCTCGAGAACATGTTCTCCGCGCTCGCCGCGAAGAACACGGTCATCGAGTACCCGCTGGTGGTCCGTGCCGACGTGCAAGGGTCGGTCGAAGCGATCGTCAACGCGCTCAACAAGATCTCGACCGACGAGATCAAGGTGCGCATCCTGCAGTCCGGCGTGGGTGCGATCACCGAAGGCGACGTCAACCTGGCACAGGCCAGCGGTGCGCCGATCGTGGGCTTCAACGTTCGTCCGAACGCCAAGGCGCGCGAGCTGATCGAGCGCAACAAGGTGCGGATGAAGTACTTCGACGTGATCTACCAGCTTACTGACGACATTCGTTCGGAAATGGCGGGCGAGCTGGGTCCGGAGGCGATCGAAACGGTCGTGGGCCGTGCCGAGGTCAAGGAAGTCTTCCCGGCGGGCAAGAAGGACAAGGCAGCCGGTCTGCTCGTGGTCGAGGGCGTCATCCGCAAGGGGCTGCATGCGCGTCTCACGCGCAACGACGTCATCGTCAGCCGCACGACCATCGCCTCGCTGCGTCGCTTCAAGGACGACGTTGCCGAAGTCCGCGCAGGCCTGGAATGCGGCGTGCTGCTGCAGGACACGAACGACATCAAGGCTGGCGATCAGCTGGAAGTCTTCGAAGTCGAGATGCGCGACCGCACGCTTTGATGATGTAAGGGGATGCTCCCTCCGCCTTCAGGGGCGGCGGGGCGTCCTGCCATTTCGGCGGCAGTCTCGCTGGTCAACAGCTTTGCCGCAGAGGACTAGAGTCACACTGGACTTGTCCCAAGAACGTCTTTCCGAGGTCGCTACTGGCGACAGAAGGGAAGGTGATGTTTTTGAAGATAGATACAGTCGTGATTCTGGTTCTTGGCGTGGCCACGTTGATCGTGGGGCTCGTCGGACTGGTGATCAAGCTCATCGAGCTTGGCCGCAAGTAAAGCCAGTGAGGGGGTGCTGTAGCAGCAGCACCCCTGATACGAAAAGAGCCCGAACGTAGCAGCGTCCGGGCTCCGGGATGGTGAAACTGAAGATTTCAACCGTCGTGATCTTCCTTGCATAACACATCTGCCCAGAATTGCAAGAACGGCCCCCTGCCATGACCCGCTATGTTGCCCTGTTCGGATCGATCAACGTCGGCGGCAATCGCGTGACGATGGCGGATCTGCGCTGGGCGTTCGAGCGGGAAGGGCTGACCGGGCTGGAGACGGTGGTCGCCAGTGGCAACCTGCTGTTCGAATATGACGAGCGACCGCTGGATGGGCTGGAAGACCTGTTTGCGCATGTCATGCTCGACCGGTTCGACATCAGGAGCTTCGTCGCCGTGCGTGACCGGGCGGCGATGGCGCAGGCGGTGGAGGGCAATCCCTTTACCGGCATCGGCAAGGACAATCTGGTCCACACCCTGTTCCTCGAACGCCAGCCCGATCCAGCCGCGTTCGACAAGCTGGCAGCGGATCAGGCCATGCGCGGACTTGAGAAACTGGCAATTGGCGAGCGCAGCATCTATATCGATTTTGTAAGCAGCGTTGCCGAAAGCAAGCTGACGAGCGCCTTTATCGAGCGCCGTCTCGGTTGCCGGGGCACCGCCCGCAACGTGCGCTCGATCGCGCGCATCCTTTCGAAGATGAGTTAGAATTGGCCAAGTTTCAGACCACCCCCGAAACCCGTTCCGTCCGCCTGCTCAAGGTGGGGGAGCAGGTGCGCCATATCCTGTCGGAGCTGCTGACGCGGCAGGAAGTGCATGACGACGTGCTTTCCGCGCACTCCGTTTCGGTTACGGAAGTGCGCATGTCGCCCGATCTGCGTCACGCCACGGTTTTCGTGAAAGCCTTACTGGGCAAGGACGAGGAAGTCGTCCTCAAAGCGCTTCGGACCAATACGGCGTATTTCCAGCGCGAAGTGGCGCAGCGGTTGCGGCTGAAGTACGCCGCCAAGCTCAAGTTTCTGCCGGACGAGAGCTTTGACGAGGCAAGCCGGATCGAGCAGTTGCTGTCCGATCCCAAGGTTCTGCGCGACCTCGAGGATTGAGCCGGGAGGACTAGGCCGGCACCATCTGTGTATCGATGCTGATGGTCACGCTCTTGGCGACGATCAGGCGATAGGCGGTCATCCCGAATTCGGTGCGGTCGATCCTGGCGCGGCCTGACAGGCGGATCGCCTCGCGGCCGCTGGCTTTGGCGGGCGGCGCGGTGAAGCTGACAGCGAGAGTTGTGGGGCGGGTGACGCCCTTGGCGGTAAGATCGCCGCTGACCACTGCGGTGACAGGCCCGGTCATCGTCATTGATCGGCCGACGAAGCGCACCTGCGGGTGATGCTCTACATCGAAAAAGTCCGGACCCTTGAGGCGCTTGAGCGTGACGGAATCCCCGGCTTCGAGCGCGGTTGCATCGAGCGTGACATCGAGCTTCACGCTTTCCAGATGCGCCGGGTCGAGTTCGATGCCGCCGCTGATGGCCGGAAAGCGGGCGGTCTTGCTGGCGATGCCGAAAAAGCCGACACGGGCGTGGACGTCGCTGTGCTGGGCGTCGATGCGATAGCGCAACTTCTGCGGCGGTGTATTGCCGCCCAGCGCAAGGATCGAGGCGGCGAGGGCCAGGGCGCCGATTGTCTGTCGAGTTTTCCTGCGCATTGGTCGGCGATCCCTCTGGCAATCCGGAACGTCCGGCTTATGGCTGTGCGCAATGGCCAAACTCTATTTCTACTACGCCAGCATGAACGCCGGCAAATCGACCAACCTCCTGCAAGCGGACTTCAACTACCGCGAGCGGGGGATGGCCACGATGCTGTGGACTGCGGAGCTCGATGACCGGGGCGGCGCCAAGGGGCAAGACTTTGCCATCGAAAGCCGCATCGGCCTTCATGCCGAGGCGCATCGTTTCGAGCACGCTACCGATCTTTGGACGGCGGTGAAAGCTGCCCATGTGGTACAGCCGCTGTCGTGTGTGCTGGTGGACGAGGCGCAGTTCCTGTCCAAGGCCCAAGTCTGGCAACTGGCACGGATTGCCGACGAGGCGGGCATACCCGTGCTTTGCTATGGCCTGCGCACGGACTTTCAGGGCGAATTGTTCGAGGGCGCGGCAGCATTGCTCGGCATCGCGGACTCGCTGGTGGAGCTGAAGGCGGTGTGCCACTGCGGGCGCAAGGCGACGATGAACCTGCGCGTGGATGAAAGCGGCGCGGCGGTGCGGGCGGGGCAGCAGACCGAAATCGGCGGGAACGATCGCTATGTCGCGCTTTGCCGCAAGCACTTTTCGGAGGCGATGAAGGCATGAGCGGAGATGGACTGTACGTGCCGCTTGCCGATGGAGACTTGCGGCTCGAGCTGCTGCGCGAGGATCATCGCGAGGGCCTGCGCCATGCTTGCGCGCAGGACGACGAGATCTGGGACGTCTATCCGTTCAGCTACCGGGGCGAGGCTTTCGATCCGCAGTTCGACAGCCTGCTGAACTCTGCGCCGCAGCGTCGGCCCTATGCTGTCTTTTCGGGCGAGGTGCTGGTCGGCATGACGGCGTGGATCGAACATGGCGCGCCGGGTTGGTCGATCGAGATCGGCAACAGCTTTATCGTGCCGTCGGTTCGCGGCACCGGCCTCAACGGACGGCTCAAGCGGCTGATGATCGACCACGCCTTTGCTTGTGGGCTGGAGCGCGTGGCGTTCAAGGTGGATACGATGAACCTGCGCAGTCAGGCTGCGGTCAGGAAGGTTGGCGGAGTGCAGGAAGGCGTGATGCGGCACGAGCGTCGGACGTGGACGGGCCGTGTGCGCGATACCGTGCTGTTTTCGATCCTGCGTGACGACTGGATGAGCAAGACGAAATGAACCCCGAAGGTCTGGTCTGGCAGATTGCCACGATCGCAATTCCGATGATCCTGGCGATCGTGTTCCACGAGGTGGCGCACGGCTGGGTGGCGCGGGCCTTGGGCGATCCTACGGCGGCCGAGCAGAAGCGGCTGAGCCTCAACCCGCTGCGCCATGTCGATCCTTTCGGCACGATCATCCTGCCGGGGCTGCTGAAGCTGAGCGGTGCGCCCGTGTTCGGCTGGGCCAAGCCGGTGCCGGTGGACTTCCGCCGTTTGCGCAACCCGCGCGTTGGCATGATGCTGGTGGCCGCAGCAGGGCCGATGACGAATTTCATTCTCGCAGCAATCGCCGCCATCGGCCTCGGCGTGCTGGTGCGGGCGACCGACAGCATGGGTGAGCCGGGTCTGGGCGCCTTGTTCCTTTCGGACAACTTGCGCAATTTCCTGCTGGTGAACCTGTTCCTTGGCGCCTTCAACCTGCTGCCGATCCCGCCTTTCGACGGTTCACGGATCGTCATGGGCGCGCTGCCGGCACCGCTGGCGCGGGGCTATGCGCGGCTTGAACCGTTCGGGCTGCTCGTGGTGTTCGGTCTTCTGGTGATCCTGCCTTATTTTGCGCCAGACCTGCATCTGGTGCAGCGACTGATCGGGCCGCCGGTGGAGTGGATGGGCCAGCAGCTTGCCAATCTTGCCATGCTGGTGGCCGGGCCTGAGCCAATCTGATCATGGTCGATGGCTGGATCATACTCGACAAGCCGCTTGAGCTTGGCTCGACGCAGGGCGTGGCGGCGGTGAAGCGCAACTTGCGGGCTGCAGGCTTCGGCAAGTGCAAGGTCGGACACGGCGGCACGCTCGATCCGCTGGCGACAGGTGTGTTGCCCATTGCCATTGGCGAGGCGACCAAGCTGTGCGGGCGGATGCTCGATGCCAGCAAGATATATGCTTTCACGGTCCGCTTCGGGGAGGAGACTGACACACTCGATCTTGAGGGGAAGGTCGTGGCGACAAGCGATGTCCGGCCCTCATGGGCAGAGATCGAGGCAGTCCTGCCGCGCTTTACCGGGCCTATCGCGCAAGTGCCGCCAGCCTATTCGGCGCTGATGGTTGATGGTGAACGGGCCTATGACCTTGCGCGCAAGGGTGAGGCATTTGAACTCAGATCGCGCGATGTGACGATCTTCTCGCTACAGGCAGATCCTGTTGCGGGCGCTGGCCGGGTTGAAGAACTGACCCTCACTGCCCATGTATCCAAAGGAACGTACATCCGCAGCCTGGCCCGCGACATCGCTCGCGCGCTTGGCACGGTGGGTCACGTGACCATGTTGCGCCGCCTGAAGGCTGGGCCGTTCGACATTGCTCAAGCGATTTCGCTGGACAAATTGAACGAGGTGGGTAAAGGCGCGCCCCTTGAACACATACTCTTGCCGCTGGAGGCAGGGCTGGTCGACATCCCGGCTCTCTCCCTCGATCCCGAGCAGGCAAGGGCGGTCCGTCAGGGCCGCGTTCTGGCGGGATTGCCCTTCGAGGACGGGCTTTACTGGGCGAGGGCCGGAGCTGTTCCGGTCGCGCTGGTGGAGCTTTCGGGCGGAAGCCTGAAGGTTTCGAGGGGGTTCAACATACAGGATGTCGCGGAGTAGAATACATGTCGATTACCGCAGAAAAGAAGCAGGAAGTCATTGCAGCTCACGCTCGCGCCGAGGGTGACACCGGTTCGCCGGAAGTCCAGGTCGCGATCCTGACCAGCCGCATCCAGACGCTGACCGAGCACTTCAAGTCCAACCACAAGGACAACCACTCGCGTCGCGGCCTGCTGATGATGGTCAACAAGCGTCGCTCGCTTCTCGACTACCTGAAGAAGAAGGATGTGGGCCGCTACAACGACCTCATCCAGAAGCTCGGTCTTCGCAAGTAACCAAGCGAAGCGGCCCCAAGTGGGCCGCTTTTGCGTTTAGGCTCTCGGCAATTCGGCAGAGCGCCTTCGGGGCACGACAATCGGCTCCACACCGGACCGGGACGGTATTCCCCGGCAGCAAACCCCGCACGCAATAGGGCGCGCGGGCTGAAGGATGTAAAATGTTCGACGTCAAAACCGTATCGCTGGAGTGGGGCGGAAAGACCCTCACCCTCGAAACCGGCCGCATTGCCCGTCAGGCTGACGGCGCGGTCCTCGCCACCTATGGCGAAACTGTGGTGCTTTGCGCGGTGACCGCGGCAAAGTCGGTCAAGGAAGGCCAGGACTTCTTCCCGCTGACCGTCCACTACCAGGAAAAGTATTCAGCAGCCGGCCGCATTCCGGGCGGCTTCTTCAAGCGCGAACGCGGCGCGACGGAAAAGGAAACGCTGGTTTCCCGCCTGATCGACCGTCCGGTCCGCCCGCTGTTCCCCGAAGGTTTCTACAACGAAATCAACGTCATCGCCCAGGTCCTGAGCTATGACGGCGAGACCGAACCCGATATCGTCGCGATGATTGCCGCATCCGCTGCGCTGACCATTTCGGGCGTGCCATTCATGGGCCCGATCGGCGCTGCCCGCGTCGGCTTCGTCGATGGCGAATACGTGCTGAACCCGAAGCAGGACGTGGCGCTGACCGACGGCCGCCTCGACCTCGTGGTCGCCGCGACCGACACCGCCGTGATGATGGTGGAATCGGAAGCCAAGGAACTGAGCGAAGACGAAATGCTCGGCGCCGTGCTGTTCGCGCATGACGAGATCAAGAAGGTCGTCGGTGCGATCATCGAACTGGCCGAGAAGGCTGCCAAGGACCCCTGGGACATCGACCTGTCGGACAACACTGCCGACATCAAGAAGAAGCTCAAGGACCTGGTCGGCAAGGACGTTGCCGCTGCCTACAAGCTGACCGACAAGTCGGCCCGCTCGAACGCCCTGAACGAAGCCCGCGCCAAGGCGAAGGCTGCGTTCGCGGAAGAAGGCGCGCAGACCCAGATGGTCGCGATGAAGACGATGAAGAAGGTGGAAGCCGACATCGTCCGTGGCGCGATCCTCAAGGACGGTCAGCGCATCGATGGTCGCACCACCACGCAGGTCCGTCCGATCGAAGCAATGGTCGGCTTCCTGCCGCGCACGCACGGTTCGGCGCTGTTCACCCGCGGTGAGACGCAGGCGATCTGCACGACCACGCTGGGCACCAAGGACGCCGAGCAGATGATCGACGGCCTCGAAGGCCTGCGCTATGAAAACTTCATGCTCCACTACAACTTCCCGCCGTACTCGGTTGGCGAAGTGGGCCGTTTCGGCGCTCCGGGCCGTCGTGAAGTGGGCCATGGCAAGCTGGCATGGCGCGCGCTGCACCCGGTGCTGCCGACCAAGGAGGAGTTCCCCTACACGATCCGCATCCTCTCGGACATCACCGAGTCGAACGGTTCGTCCTCGATGGCAACTGTCTGCGGCGGCTGCCTTTCGATGATGGACGCGGGCGTTCCGGTGAAGCGTCCGGTTTCGGGCATCGCCATGGGCCTCATCCTTGAAGGCGACAAGTTCGCCGTTTTGTCCGACATCCTTGGCGACGAGGATCACCTCGGCGACATGGACTTCAAGGTGGCTGGCACGTCTGAAGGCATCACCACGATGCAGATGGACATCAAGGTTGCGGGCATCACGCGCGAGATCTTCGAAGTCGCGCTGCGTCAGGCCTCGGAAGGCCGCGCGCACATCCTCGGCGAAATGACCAAGGCCCTGGGCGAGGCACGTACCGAGCTTTCGGCCCACGCTCCGCGCATCGAGACGCTGCAAATCGACAAGTCGAAGATCCGCGACGTCATCGGCACCGGCGGCAAGGTGATCCGTGAAATCGTCGCCACCACCGGCGCGAAGGTCGACATCGACGACGAAGGCCTGATCAAGATCTCGTCCTCGGACCTGACCCAGATCGAAGCTGCGAAGAACTGGATCCTCGGCATCGTCGAGGAAGCGGAAGTCGGCAAGATCTACAAGGGCAAGGTCGTCAACATCGTCGACTTCGGCGCTTTCGTGAACTTCATGGGTGGCAAGGACGGCCTCGTCCACGTCTCGGAAATGAAGAACGAGCGCGTGGAAAAGCCGACCGACGTCGTGAAGGAAGGCCAGGACGTCTACGTTAAGGTCCTCGAGATCGACCAGCGTGGCAAGGTTCGCCTGTCGATGCGCGTCGTCGATCAGGAGACCGGTGGCGAGCTGGAAGACACCCGTCCGCCCCGCGAACCGCGTGAACCGCGCGGTGATCGCGGCGATCGCGGCGACCGTCGTGGTCCGCGCGGCAACGACCGTGGTGGCCGTGGCGACCGTGGCCCCCGTCGCGAGGGCGGTGAAGGTCGCGGTGATCGTGGCCCGCGTCGTGACCGTGAAGACGGCCCGGCTCCGGACCACATGCCGGCGTTCCTCAAGTCTGACGACTGAGGAACGGCCTGCAGACCAGACAGGAAGGGGCTCCACCGCAAGGTGGGGCCTTTTTCGTTTGCAGGAGGGTCAGGCTGCGTCGCGTAGTGGCGGTGGGGTCTGGCCTGCCATCAGGATGCAGTTCCGGCCCGATTGCTTTGCCGCATAGAGGGCCTCATCGGCTGCTCGCAGGGCATCGCTTCGCGTCTTGTAGGCAAACACGTCGGCGACGCCTCCAGAGAAGGTCACCCTGCCGAACGGCATGTCGGTCGCCCGGTTGACGAGGCGTCTTTCGGAGATTGTCTCGCGGGCGTGGTCGAGCCGATCCCAGGCCTTCTGCGGCGTCAGCGCGCGGAACAGGACGGCAAATTCCTCGCCGCCATGGCGAGCGACATGACAGCGCGCGTCCGAGATCTGGCTGAGGGTTTCTGCCACGATCTTGAGCACGCGGTCACCGGCAGCATGGCCGTGGCTGTCATTGATGCGCTTGAAGTGGTCGATGTCGCAGAAGGCGACGCAGAGCGGTTCGCCTGCCTCCTTGGCCGCGGCGTATTCCTTTTCGAACAGCACTTCGAAGGCGCGGCGGTTGGGCAGGCCGGTGAGGTGGTCTTCGTCGGCCACCCGGCGCGCCTCGTCCAGGCTGGTCTGCAGCTCTATCGCGCGTCGTTCGGATTCGCTGAGGTTATGCTCGATCTCGCGCGTGCGCTGCATCATCGCCTTGGCAAGTGCCGCGAGTTCGGTGATCACCGCGCCGGCGCGACCGACCTGTTCGAGATCATCGACGTGCTGCTGCAAGGCAACGCCATACTCGGTGGTCGCGGATCTGGCATGTGTCGTGGCGCTGGTGAACTCCTCAAGCGTGCCCTCGAGGCGCGCCATGAGGGCCGCAAGCAGTTCGGACGAGCTCTCGCCTTCTTCTTCGCGCAGCACCTGTTCGAGCCACACGATGGAGATGGCCTGCCCAGCCTCGGTGCGTTCGAGGATCATCTGGGCGAGTTTGGGCTTGGCCCCGGTGACGCAGTCATAGGCGATTTCCAGCGTCCACGGCATGACTTCGAGATCGTGATCGATCAGAAAGTCAGCCACTTTCGCCAGGAGCCGGCGCTTGGCCGGGAGCCAGATTTCCCTGGCTGTCACGTCGCGCACGAAACTCGTAACGTCCGGCGAATCCTCCTGAAACTCCGTATCGCCGGCAAGGCCGAGCCATCTGAGCAGGCGCGACCGGGACCCGCGCGAGGAAGGATCATTTATCATGTTTCCCAGAACGGCCAACGCCGCGTGGGATTAACCACGCGGCGCCGCAGAATTCCGGGAATACGTGTTCGTCCTGAGGCCGATTCAGCGCACGCGAGGACCGCCGAAAGGCATCGGCGGGGGAGGCCGGCGATGGCCGCGCGGAAGCTGCGCCTGATAGGCGCGGCCGCAATGCTCGACGCAATAGGGGAAACCGGGATTCACCTTGTCGCCACAGAAGTGGAAGTCCGGCTCACCGGGGTGGCCCATCGGCCAGCGGCAGATGCGATCGTTGAGATCGAGCAGGCTGGTCTTGTCCGCGATTTCCGGGCTGGGTCGTGCCGGAACCAGGCGACGCGGCGGAGCGGGCGGAATGGGCGCCTGCTGATCGCCGGGACCCTGACGCAGGAAGCCGCCGGGGCCAACCGAGACGATTCGCGGTTGAGGAGCGGCAGGTGCGGCATCGCTGGCAGGCTTTGCTTCAGGAGCCGGTGCGGGAGCGGCGCGCGGTGCCGGTGCCGGGGCTGGCGGTGCCGCTGCCACGACCGGGCGCGGCGCGGCGACCTTGGGTTCCGGAGTCGGAGCGGCGGGCTTGGCGACCTTGGGCGCCGCCGGAGAAGCCGACGCATCCGTCTTGTCGTTGGCCTTGACCGGGGAGGGGCGCGCCTTGAGCCCGAGGCGATGCGCCTTGCCGATCACCGCATTGCGGCTGACGCCACCGAGTTCATCGGCGATCTGGCTGGCGGTTGACCCGCCCTCCCACATCTTGGTCAGCTTCTCGATCCGCTCTTCGGTCCAGCTCATGCCTTCACGTTTCCTTCCGTGCCGGAATGCTCCGGCCGTTAAAATCTGCCCGGTCGGCAAGTTCCGACACGTGCTTGCCATCGGCGTGCCAGCGCGATACCGCGATGGCCATGGCCAATCAACCGCTACCCCGTGAAGGGGCGACAACCCGCAACGCCGGAACCTTTGCCCCGCCCGGACAACCGGTGTTCCGCGGCTTCAACAGGCTGGGGCTGTGGACTCTCTATATGAAGGAGGTCCGCCGTTTCTTCAAGGTCCAGACCCAGACGATCTGGGCTCCGGCGGTCACCACGCTGCTTTATCTGATGATATTCACGCTGGCGCTCGGCGGCGGGGCCAATGGCGGGCGCATGGTCCTTGGCGTGAACTTTGCGAGCTTCGTCGCGCCGGGCCTGATCGCGATGGGCATGATCAACAATGCCTTTGCCAACTCCAGCTTCAGCCTTCTGGGCGGCAAGATCCAGGGCACCATCGTTGACTACCTGATGCCGCCGATCTCTACCGGCGAGCTGATGGCGGCGCTGGTCGGCGCTGCGGTAACGCGCGCGGTTCTGGTCGGCCTTGCGGTGGCCGGGGCAATGCTGCTCTGGCCGGGCGTGTCGCTCAAGATCGCGCATCCGTGGGCGGTCGTCTGGTTCGGATTGATGGGTTCGATCCTGCTCGCCATCGTCGGCGTGCTGACGTCGATCTGGGCCGAGAAGTTCGATCATAACGCAGCCGTCACCAACTTCGTCATCACGCCACTGTCGATGCTGTCAGGCACGTTCTACGTGATCGACAACCTTGCCCCGGCGTTCCAGGCCGTGAGCCGGCTGAACCCGATCTTCTACGTGATCTCGGGCTTCCGCTTCGGCTTTCTCGGGCAGAGCGACATCGGCGATACGAACATGGCGGTGCTGCACGGCGCAATCGGCCTTGGCGTGGTGAACATCGCGCTGGCCGCGATGCTATACGGGCTGCTCAAGTCCGGCTGGAAGCTCAAGAACTGACGAGCGCACTCGCGCCACAAGGGAGAGCGGGGTCTCCCCTGTGCGTCAGTCTTGCGCGTCAGTGCGACAGGCTGCGCCTCAACCGATAGCGGCCATTGCGGAAACCTTCGAACATCTCGTCCAGCGAAGGGTGGTCGATCGGCCCGGCCTCGGCGTCAGACTGCAGGTTCTGCTGGCTGACATAGGCGACATAGCTGTTCTCGTCGTTCTCGGCGAGAAGGTGATAGAACGGCTGGTCACGCGGGGGACGGATGTCTTCGGGGATCGACTGGTACCATTCCTCGCTGTTGGCGAAGACCGGGTCGATATCGAAGACGACGCCGCGGAAGCCGAACATGCGATGGCGCACCACGTCGCCGATCGAAAAGCGCGCCGATGAGACGGGGGGAGCCGAAATATCGCGTCCGGCTTGTGGCGAAAAGAAACTCGCACGATCCATGCCTCGGGATATAGGGTTTCGCCGCGGTGCAAACAAGCCGCTTGCCAATAAAGGTTCGTCGCGAGGGCCTCCTGTGGAAAAAGCTTTCCGCTTTCCACTTGGCAAGCCGGTTTGCATGCGCTAACGGCGCGCTTCCTCGACCGGGAACGCCCCTTGCGGCACCCAGATTGGCACCATGGAGAGGTGGCAGAGTGGTCGAATGCGCCGCACTCGAAATGCGGTGTACGGGCAACCGTACCGTGGGTTCGAATCCCACCCTCTCCGCCAGCCACTCATCCCCAAGCGTCCAAGAATCCCCGGTTTTCCTTGATTCTTCGACATTTTGCACTATAGATTGTTCTCGATTTGTTTCGATGTTTCCATGTGCGTCCGTATCGATCGGGGGCATTTTTGGGGGCATCGAACGGCAGAATTGGGGGCACAGATGCTCAGTGAACTGGCGGTTCGGCAGGCGAAGGCAAAGGAGAAGGATTACAAGCTTTCCGATTCCGAGGGTCTGTACCTGTTTGTCGCGAAGTCAGGTCGGCGGAGCTGGCGCCTGAAGTATCGTTTTGCGGGCAAGGAACGGAGGCTCGTTCTCGGGGCTTACCCTGAGATGTCATTGAAACAGGCGCGCGACCGGAAGCTCGAAGCGCGTAAGCTGCTGGCCGAAGGGAAGGACCCGGGCATTGAGGCGAAGAAGGCTGCGATCGCCAGAACCGTTGTTGCTTCAAACACCTTTGAGCTGACAGCTCGGAATTGGTTCGCTCTACAACAGGACCGTTGGACACCAGTTCACTCGAAAGATGTAATCTCGAGCCTGGAAAAGGAAGTTTTTCCGTGGATCGGCGTCCTTCCCGTGTCGGAGATCGATGAGCCGGTAGTGCTGACCGTTCTGAGGAAAATCGAACGTCGAGGCGCGATCGAAACTGCGCACCGCGTTCGCCAGAGAATGTCGGCTGTTTTCGTCCATGCTATTGCCGAGGGGCTTTCCACGAGGGATCCGGCAGCGGTGGTGGGTAAGGCCCTGAAACCGGTTCCGCGCGGCCGAAAGCGACCTGCAATCCTTCATATGGACGGCTTGCATGACATGATTCGCAAGACAGAGATCGAGTTTGCATCGCCGCTTACGAAACTGGCTTCGCGATATGTAGCCTTGACTGCCCAAAGGCTTGGCTCAGTCCGATCAATGGCTTGGACGGAACTTGAAAATATCAATTGGAACAACGATGAGCCGTGTCCAGGTGCAATCTGGCGGATACCCGCCGGGCACATGAAACTCTCTAGCGAGAAGAAAATTGAAGAGGGGTACGAGCACCTTGTACCGCTCGCACCGGAGGCTGTTTCTGTGCTTCGTGCAGCAAAACAGCTGACTGGGCGCGGACCGCTTGTGTTTCCGGGTAACAGAAATGCCCGCATCCCAATGAGCGAAAACACATTGAGCTACTTTTACAATCGGTGCGGATATCAGGGCAGACATGTACCTCACGGCTGGCGCGCATCGTTCTCGACTATCATGAACGAATGGGCAGAGCGGAACGGTACAGCGAGTGATCGTCATGTGATCGATTTGATGTTGGCACATATACCTGAGGGCGTTTCAGGTTCGGAAGGGGCCTACAATCGTGCAGCGTTTCTTGACCGCCGCCGTGAGATTGCGGAGGAATGGGCCAAGATGCTGTTCGAGAGCTTTCCAGCTCCGCGAAAGCTCCTGGATTATCCGTCGCGTTAATGGCGCGTATTCCCACGCGCACCCTGATGCTGGCGGCGGCGAATACTCAGTGGGCTAGAACCTCCAGCTTTGCAGCACATTGCGTACATATCCCGGCGTCTCGCCATTCCGCGGTATACCGCCAGCACGCTCAACGGCGCCGGGACCTGCATTGTAGGCAGCTACCGCGAGGTGGACCACGCCAAACCTGTCGAGCATCTGCCGCAGGTATCGCGCTGCGCCGAAGATGTTGGCCATTGGATCGAAGCGATTGGAGACCCCAAGCTCTTTTGCCGTAGCGGGCATCAGCTGCCCAAGGCCCACGGCACCGGCAGGACTGACAGCCAAAGGGTTGTAACGAGATTCTGTCCATACGAGCGCATCAAGCAGGCCCGCGGGCAATGAGTACTTCGCCTCCGCGGCATAGATGTGAGGCAAGTAGGTTGCTCGCCGAAACCCGGATGGGGCCGGCTTGGCATTGGGTTCGTATCTGTATGGCAGGTTGACCCGGCCATCGTCCGCCACTGACAGGCGCGGTGCTGGGGCGGTCTGCGAGGAACGCCAGAGCCCATGCTCGACCAGTTGAAAGCCGTTTGATGCTTCCGCAATCCTAATGCCTTCGGATGGGATCGCCGCAGCGCCGTTCGTGGCTGGCGCTGCTATGTCCTGAGCACCGGCCGGGATAGCAGAAGTGATCGCGATGCCTGCGATCAAGAGAGTTCTGATTGTCATTTCTCGATCCTTGTCTAGCCGAATCGAGCGAGAACATATAAAGAACAAGCGATGTAGGAAATTGGATTGGCGCGAGCGAAGAGCGGAGGCTGCGCGGGGAGGGCACCTTAACCGGAGAACGTCGATGCCCCCGTTAGACAGAGCTCATCCACTCGAACGTCGTGCCCGCACCATCGTTGAAAGCCTTCAGGGTACATGGAGTCGGGGCAGAGGCATGTGCTGCTGCCCGGCGCATGACGACCGAACTCCCTCACTGAGCGTGACACTGGGTAGAAAGGCGATCCTGTTCCATTGCTTCGCGGGATGCCTCAATGAGGACATCATTGCGGCGTTGGATCGTCAGGGCGTTCGCAGCCGCGACCTTTTCAACGGCTCAGACACTGATACCATCGAAAAACAGAGATATGGCGACTTCAGTCCCAATGCGCGGCGCTTGTGGAAATCGGCGACGGCGATCTCCGACAGCCCTGTCGCACGATACCTTGCGCAGCGCGGCCTTCTGCCCGCATCCGATCAACTCCGATACCTGGCGCGCACGCCGCTCGGGCCGCGCGGCGCTGTCCAATTTCTCCCCGCCATGTTGGCGGCAGTCACGACTGACATGGGCATCATCGCAGTGCACAGGACGTTTCTCGACCTCGCGAGCGGCAAGTTAGCTCGCTTCGAGCGGCCCAAGCGTGCGCTCGGCACCCTCGGTTGCGGGGCCGTCAGACTGCTGCCGCCGGTGCAAGGGCGTCTTGGACTTGCCGAAGGGATCGAGAGCGCCCTCTCAGCAATGCAGCTCTTCGGTATCCCCTGCTGGGCAACGCTTGGGAATGAGCGCTTCGGCCTTGTTGCAATTCCGGAGAGCGTGGGTGAACTCCATCTGTTCATCGACAATGATGCCGGAGGCGCGCTTGCGGAACAGCGAGCGCTGAAGGCTTACACTGCGCCTCAACGGGTCATCCACTCACGAGCTCCGGCATCGCCCGGTTTTGACTGGAACGATGAGATGAAGTCCCGGCTTGCTCGTAGACCTGATCAGCAAGCCAGAGGGGAGGGGGCTTTCGGCTGATTGAGGCCTGCC
>OFDC01001089.1_pt1 | contig 15690 bp, 19 predicted proteins | sample 1520941 | NCBI WGS metagenome assembly OFDC01 (sample SAMEA94258168, study PRJEB24077) | hot springs metagenome | biome: Aquatic biome; feature: Water | place: India | collected 2012-12-06 | depth 5 m | reverse complement strand
CAGGGGGGCTTAGCCGAACTCGAACAACGCCCCCCTGTTAAGGGGGGTGGCCCCGCTAGGGGTCGGGGGGTTTACTTAACCGAACTCAAAATCCTAAGCGTCCTGCAAGAAGCTCTTCAACAATTTCGAGCGTTTCGGATGCTGTAATTTCTTCAACGCTTTCGCTTCAATCTGACGAATACGTTCACGAGTAACTGAAAATTGTTTACCAACTTCTTCCAAAGTGTGGTCTGTTACCATTCCAATACCAAAACGCATACGAAGAACTCGCTCTTCACGAGGTGTTAATGATGACAACATTTGCGCTGTAACTTCTTTCAATTTCGAATGCGAAGCCGCATCAAAAGGCATTACCGCAGTTTTATCTTCGATGAAATCTCCTAAGATACTATCTTCATCATCACCAGAAACTGGCGCTTCCAAACTTACTGGATCTTTCGAAGTTCTTAAAACTTTACGAACTTTATCCACCGGCATCAAAAGCTTATCAGCAATTTCTTGTGCATCTGGCGTTCTGCCAAGTTCTTGAGTCAATTGACGTGAAGTTTTAACGATTTTGTTAATCGTCTCAACCATGTGAATTGGAATACGAATTGTACGTGATTGATCGGCAATCGCGCGAGTAATTGCTTGGCGAATCCACCAAGTAGCGTAAGTCGAAAATTTGTAACCACGACGATATTCAAATTTATCAACCGCACGCATCAAACCGATATTGCCTTCTTGAATCAAATCCAAGAATTGTAAACCACGGTTGGTATATTTTTTCGCGATTGAAACCACCAAACGCAAGTTGGCTTCGATCATTTCTTTCTTAGCTTTTAACTCTTCGTTTTGGCTTCTTCTAACGGTGTTAATCAGAGCTTTAAAATCTGGCAAATTTAATCCCATGATTTTAGTCAATTTCAAAATGCGAGTTTGAATATCTCTAATTTGTGGCTCTTCAGCAGTGTAAAAAGCTGACCATCTTCTTTCTTTGATCGCAGCAATTTTTTCGATCCATTTTTCGCCTTCTTCCAAACCAACGTAATGTTTCAAGAAATCAGTTTTATCAACGCTGTGTTTTTGCGATAAACGTAGTAATTCGATTTCAATGCTGGTTACTTTTTCGTGAGCTTCGTAAAGCTGATCTACCAAAGCTTTAATCAGCGAATCGTTGAAGCTGACTTCAGTTGAAAGACGCATAAAATCAGCGCGCAATTTTTGAATGTCTTTATCGGCTTCAATTTGAGCACGAGTTTTATCTGCACTTTTATCAAGAATTTTTTGGCAAATATGCGCGATTTTTTGGAATAGATCCAACATTTTCGGCATCAAAATGCGTTCCATCGAAACGAATGAAACTACGCTTTCATCGATTTCTTCTAACTCTTCATCTTCGAACAAAGATTCTTCTTCAGCAGAAGCGTCAACTTGGTCGTTGATGATAGTGGTAACGTCTTCTTCGTTAGTTGCTTGAGCTTCAGTTTCAGCGGCTTGTTTTTCGCTGTTTTTCATGATTTCTTCAAGCTCGGAGTTGTAGGTCTCGTCAATTCTGATAATGTCGCGCAGAAGAATTGTACCACCAGACAAACCGTTATACCATTCGATGAAATGTTTCATAATCATCGGGCTTTGATAAAGTGACTGCACAGTTTTGTTGCGGCCTTCTTCGATACGCATCGCAATCGCAACTTCATCTTCACGAGTCAGAAGTTTTACGCTGCTCATCGATTTCAAATAAGTTTTAACCGAATCTTCTGAACGTTTTTGGCTTTTTTCTTCATCCTTCGACAATGCGCCTTCTTCAAGCTTGTCGAGGTCATCTTCTTTCTCGACGATTTGAATTTTAAACTCAGTCAAAATATCCAAAATGCGATCCAATTTTTTCGGATCGATGTCAGAATCGATATTTTCGTTGATCTGATCGTAAGTCAAAAAGCCCTGAGATTTACCCAAAGCCAACATCACTTTTAGCTTGTCCGCAAGCTCGGTTGAAAGCTTTTTGCCTTCTTCATCTTTTTGCAGAAGCGCAGATTTTACGCCTTGAATCAGCTGAAATTTTTCTGCCAAAGCAACGGTTTTATCGTTGATTGCAGTTGCCAATTTTGATTTAGATTTTTTCGGAGCTTTTACTTTCGGAACTTTAACTGGTTTTTCTTTTACCACTTTTTCCTTAACAACTTTTTTAGGCTTTTCGATTGCTTTTGCAGGCTTCGCAACTTTCTTAATTTTTTCTGGTTTCGCTGCTTTTACTGACTTTTTAGCGACAATTTTTTTCACCGGTTTTTTTACCGCAGCTTTTTTCACTGGCTTTACAGCTTTTTTAACAACCTTAGCCACTGGCTTCTTCACAGCTTTTGCAGCAACTTTTTTTGCTACTGGTTTTTTAGCTGCCACTTTTTTTGCCGGAGCTTTTACAATTTTTTTAGCTTTCTTTTTTGTCGCCATGTTTCCTCTTAAAAATTTTAAGCAATGTCTTTTTCGAGCTGCAAAATCTTGCGCTCAAGCGTGTTTTTATAATCGAAAATTTCTTTAATTTTTTGGTTTGTGATCGCAGTTTGATGAGTTTCTATTTCATCAATCTTACTTAGAGCTTCTTTGTATTGCTGATCTACCTGAAGTAATAAATCTTTCAAAAGTAGAGTGCTTAATTTGATTTGCGCTAAGTCTAAAGTAAGGCTTTGGATGCTTGCAAGCACATTCTTCAAATCGTTTAGATCGGAAGTTGATAACGAATTTTCAAGGTCTTTTAATAAAGTTTGTGTGTTCGCTTCTGGATTTTCTTCAATCAAACTAATCAACGAATCCTTTAGTTCCGCCATTTCGTCATTGCAAAAATGCACTTCTTTGATGTCAAAATTATCATCACGAAAATGCGCTAATTCGGGGAATTTCAGAATTAAGGCAATGATTGAACCGCCAATATTTCTAGCCATATTCATCAATTTCGGTTCACGCTTAACCAATTGCGATAAAACCACCGACGAGTTTTGTTTAGCTTTAGGATCAAATTGCGTTCGACCCATTTTAAACAGCAAATCTTTAAAAAAATAAGCGAAGTGTTTTTTGGAAGTTACATCAGAAATCGATTCCACTTTTACCATCAAATTAGTTTCAATTTTTGCCTTAGTTTCAGCACTAATTTTACCATTTTTTTCAACGCCTTGATCGAGCAATACAAAATCGAAAATCGCCTGAGAAAGCGGCGTTGCGTCAGCAAAAACTTTTTCTAATTCTTTCGCACCAAATTGTTTTATAAAATCATCAGGATCGAGTTGGTTGGGCAAAAAAGTGAAGCTGATATTTTTCTTAGAATTAATCAAAGGCAGCGCAATTTCGGAAACGCGTTTTGCGGCCCGAATACCAGCAGAATCACCATCGAGACAAATTACAATTTTGTCGGTGGTAAAAAATAATTCCTTCAAATGTTCCGCTCCTAAAGCCGTTCCAAGGCCGGCAACTACATTTTCTACGCCATTCATAAATAATGAAATCGCATCCATATAACCTTCAACCACAACGGCGTAACCTTTGTTAAATATGGCTTTGCGAGCGAAGTGAAAATTATAAAGAGTTTGATTTTTTTTGAAGACATCGGTTTCCGCCGAGTTCAAATATTTCGGCAAATCGTCAGCAATTGTCCGGCCTCCGAAAGCAATAACTTGGCCTTTTTTATTGGTGATTGGAAAAATTACACGATTACGAAATTTGTCGTAAAATTTTTTTTGCTCGTTTCGACCAATCACGCCACAACCCGCAATTTCGCTTTCTGAAAAACCTTGTGCTTGCAAGAATTTGGTCAGCGCTTCATAAGAATTTGGCGCAAAACCTAAACGAAATTTTTTGATATTTTCGGACGAAATTTCGCGTTTTTTCAAATAAGCCAAAGCGGCTTTATTGGAATCAATCAGCAGATTTTTTTCAAAAAATTGGCAGATATTTTCCAAAATTAATAAATCGCGTGAAAGCTTGTCTTCTTTGGCTTGATCGAATTGTACTTTGGGAATTGGAATCGAAAAATCTGCGGCCAATTTTGCTACCGCATCCGGATACGCCAAACCTTCATTTTGCATGACGAAACTAATTACATCACCATGCGCTGCGCAGCCAAAACAATGGTAGAAACCTTTTTGATCGTTGACGGTAAAAGAGGGAGATTTTTCGTTATGAAATGGGCAAAGGCCACTAAACTCTTTGCCGCGCAACTTAAGCTTAACCTTCTTTCCGACAACTTCTGAAACTAGAATTGAGGAGCGTAATTTTTCTGGAAAATCTTTAGGAAAGATCATTCACACCTTAGTAAGAGTAGTTCCACATGACATCGAAAATTGTCATGGTAACTGCAAAGCTGATTGGAATTAAGAAATTATCGTCAATTCGAAACATACTTGGACGCGCTTCCAACAATGTTACAACTGCCAACGAGAAGATTCCGAAAAAGTAAAACCAAAATCCAGAATGAAAGATTATTCCACAAACAACTAAAACTACGAATGCACTTAAAAAGAAAGCTGCCGAACCATTTTTGGTTTTTTCGAAGAAAGGTTCACTTGGAAAATTACGTCCGACAATTGCTGCCGCTGCATCAGAAATTGCCAAAATAGCAAATGCCGTAACCGCAACCTCAGGAATAAAGCATAAGAAAGTAATACAAGCGGAAAGCGCAACCCAACTTGCGCCACAAAGTTTGTCACCCGCAGTCTCATGAGGTCTTAAAACCAATCCAAAAATTTTAGCAAAAATAGTTTTGATCGCAGGATTATTGCGACGGCTGTAATCAAGACCAACAACGATTGTAGCAATTGCAGCAAAAATAGCTACACTCGGCCATTTACCAATTTTCATGTAAATGATCGGAACAAAAATTAGTAAGACGTGCAAAAGCTTGCGATAGGTCTCACTTTTCAGAGAAATCTGGGTCATTTGATTGTTTTAATTGGTTTGAGAAGATTTTTTATCCTGATAAACAATAACTTCATTTTTACCAGCATAGCCCAAAACTTTTCTGGCTTGCTCATCTAAAAGATCGATGTCGAGCGAGTTTAGATTCATCCCCTCAACCATATTTTTTTTGACCTGCATCTTAGAAATTAGGTCTTGTTTGATGCTTTCTTTATTAGCAACTTGGCGTTGCAAAGCGTTATATTCGAGCAAACCTTTTGAACCAAATAACGTGCAAAAAACAAAATAAAGAACTACCGCGAAACCAACAAAATAGCCAACGAAGACTGATTTTGTAATGTTATGTTTTTTAACAAAATTGTATAAAAACATGAGTATTAGTTACTGGTTGCGAAACATAAGTTCTTTAGCCGCTGCGATAATGTTAACCGCTTTTGGCAAAGCTAATCTTTCGAGATTTGCTGCATATGGAAGTGGAGCATCAATACTTGCAAGCTTTTTTACAGGAGCGTCCAAATAATCGAAAGCTTGTTCCATTAAAACTGAAGCAATTTCACTGCCAATTGAAGCGAATGGGAAGCCTTCTTCAACGGTAATACAACGCGAAGTTTTCTTAACTGATTCGATGATAGTTTCATGATCCAGCGGACGAATAGTGCGCAGATCAATAACTTCAGCTTCAATTCCTTCTTTCGCTAATTCTTCGGCGGCTTCGAGAGCATATTTAACAACCAAAGAAAATGCGATGATTGTAACGTCAGTTCCTTCACGAAGAACTTTGGCTTTGCCGATTTCAACAACGTGATCGTCATCATATTCTTCTTCGAAAGAGAAGCCGTAAGTGATTTCATTTTCCAAAACTACAACTGGATTTGGGTCGCGGATTGCAGCTTTCATCAAACCTTTGGCATCAGCTGCAGAGTAAGGAGCAACAACTTTTAAACCAGGAATTGAACCGTACCAAGCTGCGTAACATTGAGAGTGTTGCGCACCAACACGTGAAGCTGCACCATTTGGCCCACGGAAAACGATTGGACAACGAACTTGACCACCCGACATGTAGTTGGTTTTCGCTGCAGAGTTAACGATTTGGTCAATTGCCTGCATCGCGAAGTTGAAAGTCATAAACTCAACAACCGGTTTCAAACCAGCAAAAGCTGCACCAACAGCGATACCAGTAAAACCATGCTCAGTGATTGGAGTGTCGATCACTCTTTTTGCGCCAAATTCAGCCAATAAACCTTGGGTAACTTTGTAAGCACCGTTATATTCGGCAACTTCTTCACCCATAACAAAAACTTCAGGAGTAGTTCTCATTTCCTCTGCCATTCCTTCACGCAGAGCTTCACGAACTGTTAATTTTCTTAAGGCCATAGTCGTAATAAATTAGTTATAAATTTCAGTCATCAATTCAGACTCATCCGGTTCCGGAGAGTTTTTAGCGAATTCGGTAATATCGTTTACTTCGTTTTTGATTTGATCGTCGATTTTTTTGATTTCAGCTTCAGTCGCAACTTTGTTGTCGAAAATGTAAGCACGAAGAGAGTCAATTGGATCAGCTTCTTTTTTGCAGTTTACTTCTTCTTTAGAACGGTAAGTCGCCGGATCAGACATTGAGTGACCACGATAACGATAAGTATCCAATTCTAAAATCACTGGACCATTGCCAGAACGAGCATAATCAACCCATTTTTGCGCGCCGTTAATTACGTCAAAAACATCCATACCGTTAATTTTTTCACCCGGAATGTTGAAGCCAATTCCACGTTTGTAAAGTTCATCAATTGAAGAAGCTCGTTTCAGGGAAGTTCCCATCGCGTAATGGTTATTTTCGATGATGAAAAGCACTGGCAAATTCCATAATTTCGCCATGTTAAAAGCTTCATACACTTGGCCTTGATGCGCCGCGCCGTCACCGAAATAACAATAAGTCACATTTTTATTACCAAGATAATTATCAGCGAAAGCCAAACCAGCACCGATTGGAACTGAAGCGCCAACGATTCCGTGACCACCGTAAAAATGTTTTTCCAAATCAAATAAGTGCATCGAACCACCTTTACCTTTTGAAGAACCGTCAGCGCGTCCAAGCAATTCTGCCATGATTTTTTTCGGATCAGAACCAACAGAAATCATATGGCCGTGATCGCGATAAGTTGTGATAACTTTGTCGCCATCTTTCATAGTGTGGCGCATGCCGGTGGCGATTGCTTCTTGGCCAATATATAAGTGACAGAAACCAGCAATCAAACCCATGCCGTAAAGTTGTCCGGCTTTTTCTTCAAAGCGACGGATCAACAACATTTCTTGATAAAAACCCAATAATTCTTTTTTGCTGAACATATTGGAAACTTCTTTTTGAGATGCCGCCACCTTAGGTTTGGCTTCTGATTTTTTACTCATATTATTTAAGTGAGAATTTGACGGTTAAACCTTGTTTTTAAAGGTATTTTAGGTCGAGAAATAAGTCGTTTTTTTGAGAAGTCGCCCTTCTAAACAGCGAAAAATAAAAGTCAAACTAGCAACGCCAGACGTGACTCGCGCAGCTTTAGCTTTTTGGAGTAATTGGCGGAACTTGCGCCGCAAAGATTCCATGCAAAAAATGCTGAAAAGTTGTCAAAATAATAATTCCAGCTTTGGCAATTGCGATAAAAGCAACAACGCAATAAAGCAAAATCATAAAAAACCTGACAGAATTTTCGACGATCAATCTACGATACATCGCCCAAGTTTCTTCTTGAGAAACTTTCGCGCCGATTTCTTGGTTACCGCGTTTCATATTCTGCTTTTGTCCTTCAGTTTCTTGCTTAGACTTATCTTTTTGATCTTCTTTCTTTTTTTTATCGATGATTTCTTGCGTCAAAAAATTATCTTCCGATTTTTTGGTAGATTTTTTCTCAATTTGCGTTTTTAGTAGCTGCGACAGCACTTTTTGCACTTGTTCTGACATATTTTTCCGTAAAAATTAGATAATTTTCATAAAAAATTAAGTGATCGAATCATTTCTTATCAAGCCTTTTCTGGCTTTAATTTTAATTACAGTTTCTTGCTCCCTTTTGGGAATTTTTACGCTGTGGAAAAAGCTCGCTTATTTCGGTGACGGAATTTCGCATTCCATAATTTTGGGCTTTGTGCTCGGAGCATTTTTTGATTCTGATCAAATATTTTCACTGATAATTTTTGCGCTATTATTTGCCTGCTTAATTGAAATTGCCTCCTTCAATCGCCTATTTGGCAAAGATACTTTGATCGCAATTTCGTCTTATTTTTGCATCGCAATCGCAATAATTCTGAACGATTTTTTTCAACAAAATCTTAATCTAGGTTCTTACATTTTTGGCGATATTTTAACAGTAACGAACCAAGATATTACGGCTTTATTTGCTATTTCTGTGATTGTCGTAATTTACACTTTTTACGCTTTCCGCAGAATTTTACTCATTAACATCAATGCCGATTTAGCAAAAATTGAAGGCATCAAAATTAACTTCTGGAATCTGTCTTTTACAATTTTACTGGCACTGACAATTGCATTATCGGTTCGCATCGTCGGAGTGTTTTTAATGACCGCTTTGCTTATAATGCCAGCGGTGATTGCCCGTATATTTTCTACTTCTGCGAAACAAATGATTTTATTAAGTTTAGCAATTGGACTTGGAATTACGTTTCTGTCTTTCGAACTCGCCAGTAATTTTGATCTGACTATTAGCGCTACTTTAGTTGCAACTTTCTGCTTAATATTTTTCTTCAGCTTAGCACTTAAAACATTGATAAAACATGGTTAATTCAAACAAAAAAACTGCGGTAATTTTATTCAATTTAGGCGGTCCGAAAAATTTGGAGTCAGTTGAACCGTTTTTATTCAATCTATTCAACGATCGGGCTATTATCAGCCTCCCGCAACCTTTGCGATTTTTTCTAGCTCGTTTTATTTCAAAACGTCGTGCACCAAAATCACAAAAGATTTATGCCCAATTAGGAGGTAAATCACCACTGTTAGACATTACACTTGAACAAGCACACAATCTGGAACGCGAACTTTCTTTTATCGGAGATTTCAAAGTTTTTGTTTCTATGCGTTATGCCGAACCTTTCTCTGATGAAGTTGTCGCCCAAGTAATGCAATATAATCCCACCAACGCAATTTTACTGCCACTTTATCCGCAATTTTCTACAACCACTACAGAATCTTCACTTAAAGATTTCGGTGCTAAATTTGTTGCGGCGCAAAAAGCTGCTAATACAAAAATTGAAAGCCGTTTGATTTGTTGTTATCCGATCAGCGCAGATTTCATCAAGTCTCATGCCCTTTTAATCAAACAAACTTTGATGAAATTATATGACGGAAATTTAGCAAAATTCCGTTTCTTATTTTCGGCTCATGGTTTGCCACAAAAAGTTATCGATCGTGGTGATCCTTATGTTTTTCAAGTTGAACAAACTACTCAAAAAATCATCGAAAATCTTGCACAACTATTGGAAGTTGAGACATCAAAAATCGACTTTAACGTTTGCTATCAATCAAAAGTCGGTCCTTTACAATGGACTGGCCCTAGTCTTGATTTTGAGATTAGAAGAGTTGCTCTGGATCGCAAAATTCCCGTCATAATTCCAGTTTCTTTTGTTTCAGAACACAGCGAAACCTTGGTTGAATTAGATATAGATTACAAAAAAACCGCCGCAGCTTTGGGAATAGAAGGTTATCTTAGAGTTCCAGCATTGAATAGTGATGGCCATTTCATCAAAGCTCTAACCGAAATATGCACAATTGCATATTCCGACATCGTCTCTTGTAGCAATTCTGGAAAAACTTCGGAACTTTCTTCTCACGTAGATCAAAAAAATCCTGGACGCATCTGTCCAAAGAAATTCACCAAATGTCCTAATCAGAAATTCTGCACTGCATGATAAATATTGATGTCGTCGTTAAGAGCAAAAAATGGCAAGACGAAAAAAATATCGAAAATTTTATCGACAAAACTTGCAAAATTCTGATTCCCTTAACTGATTTGAAAAAAATTCTGACCAAAGATTTTGAGTTAGAATTATCGGTTTTGTTGGTTTCAGATGCTCAGATCAAAAAAATAAATTCGCAATTTCGTCAAAAAAATAAGCCAACTAATGTTTTGTCATTTCCGGCTTTAGATGAAAATTTGATTCGCAATATCGGTATTAAAAAGGTAGTCGGATCTAATGATTATCTACTGTTGGGAGATATTATAATTGCTCATGAAACGGTAAAAAAAGAATCTCTTGCACAAAAAAAGCAATTTCGTGACCATCTGACACACTTGATTTTACACAGTATTTTACATCTTATCGGCTATGACCATGAAGATGAAAAAATGGCCAACACCATGGAAGCTCTCGAAGTTAAGATTCTAAAGAGAATCGGCATCGCAAACCCATATCAACAAACTTAATATTTTAATGACTGACCGATCGAAACGCAAAGTTAAAACCCTGCTTCAGAAATCACACTTCAAAAAATTATTTCATCTCTTCTTCAGTTTAATCGGCAAAAAAAGCCGCAAATCTTTTTTATCTGTAATATCACACCTGGTTGATACTTACGAGAAAGAAAATCTGATCAGCTTCGAAGAAAAAAAGATGATCAAAAATATCGCACATTTAAGTGATAAAAAAGTTTCAGGAATAATGACTCCTAGAGCTGATTTAATTGCTATCAGGCACGATGCTGACTTAGAAGAAATCAAGAAGGTTATCACTACTAAAGGTCATACCAGAATTCCTGTTTTTAAAGAAACTCTCGACGAAATTATTGGTTTCATCCACAGCAAAGATTTATCAAAGTTTTTATGTGAAGAGGACACCGATTTTGCCCTCAATAAAATTATGCGCAAAATTTTGTTCGTTCCCGGATCGATGAAAGTTTTGGATTTAATGTTGCGCATGCGTATGGCTAGAGTCCATGTCGCTATTGTTTTAGACGAATTTGGTGGCGTTGATGGATTTGTTACAATCGAAAATGTCATGGAAGAAATCGTTGGCGATATTGAAGACGAACATGATTTACCTTCAGACAATGCTTTTTTCCGCATCAAAAAAATTAACAACAACATTTTCCATTTTGGCGGACGCGTTGAGATCTCTAAAGTTGAAGATATTTTACAAACTGAAATCAAACGTAATGAAGATAGTTTTCAGACTATCGCTGGTCTAACAATGTCACTTTTTAAACGTGTGCCAGAGGCGGGAGAAGAAATTGAAAAAGGAAATCTAAAATTTAAAATAATCGATTCTGACAGCAGATCCGTCAGATTAGTGGAAGTGAGCAAGATTTTAGTAGATTAAACAACACATCTCGGAACTAGGCGGATTCTCTTGCGAAATCCGCCTATTTATGAACTAGCCTTGGCAATCGAAAGCAGTTTTACCAGAGATAGCTGAAACGATAGTTGGCGCACCAAACATCGCTGCAACACCTGCAGTAACACCTACCAATAAACCCCAAGAAACTTTACCAGTGAAGAAACCAACACCTACAGCAACAATAGCGAAAGCAGCAATAGCCTTACCAGCGTTACCCGTAATGATTTTCATCATGTTACACAAAGTGCTAACCAAAATGTTATTGTTAACACTTGCTGAAGTAGTTGATTGAGCTTTAGCATCAGAAACTAGAGCTGGAACAACTGCCGGAGTAACTGCTAAGAAAAACAAAGACAAAAGTGCAACCTTTGCCACGAATGCAGAAAGTTTTTTCATGATTAAAATTTTTAGATTTTTTTACAGGGAAGAGCTTAAGAACCTATGACAGGTAAAGCGCAGGGGCGCAAGTTGCACCAGCCATTTTAAAATTGCAACAAGGAATCTTGTTACTGTCCTAAAATTTTTATTTCCCACTCTAGATTAATTCCAGTGTGCTCTTTAACTTTTTCCTGAACTCGATTTCCAAGGTCGATCAGATTCTGCGCTGAAGCATTGCCACGATTGATCATAAAGTTACAGTGCTTCTCAGAAATTTGCGCATCGCCTTCTATAGCACCACGACAACCAGCTTCGTCAATTAATTGCCAAGCTTTTTTTGCTGTAGAATTGGTAGGATCAGGATTTTTAAAAGTGCTTCCACCAGTTTTTGCGCGTATCGGTTGCGCAGTTTCGCGTTGTTGATTTAGTTCAGCTATTTTTTTTGCTACAGCTTCAGAAGTCGATTTTGAAGCTTTGAAAACACCTTCAACAAAAATAAATTTTTTAGCGATTTTGTTGCCGCGATAATAAAAACCAAAATCAGAATTTTTTAATTCGAAAAGATTACCCTCAAAATCTAAAGCAGTTGCGCTGACTAGAGTTGAAGAAACATCAGATCCATAACAACCAGCATTCATAGCAATCGCACCACCAATTGAACCAGGAATTCCGGTAAAAAATTCTAAATCAGCTAAAGCGGCGTTTTTACAAGATAAGGCTACATTCCCACAAAGTGCGGCAGCTCCAGCGCGAACAGTTTCATTGTCTTGAGAGATTTTAGCGAATTCGCCGCCAAGTCTGATCACAACACCTTTAACGCCATTGTCAGAAATAATGACGTTGGAAGCGGCTCCTAAAACATTAATTGGAATTTCTTTCGGACAATTTCTTAAAAAATGTTGTAGATCTGCGACATCTGCAGGTTTGAAAAGAATTTCAGCTTTGCCACCAACATCAAACCAACTTTTTAGTTCAACATTTTCGCGATAAGTTCCGCGAATTTGGGGTAAAATTTTTATTAGCTCAGACATTGTGAGTAAGATTGAATATTACTGAAGTGCGACCTTCTCGGGCGGCCTTTTTCTGATATTTTGTAACAACCCAATCATCGGGAAAGATCTGCCAATCTTTTTTAGAATTAGCATCCCAAGTGAATTTTTTGCTTTGAGCAACTTCAGCTAAAATCCAAATTTTATAAGAATCGTGATCGGTTGCGATTGTTAGTTTCGCGCCTGATTTCATTTTGGGTGATAAAACTGTATCCAAAAATTCCTGATTAATCAAACGGCGTTTGAAATGCTTCGATTTCGGCCACGGATCAGGAAATAAAATAAAAATTTGATCGAAAAATTTATCAGGAAATTTTTCTAAAAAAGGGCGCACATCTTGAGTGGTAATGCGCAAATTTTTTAGTGGCTCAACTTCAAGTTTTGAGAGTAAATTTACGACTCCGTTTAAGTGTGGTTCTGCTCCGATAAATAAAGTGTCGGGATTTTGCTTAGCTTTTTCGAAAGTGAAATCGCCAAAACCAAAACCGATTTCAAGGCAATTTTTCTTAGATTGGTAATCGTGCTCGTTGACTTGGTAGCTGGGAAGTAAATCAGTCAGCAGATTATTTTTATGATCGGAAAGTTTGCGGCTCTTAATGCGTCCGAAACTGCGAATTAGGCGATTATTTTGAAAGTTTTGCGACTCTTGCTGCATGTCTTGAACCTTCAAATTCAGTGGAAAGGAAGGCTTTCAAAATTGATAAAGCCGGTTTTTCTTTTGTGATACGTGCGCCTAAACAAAGTACGTTAGCATCGTTGTGGGCGCGAGATAATTTTGCTAAATTGGTGCTGCTGCAAAGTGCAGCGCGAATGTGTTTGAAACGGTTAGCCGCAATTGAAATTCCAATACCGCTGCCGCAAATTAAAATTCCGCGTAGTTGGTTTTTTGTAGTAATTTTTTTGCAAAGTTTTTGGGCGTAATCTGGATAGTCGACAGATTTTTGTGCAGAATCACAACCAAGGTCGATAGCGTCGAAGCCGATTTTGGTTAGTTCAGTAATGAGAAATTTTTTAAGTTCAAAACCAGCGTGATCGGATGCAATCAGAAGTTTTTCTGCTTTTTTAGAAGTAGTCTTTTTCATTTGGTACAAAATAAAAAGGCGACCCGAAAGTCGCCTTTTGTATAACTTGAGATACTATCTCTTACGATAAGTCTGACCTTTACGAGCTTTTTTCAAGCCGTATTTCTTACGTTCAACAACACGTGAATCGCGAGTTAAGAATCCACCAGCTTTCAAAGGCTTGTGATTTTCTGGATCGAAAGCAACTAATGCTTTGCTGATTCCGTGAGCTAGAGCACCAGCTTGGCCAGAAAGACCGCCACCGCTGATTGTTGCAACAACGTCAAATTTATTATCAGTTTTAGTAGCACCGAATGGGAATCTGATGATGTTAAACAAGATTTCTCTGCCGAAATAAGTTTTAGCATCGCGATCATTTACGGTAATTTTTCCGCTACCTTTTTTAATCCAAACGCGAGCAGCAGCGTTTTTTCTTTTGCCAGTTGCGTAAGCTCTTCCTTGAGCGTCAACTGTTTTAACGCGATCAGTGCTAACTTCATTAGCTGCACTAACTTCAAGAATTTTTTCTTTGATGGTCGAAGGCATAATTTTTATTAGTTAGATTTTTTGTTTTTTCTGTTCATTGAGGCAATATCCAAAACTTGAGGATTTTGTCCTTGGTGCTTGTGTTCAGAACCAGCATAAATGTGTAATTTCACCATAATGTCGCGTTGTAATGGTCCGCGAGAAATCATTCTAGAAACTGCGCTTTCCAAAATTCTTTCTGGGAAATTGCCTTCCATGATTTGGCGAGCAGTTCTTTCTTTGATACCACCTGGGTGGCCAGTGTGCCAATAGTATTTTTTGTCAGCAAACTTTTTACCTGTAAATTTTAGTTTACCAGCGTTGATAACAACAACGTGATCTCCGCAATCAAGGTTTGGAGAGAAAGTTGGTTTGTGCTTACCGCGTAGAATGTTAGCGATGATTGTAGAAACTCTTCCGACAACTAGGTCTTCAGCGTCAATCAACCACCATTTTCTTTCGATTTCGCTCGGTTTAGCAGAATAAGTTTGGCGCATAATTCTAAATTTCCAAAATTAGTTAGTTCTTAAATTTTCTAAAATTAATAATGAGTTAAGCCTTGCAATGCCTGTCTCTATTATTCTTTTTGGGGGATCTCTTTTTGTGAGAGAAAATGTCTTTAGTTGGGAAAGAGGGCGCGCATTAAAATTACGCTCAACCAAAAGTCAAACAATTTTAGCGGCGCGACATAATTACTTTGAAAAATCTTGGCGTAACAGACTAAAACAAAGAGCATCGACATATTGTCCCCGATGATGACGATGTTCTCTGAGGGTGCCTTCGAGAGTAAAACCTTTTTTAAGTAAAAGATTTTTAGACGGTAGATTTTGCGTTGATGTAAAGGCTTCGATGCGGTTTACCTTTAGCTGTTGAAAACCATATTTTATTACTTCATCTATCGCCTTGCTGGTAATTCCTTTTCGCCAATATTCTTTGGCTAGATCGTAACTGATTTCTATACGGCTGTGATAAGAATTGTAGGTAGTAAGGCCAATTGAACCAATTAGTTGGTCATTATCTTTTCTGGCGATAGCGAAATATATTCCGTCGTTTTGATAAAAAACATTACGCCAATAATGTAGTTCCCTGCGTGCATCTTCAAGATCGCGAGGCATTTCGCATAAAATAAACTTATTTACCTCGGGATCAGTGTAATAGTTGAAAAAATCAGCCACATCTTCGTCTCGCTTCTCCCTTAAAATATAGTCTCCAAGATCAATTACTGGAAATTGTTTTTTGATATAATTGTGCATTGATGATTTTTTTGATGTATTGCTTCGTTGCGATTAAATTGGACTGGTGATGTGGCGATGATTTAATATCTTAAAATGTTGCAATTATAAAACTCATATGCAACTTAGTGGAAACGCTTATTTACCTCGTTTCAAGTGGTTTTTAAGTTTTTAATTTTAAAAAATCTAAAAATTTTAATCATGAAAAAACTTTCTCTACTCGTGGCA
>OFDC01001087.1_pt1 | contig 15705 bp, 19 predicted proteins | sample 1520941 | NCBI WGS metagenome assembly OFDC01 (sample SAMEA94258168, study PRJEB24077) | hot springs metagenome | biome: Aquatic biome; feature: Water | place: India | collected 2012-12-06 | depth 5 m | reverse complement strand
CCTCGTTCACCAGCCCGGTCAGGGCGCCTTTGCGCCCCATGGCGCGGTCGGCCTGCTGGAGGATCGACACGAAGGTCGGCAGGTTGGACAGGCTCTGCTGGTGCCGTGGCGAGTGCAGGAGCTCCGTCGGGGTCAGCGCGTTCTCGTCCAGGAAGCGGTGGCAGACGCGGCCGATGTGGTCGCGCGCCGGCACGCCGTAGAAGTCCTCCGCCGACTGGCAGTCGGGCAGGCCGGACGGCGCCTCCTCGACCGGCTCCGCGGCATCGGCAACACCCGCCGCCAACCCGTCCATGGTCATCCCGCCCTCATTCCGCCATCACCTCGCGCAGGCCCTGGATCAGGTCCTCCGGGCTGACGGGCTTCATCAGCAGCTTGCGGCCGGAGACGGCCAGCAGCGCCGCCGCCTTCTCGTGGGACGCGTAGCCGCTGAGGAAGAGGACGGGGAGGTTGGGGTTGCGCCGCGCCATCTCCGCCACCAGCTCCGGCCCGCCCATGCGCGGCATGGCGAGATCGGTGACCAGGCAATCGAAGAGGCCGCCATGGGCGTCGTACTTCTCCAGCGCGTCGACGCCGTCCTCCGCCTGCACCACCCGGCAGCCGGCCTCGGTCAGCGCGAGGGTGAGGTAGGCACGGACGGCGCGCTCGTCATCGACCAGCAGGATGGAGGCCGCCTCGCCAGCGGTGAAAAGCGCGCCGGTCATGTCGGGCTCCAGCCGAGCAGGATGCGGAATTCGTCGTAGAACTGCTCGCCCAGGAAGATGATCCAGGTCACGGCCGCGACGGGCCAGGCGATGTGGATCATCCAGAGCGGCAGGTCGGCGAGCTCCGAGGTTCGATACCAGGCGAACCGCGTGAACTCGATGCCGCCCACCACGAAGACCAGGGCGAAAGCCAGGATGCCGAGCCGTGAGGCGATGCGGACCGCGGCCTCGCCGCGCCTCGGAAGGGCGGGCCAGACGTCGACCTCGAAGTGCGAGGCTTCGCGCACGCCGATCATGGCGCCGATCATGATCATCCAGATGAACAGGAACCGCGCCATTTCCTCGGTCCAGATGTAGGCCGGGATCAGCGCGGTGTAGCGCGAGATCATCTGCAGCGTGACCGGGATGACGATGATGGCGACGGAGAAGGCGAGGAGGCCGGTCAGGAACCGGGCATAGGCGGCCGTGAACCGGCGCCAGAGGCCGGGCGGCGAGGCAGGGGAGGGCATTCGGGAACCGTTGTCTGGGTACGCATCCGGCCGGGCGGCCGGAGAGAGCGCAGCGGAGCCCGTGCCCCGCTGCGCGCACGGGTCAGTTGGTGGCGACGATCTGCGTGAAGATGCCGTCGGCGCCGATCTCCTTGGCGTAGGCCGCCATGACCGGATCGACCAGCTTCTTCATCTCGGCGCGATCCTTGAACGGGATGCGCTTCAGCTTGCCGGCCTTCTCCAGCGCGACGAGCTTCTGCTCGTCCTCGGAACTCTCGACCTTGCGGCCATAGGCGCCGGCATCCTTGCCGGCCTTGACGACCGCGTCCTGCAGGTCCTTGGGCAGCGACTTGAAGGTCTTGCCCGAGAAGCAGACCGGCCGGATGGTGATGGCGTGCTCGGTCATCGCGAGGTTGGGCGCCACTTCGTAGAACTTCATCGATTCGACGCCGGCGGCCTCGTTCTCGCCGGCCGAGATGACGTTGTTCTGGATGGCGTTGTAGACCTCGTTGTAGGCGATGACCGTCGGCGACATGCCGGCCGCCGCGAAGGTCTTGGACCAGATCGGCGCGCCCTGGACGCGGACCTTGAGACCCTTGATCTCCGCCAGGTTGCTCACCGGCTTGTTCACGAAGATGTTGCGCACGCCGCCGCCGGCATAGCCGATCAGCATGACGTCGGCCTTCTGCGCGATCTCGGCCGCCACAGGCTTCAGCAGGTCGAGTTCGAGCACCTTGTTCCATTGCGCGAGGTCGCGGAACAGGAACGGCGCGTCGATGAACGGCGCGGCCTTGGAGAAGGTCGACATGTGGGCCGGCGAGACGATGCCGTAGTCCACCGCTTTGCCCTGCGCCATGTACTCGAAATACTGCTTCTCGAGTCCCAGCGACGAATTGCGGTGGAGCACGAAGTTGATCGGCTTGCCGTAGTACTGCTTCACTAGCTCCTCGAACTTCAGAAGCGTCTTGTTGAACGCATGGTCGTCGTTGAACTGGACGGCGCCGTTCAGCGTCAGCGGCGTCTGCGCATTCAGGACGAACGGCGCCGCGAGAGTCGAGGCGGCGATACCGCCCATCAGCAGTCTGCGTTTCATATGGTTTCCTCCAAGGCCTGTTGTGGTTCTGCGACCGCGGCCCTGCGCGGACTATGCATGGGTTTCGGGCGACGCGCGACCGAGTTGTCAGACAACATGCCTGCTATTCGCGACAGGTCCGGAATTTGCGTCGGGGTTGTACTCGGACGCGCAATTCGATATTGTAATAACACAGATATTTAGTGAAATGTCGCTCGGTCTTCCCTCTCCACTGTCGGCGGGCTTCGACGGACCTTTCGTCCCGAAGCTCGTTTCGGTGCTGCGCGAGGGCTACGGGTTGGCATCTCTGCGGGCCGATGCCGTCGCCGGACTCACCGTGGCGATCGTGGCCCTGCCGCTGTCCATGGCCATCGCCATCGCCTCGGGAACGACGCCGGAGCGCGGACTCTTCACGGCGATCGTCGGCGGCTTCCTGATCTCGGCGCTGGGCGGCAGCCGCTTCCAGGTCGGCGGCCCGGCGGGTGCCTTCATCGTCCTGGTTGCGGCGACCGTGGCGCGCCACGGCATCGAGGGGATGCTGCTCGCTACCATGATGGCCGGCGTCTTCCTGCTGGCGGCCGGAGTGCTGCGGCTCGGCACCTTCGTGAAGTTCATTCCCTATCCGGTCACCGTGGGCTTCACGACCGGCATCGCCGTCATCATCTTCGCCAGCCAGATCAAGGACCTGTTCGGCCTCACGCTGGAGGGCCGGGAGCCGGGAGAGTTCGCCGCCAAGCTCGAAGCGCTGGCGGGCGCGGCAGGCACCCTGAACGCGGCGGCGGTCGTCCTGGCGTTCGCGACCATCGGCATCATCGTCGGTCTCAAGAAGCTGCGGCCGCACTGGCCGGGCATGCTGGTCGCCGTCGTGGTCACCTCGCTCGCGACCGTGCTCCTCGGCCTGCCGATCGAGACGATCGGCAGCCGCTTCGGTGGTATTCCCTCGATGCTGCCCGCGCCCAGCCTGCCCGACCTGTCGCCGGCGAAGATGCTGGCCGTCCTGCCGGACGCGCTCTCCTTCGCGCTGCTGGGCGCCATCGAGTCGCTGCTGTCGGCGGTGGTGGCCGACGGCATGACGGGTCGCCGCCATCGCTCGAACTGCGAGCTGGTGGCCCAAGGCGTGGCCAACATCGCCGCGTCCCTGTTCGGCGGCATCTGCGTCACCGGCACGATCGCCCGCACCGCGACCAACGTCCGCGCCGGGGCGCGCGGGCCGGTCGCCGGCATGCTCCACTCGGTCTTCCTGCTGGGCTTCATGCTGCTGGCCGCGCCGCTGGCCGCCTACATCCCGCTGGCCGCCCTGGCCGGCGTTTTGACCGTGGTCGCCTGGAACATGGCCGAGAAGCATGAATTCGTGACCCTGCTGCGCTCCTCGCGCGGCGATGCGGTCGTCCTGCTCTCGACCTTCCTGCTCACCGTGTTCCGCGATCTGATGGAAGGAATCGTGGTCGGCACGGCGCTCGGCGTCCTGCTGCTCATCCAGCGCCTGACCGCCACCGCCGGTATCGTGGCCCAGCCGGCGCGTGCGCCGTTCGCCGCCGACCTCGTCACCGATCCGCGCGTGATCGTCTATCGCCTGTCCGGCGCCTTCTTCTTCGGCACGGCCTCGACCGTGGGCGCCGTGCTCGACAACATCGCCGACCAGCACAAGGCCTTCGTCATCGACCTCACCGCCGTGCCCTTCGTCGATTCGACCGCGGCGAACGTCATCGCGGGTGCCGGCCGGAAGGCGGCACGGCAGGGCGTACGGGTCTACGTCACCGGTGCCTCGCCGCCGGTGCGCCACGCGCTGCTGCGGGCCGGCGCGGCGCGGCCGCAGGTCCGCTACAAACGCACGGTCGAGGAGGCCGTGCAGGAGGCGCATCTCCTGTAGGATGGCCCATGGCCTCCAGCGTTCAGATCTCCAGCCCGGCCCTGCGGGCCGAAATCTCCCCCCTCGGCGCCGAACTGGTGCGCCTGCAGGATTCCACCGGTGCCGATCTGCTGTGGGACGGCGATCCCGCCTTCTGGACCGGTCGCTCGCCGCTGCTGTTTCCCATGGTCGGGCGGGCGCGCGGCGACCGCATCACGGTCGCGGGACGGACCTACGACCTGGGCCAGCACGGCTTCGCCCGCACCTCGACCTTCACGGCGGTGCGGTCCGACGCGGCGTCCTGCACCTGGCGCCTCGAAGCGAGCGCGGCAACGCGGCAGCGCTATCCGTTCGCGTTCCGCCTCGACGTCACCTACCGGATCGAAGGCGCGACCCTGCACATGGAAGCCGAGGTCACGAATACCGGCGATACCACCCTGCCGGCCTCGTTCGGCTTCCATCCCGCGCTGCGCTGGCCCTTGCCCTATGGCAGGCCGCGCGTGGCGCACGAGATCGTCTTCGAGAAGGACGAGCCGGCGCCGATCCGGCGGCCGGTCGATGGCCTGCTGAGTGCGGCGCAGTTCCCGACGCCGGTGCGCGACCGTCACCTGTCGCTGAGCGACGATCTCTTCGAGGCAGGCGCGCTGATCTTCGATACGCTGGCCAGCCGCAGTGTGGTCTATGGCGAGGCGATCCGCGTCGACTTCCCACGCATGCCCCATCTCGGCATCTGGACGAAACCGGGCGCCGGCTACGTCTGCATCGAACCCTGGCAAGGATACGCCAGCCCGGAAGGTTTCGACGGCGACTTCGCCGACAAGCCCGGCATGGTCTCGGTCGCGCCGGGTGCGACCGAGACCTTTGCCATGTCGATCGGCGTGGAGCGTTGATCCGAGGTCAGTGCAGCGCCGCACCCAACGCGGCCACACTCCGCCAGACCTGCTTCTGGCAGATGAACAGCACGCAGCCTTCGATCGTCAGCGTATCGGCGCCGACCCGACGCAATGTCGCGCGATAGGTCTGGCCGTCCTCGGGATTGTAGATCCGGCCCTCCCAGCCGCCGTTCGCGGTGCGCGCGAACCCCGACAGGATGGACAGACCGACGAGCGGTCGCGTGCGCAGGGACGTATCGGCGTTCTGTGTGTCGAGGCGCGGCCGGCCCCTCTCGTCGACGCTGTCCCAGAGCCAGCGAACGGTGCCGCAAAGGCCCGGTCCTCCGGTGCAGGACGTTATCTCGACGACGGCGGCCGCGCCGGGCGTCATCCAGCGCCCGACCGGGCCCGAGTCGGCTCGGACCGGGTCGGCCGCCAGGAGAAGGAGACCGGCGGTCATCGCGCACGTGATGGTACGCACAAGCATCCGACTTGCCCGCACCGGCGCGACGCTCCTTGCGGACGGTGAAACGATTGCCTCGAACTTCCGCCGGTAGTCCGGGTGCTCGGTTCCCATCAGCTTGTCCCACCAGCGGAAGTAGAGCCCGTAATTGTAGCGACCGGCTTCGTGGTGCAGGTCGTGATGGGTCGTGGTGTTGTTCCATCCCAGCCACCGGCCCGGACCGAATGCGGCGCCATGAACCTCGGCGCCCGCGTGCCCCATGACGTTGCGCAGGATCTGCACGATGCCGAACGCCATCAGGCCGAGCCCGTGCATCGGCACGACGAGCAGGAAGAGCGGGACGAAGGCGCCGTGCACGACGGCCTCGGGAATCGCGAAGGAATAGGCGGCCCATGGCGTCGGCGTACGTGACAGATGGTGCGTGCGATGGAACAGCGCGAACAGGCGGCGATGGTGCATGGCGCGGTGGGCCCAATAGAAATAGGCGTCGTGGGCCACCAGCATCAGGGCGAGCGACAGGAGAAGGTAGAGTGGCCCGGCCTGGCGGAAGTTCTTGTAGATCGTGATCCAGCCCTGGTGATCGCCCACCGCCACGATCGCCCCCAGCAGGGAGAAGATGAAGGCCGTGCGCAGCGACGCCAGGAATTCGCGCCGTCGCTGGCCGTCGGCGGGGGCGCGGGCCTGAAGCTTTCTGCGGCCCAGCCCGGCGCGCCAGAACAGGGCGAGGATCGAGGCCATCAGCGTGGCGCCCACCAGATAGCGGGCGGTGTCCATGGCCCAGATCGTGGGCCAGGCCGACAGGTAGACATGCAAGAGTTCGTTCATCGGGCGCCCCTCCATCGGGCGTGCCCGATGCCTAGGCGGACGCGGCGGAGGGATCGCGCCGAAGGTGAAAATCGGCGATCTGCGGTGAAAAACGGCTCGCCGATTCCGGAATCGGCAGGAAATCAGGTGCCGTTGCGGCCTTCGGCGGCCTTTCTGTATTCGGTCGGCGTCATGCCGGTGTCGGCCTTGAAGGCCCGGTTGAAGGGGCCGAGCGACTGGAAGCCCGAATCGAGGGCGATGGTCAAAATCGGAACTTCGGCCTGGTCGGGATCGGCCAGGGCCTGCTTGGCGTCGGCCAGGCGTTGGCGGTTCAGGTACTCGTTGAAGTTCCGGTAGCCCAGCCCGCGGTTGATGGCGCGCCGCAGCCGGTACTCCGGCAGGCCGAGCCGGCCGGCCAGGACGCCGATGGTGAGACCCTCCTGCCGGTAGAGCCTGTCCACCGACATCAGCCGGTCGAGCGTGGCGAGAAGAGCCGGATCGGCAGGCTCGTCCTCTGGTGCCGCCCCTCCCGCGGGCAGAGCCGGAGTTGGGCTGGCAGGCGATTCCGAGACAGAGGCTGGCGGCAGGCTTGCCGGACCGAGCACGGAGTCGAGATCGGCCTGCAGGAGAAGCACGGCGATGATGGCTGCGATCGCGGCCAATGAGCCCGAGTTGAGCAGGTGCAACGCCATGGGTACCGGGGCGGAACCGAGCACGAGTTCGACCGTGACGGTGACCGCGATGTGGAGGGCCACTGCCACCAGGATGAACAGGCGCAGGCGTCGGCGCCCCTCCACCAGATCGCTGCTCCAGCCCCGCACCGTCTGCACCAGCGCCAGCAGCGCCAGCAGGATCACGGCGCTGCGCACCAGCACGCCCAGCAGCCAGTGCGACGTGAAACCGGCACCCAGCAGATGAGCCAGGGGCCAGACGACCAGACCCAGCCAGACCAGCGCATGCCAGGGCCTCAGCTTGAAGGAATCGTCGAACATCGCCTGGGCGAACAGCCAGAAGATGGCGGCGTTGCCGGTGCAGAGCATCAGGACGGGGGCGAACCAGACCGGCGGATCGTGCGGTCCCGGCGACGAGCAGACCGCGTAGGCGGCGGCTCCCACGGCCAGGAGGGCGCCGAGCCAGGCGGCGGGGCGGCCCCGGGCCTGCCGCAGGGTTGCCGCCGCGACGATCAGGAGCAGCGCAATGCCCGCGCCGCGCAGCGCGATGTCGAGCGTAACGAGGATGCCGGCGCTGCCCATGGTCGCCGACGTGCTTAGCATCTCAGCGCCGCCGCGCCATCCTGTCGGGCCTCGGTGGCCCCTTTGGCCGCGCCGGCCCTTCAGCGCTGGGCGGCCAGGCTCCTGAACAGCGCATCGCTGCGGTCGTCGGCGGGGAAGAAGCATTCGACGCGGACTTCTTGGAGGGTGATGTCCTGCGGCGTGCCCAGCGTCGCGATGGTGGTGAACACCGACAGCGCCTTGCCGCCGACCAGGTAGTCGACCGTCAGCATCGGCGCCGGACGCTCCTCGAAGCGCAGCTTGCGGAACGAGGCCGGCACGTCGGGATAGGCCATGATCTCCTCGATGAAGGCCAGCGCCTTGGGCTCGCCGCCGGCCGCCAGGATCTCGGCATAGGTGGTCGAGACGAGATAGCGCGCGACCTCCTCCCAGTTGGAAATCCTGGAGCGCAGCGCCCTGGGGTCGAGGATCCAGCGCAGCAGGTTCGGCGCCTTGCCCGGCGGCGGCGCGGGTGGCGCGCCCTCGAACAGGAATAGCGTGAAGGCATTGGCTGCCTCGTTGGCCTGCAACAGGTTCCACAGCCGGTCGATCACGACGGCCGGATAGGGTTCCTGCTGCTTCAGCATGAAGTCGATGGCCTGACGCACCGGTGCGAGTTCGGGCGAGGCGAGGTTGCTCTCGCGATAGGCCGGCGCGAAGCCCGCCGCCAGCAGCATCTCGTTGCGCTGGCGCAGCGGCACGTCGAGCGCCGTCGAGAGCTGCACCACCATCTCGCGGCTGGGCCGGGCGCGGCCCGATTCGAGGAAGCTGACATGGCGCTGCGACACGCCCGACTGCAGGGCGAGCGAGAGCTGGCTGGCGCCGCGGCGGCGGCGCCAGGCGCGCAGCATGGGTCCGAACATGTCTGGCTGGGACGAGGGGGTGATGCTCATGGGGTGGAGCCTAACATCGGGGGCGACGGTGCGCCGATTACCTGTCCGGTAATTGAGGAAGCGTCGGCGCAGTGCGATCTCCGGGGCGTCCACAACACAAGGAGGACGACATGAACGCTTCATCCGACCGACTGCTCCGCCGCACCCTGTGGGGCAACGCCGTCCTGTCGATGCTCTCGGGCGCAGGCCTTGCGGCCTTCGCCACGCCGCTGGCGGCGATGGCAACCCATGCGCCCGTGACGGTCCTGGGCCTCGACCTCGCGATCGTGTTCGAACTGCTGGGCATCGGCTTCGTGGCCTTCGGGGCGCTCTGCGCCTGGGTCGCGGCCCAGTCCCGCCTGCCCATCGCCTGGGCGAGGACGATTTTCCTGCTCGACGCCTCGTGGGTCGTCATCACGCTCGCCGTGCTGGCCTTGCCGGTCTCCTGGACGGTCGCGGGCTATGTCGGGATCGTCGGCATCGGTCTGGTCGTGGCAGATCTCGCGATCCTGGAGTATCTCGGCCTGCGCCGTCTCGGCACCGCCAACTAGAGGAAACGACCATGGACAAGCTCCAGCACCTGAACGACATCAAGCTGCCCTTCGCCGAGGTGCTGGGGCTCCGGTTCACGGAAGCGAGCGAGACCGGGGTCAAGGCCGAGATGGTCGTGCGCCCCGAACTCTGCACGCGGCCCGCCATCCTGCACGGCGGCGCCGTCATGGCCTTCGCCGACACGCTGGGTGCCGCGGCCACCGTGCTGAACCTGCCCGAGGGCAAGGGCACCACGACGATCGAGAGCAAGACCAACTTCGTGGGGCCGGCGCCGGTCGGCTCCACGGTGATCGGCGAGACCACGCCGATCCATCGCGGCCGCCGCACCATGGTCTGGACGACGCGCATCACCACCGCCGAAGGCAAGCTCGTGGCGGTGGTGACGCAGACGCAGATGGTGCTGTAGACCGCTAGCCGCGCGAGGCGGCGACCTTGTCGAGCGTTTCGATGACGAGGCCGACGGGCGGGCGTTTGCGGTACGTATCCTCGAACAGCTTGGCCCTGATCGTGCCGTCGCGGTCGACGATGAGGATGATCGGGCGCGGGACGCCGTAAGCCTTGCTGCCTTGCGCGTATTGCGGATCGCGCAGTCCGTAGCGATCGATGATCTCGGACTTCGGATCGGACAGGAGCGGATAAACGAGGCCGCGCCTCCCGGAGAAGGCCGCAAGGACATCGGGTGCGTCATAGGAAATGCCCGCAATCCTGTAGCCACGCTTCCCGATTTCGCCCGCGCCGGCGTTGAGATCGTTCATCTGCGTCTGGCAGTAGGGGCACCAGGCGGCCGAGCGATGGAAGAACAGCACCACGCCCTTCTCGCCCATCAGGGACTGAAGCGAACGCCGCGTGCCCGTCTGGTCGAGCGGGGTGCCGAGATCCGGCGCCTGCGCGCCAAGGGCAGGCCCGAGATCCCCCGCGGCGTGCGTGCCTGACACCAGCCCCAGGGCGAGCAGCGCCGTAACGACGAACTTCAGCATGACGCCTCCGCGAGGTTCTAACTCCTCGCCAGCCTATATCGCTCGGTCGCCGGAATCAGGGTCAAGTTCGCCAGAATCCTGTGCTGCGGGTCGGCGCTCGCGGCCAGCCTGGGCTGCAGGTCCAGCAGCGCCTTGCCGAACAGCGTCTCGTCCCACAGCCACGCCTTGCGCTTCTTCGAAGTGCCGGGATCGGGAAAGGCCGACGCGGCCTCCAGATAGTAGGCCCGGAGGTCATCGACCGCTTCCTTGAGCGCCTGGGCGGGCGGCAGGTCGCCGGCCAGGGCGGCGGAAAGAAGCGCGCCGGCCGCCGGCATGTCGAGGCCGGAGACGCCGACGGTCGTGCGGCCGGTTCTCGCGACGCTCTGGTCGTGCCAGGTCGCCAGCCGGTCGATCTCGGCCGCAAGCGTGTCGGTCGCCTGGGGTGCCAGGTTGATCGGGCAGGCCCAGCCGGTGAAGTCCGCCTCTTCGGCAACGTCTTCGGGATAGTCGGCGATCAGCGGCCCGTCCGTCCGCTCCAGCAGCTCGGCCGTCGCGCGCAGCACGCGCCGCTGGAAGTCGGCATCGTCGGGGATGCCGAGCGGCCGGCCGAGTTCGAACGTGACCCAGAGGGCGCGCGGCGGACGGATGGTTTCGGTGTGCTCCCGCACCAGGCTGATGCTGGCGGTCGGAATGCCCTGACGTTCGAGGAAGTGGCCCAGCGCGCCCACGGCGCGCGTGCAGGCGGGTCAAACGGGGACGAGGAGTGCGGCGTCGACGGCATCCTGCTTCAGCAGGCCGGCCAGGTGCTGCGCGTGTGGCTCGGCCGCATCGGGCGGGAATGCGCCCATGAAGGAGTAATGAACCGACGCCATCGAGCCGACGACGCCTTCCTCGACCAGCTCGCGCAGGCGGTCGATCGGAAAGGCGACGTTGTGATCCTGCTGGAAGCCGGTGCGGTCGAAGTTCACCGAGATGTGGCTCATCACCAGGTCGCGCGCCGGCGTCTCGGCCGGGATGACGCGATAGCTGCCGTCGCCGGGACGGAACGGCCGGTCGCCGCGCCGGTGCAGGCCCGCGGTCGAGATCAGCGCGACGCGGCGCTGGCTGAGCGGCCTGCCGGGCAGCGCCGGCGTTTCGTCGAACGTGGGACACTCGATGCGCCGCAGGTGGTGGGCCTCGACCTCGGGCATCTCGCTGAGACGTTTCACCATGTGTTGTCTCTCTCTTCCTGCGGTGTGGCTTCAGGCGGCAACGATGCTGCGCAAGAGCGCGACGGTGGGCTCAGGTTCGGGGCGGTATTTGTAATCGACGTCGGCTTCGACCGAGCGCACGATGCCCTTGCCATCGACGACGAATCGCGCGGGAACCGGCAGCTGCCAGGAGGCATCGCCGTTGCACAGCGGCAGATCGATGCCGAGACTCACGTAAACCTCCCGTAGGTCCTCGGGGAGCGTGAAGGCGAGGCCGAAGGCTCCCGCGACGGCGGACTTCTCGTCCCAGACGATCGGAAAGGTGAGTTTCTGTTTGGTCGCCATGTCGGCCGTGCGTGCCGGCAGTTCGGGCGAAATCACGACAAGGCTGGCACCGAGGCCCGCGATGTCGGCGTAAACGCTTTGCAGAGCATCCAGCTCATGTCGGCAATAGGGTCACCAGGACCCTCGGAAGAAGGACAGGACCAACGGCCCACCGGCGAGGAGATCGTCCGAGGCGACACGACGCCCGCTGTGATCGGCCAGGGCAAAGGCCGGCATCCGACGGCCGACCGGCACGATGCGGTCGAGGATTCCCGTGCGCCGCAGATCTTCGGTGGCCCTTTCCATGATGGCCCGCTTCTCCGCGGGAAGCCGCGCTGCGCTGGCCGCCCGCATGGCCGAGAGTTTGTCTGCCAATGACATCGTCTACTCCTTGGTTCGGGTTTCGCTGAACTTGCGATAGGTCTCGCGCGTGGCGACGATTGCGTGCTCCGCGCAGCCGTTCTCGCGCTCGACATTGGCCGACGCGTACTCTGGCGAATTCATCATGGCGAGGAACGCGGCGCGCGACGGATAGCGGACCAGCGCCACGTAATCCCAGCGATGGCGGTCCGGTTCGCCCAGCGCCACCGCCTCGGCGTCGCCGGTCCAGATGATGGTGCCGCCCTGCGCCTTGATCAGCTTGATGGTGACTGCGCTGTAGCGCAGGTAGGCGTCCCAGCCGCTGCCGTTGCCGTCGAGCGAGTGTTCGCGGAAGCGCATCAGGTTCAACATGACCACGGGAACATCGTCGGGCAGCGCGCGGAGCGCAGCGTCGTTCAGATGGTCGATCAATGCGGTCTCCCGAGCAGGTCGAGCGCAGGCTGCACCACGGCTTCCAGCGTCCGGCGCCGCGCGCCGGTGCGCGCCAGTACGCGCATGCCCATCAGCACGCCCAGCAGATGGATCGACAGGGCGTTGGCATCGGTACCGGGCGGCGTCTCGCCGGCCCTGTTGGCAGCCTCGACAGCGCGCTGGAAGAAGCTGCGAATCTCTTCGAGGTAGCCCGTGACCGCGCGGCCGAGTTCGGCATCGTGGGGCGCTACGTCGAGCGCGGAGTTGACCAGCAGGCAGCCCTTGCAGTCGGAGTCCCTCAACGAACGCTCGATCACTTCGGCGAGGAAGGCGTGGATCGCTTCGCGGGGCCGGTGGTTCGCCTCGAGACGCGCGATGCGCTCACGCGTCGAGCGGTTGGCGTAGCGTTCGAGGACGCGCTCGAACAAGGCGCGCTTGCCGCCGAACGTGTTGTAGAGACTGGCGCCGCCGATCCCCATCTCGCGCGCGAGGTCGCGCACCGACGTGGCCTCGTAGCCGCGACTCCAGAAGCACTCGACGGCGGCGTCGAGCGCGCGATCCTCGTCGAATTCCTTCAGGCGGGCCATGGCTGGCATCAGAACCATAATTTTGGATCGATCGCACTAAAATTCGTGCGCGGCTGGCCCACTCCGTGCTAGCGCCCTTGCATGGCCGATCCCACGCCCACACGGGTCACGCGCGAACATTGGGGCTTCCTGTGCGGCTCGATCATGGCGCTGGGCGCATCGCTGTCGTTCGCCGCGGCGCGCGCCGGCATCCTGGACGGGCTGGGCGCCGTCGACATGATCTTCGCCCGCTACGTGGTGGCGGGCGCGATCATGCTGCCGCTGCTTCTGCGCTATGGCGTGCGCGACCTCGCCGGCATTGGCCTGCGCCGATCGCTGATCCTGACCGTGCTGGGCGGCGCCCCTTTCGCGCTGCTGCAGACCGGCGGCTACGGCTTCGCCCCCTTGGCGCATGGCGCGGTCATCGCACCCTCGACCGTCACCATCGTCAGTACCATCGGGGCCGCGCTGTTCCTGCGCGAGCGATTGAGCCGCAGCCACCTCGTCGGCGCCGCCATCGTGCTCGCGGGCATCTTCCTGATCGGATGGGACGGGCTCACCCAGCCCTCGGGCGAACGCGCCTGGCTGGGCGATCTCCTGTTCTTCGCGTCCAGCGTGCTGTGGGCGGGCTTCACGCTGCTGCTGCGGCACTGGCGTCTGCCGGCCCTGCAGGCGACCGCCGTCGTGGCCGTGCTGTCCTTCGTCCTGACCACGCCCATCTATCTCGCCGTGATGGGCGTCGCGCACCTGCAGGCGCTGCCGCTCGGCATGCTGGCGTTCCAGGGCTTGGTCCAGGGCGGGCTGCAGGGGGCCATCACCATGGTGGCCTACAGCCAGGCCGTGATCTTCCTCGGTGTCAGTCGCGCCGTGCTGTTCCCGGCGATCGTGCCGGCCTTGTCGGTGCTGGTGGGCATTCCGATCGTGGGTGAGATCCCCGGCGCGCTGCAGATCGGTGGTCTGTGCCTGGTCACGCTCGGCTTGATGACGACGGTCGGACTGTTCCGCCGGCTTGGCCTGCGCTGAAGGCGCGGACCTTCGGGATCAGCGCATCAGTGCCGGGATGAAGGACTGCAGCGAGGCCTCGGCGTCGGCTGCCGTCTGCTGGTGCGACTGCGCCCAGTCGATCCGGACCTTGATGAAATGGTCGCGGAAACCGGTCAGCATCAGCTTGCTGTAGATGCGCGAGTTCGCCTGGGTGACGCCGCTGTAGGTCACGCAGCGGAAGCTCACGGCGCCATAGGTGCAGGTCGACGGCACCGAGGGCTTCTGGAAGCCGGTATAGCCGGCATACTTGAACTGCTGCTCGGCCGAGGCCAACTCGCTGTTGAACTGGCCGATCACCGTCGGATTGTCGCTGCCCGACGGCACGCGACGGCCGAGGTCGAACACCTGCACGGTGATCGCGAGACGTTTGGGCGTGGAATAGAAATAGGACATGCCCAGGCCGGGATTGTTGGCCGGCGGAGCGGAATAGTTGACCGAGCGCTCGAAGGTGGCGCCGCCCAGGTTCGATGCGAAGTTGAGCTTGGTGCCGGCGTTGGTCGCGGGCGTCGACGACTGGGTCTGGGCGTATGCCGGTCCGGCGATGCCGGTGAGCAGTACGGCGGCGAGCAGGGCGTGGCGGATCCTAGACATCGAGATTGGCCACCTTCAGCGCATTTTCCTGGATGAACTCGCGGCGCGGCTCGACCACGTCACCCATCAGGGTCGAGAAGATCTCGTCGGCCTCGTCGGCATGGTTGATCCTGACCTGCAGCAGGGTGCGCGCCTCGGGGTCGAGCGTCGTCTCCCAGAGCTGGTCGGGATTCATCTCGCCCAGCCCCTTGTAGCGCTGGATCGTGACGCCCTTGCGGCCGGCCTCGAGGACGGCGGCGAACAGTTCGGTGGGCGAGGAGATCCGGGTCTCCTTGTCCTTCACCGCGAAGATGCCGGGCTTCTGGTAGACCGCCTGCAACTCGTCGGCCAGCGCGTCGAGCTTGCGCGCCTCGGCGCTGCGGGTCAGCGGCCCGTCGATCACGTGTCGCTCGGAGACGCCGCGCAGCCGGCGCACGAAGGCAAGCCCGCCGTCGGCGATCGGCTCGCCGGTCCAGCCGCGCTCCAGGGGAGGGCTCACGACGTCGAGGCGTCGGGCGATGTAGTCGGCCGCCTGCTTGGCAAGCTCCGGATCGGTCAGTACGTCGGGCTTGAGGGCGCCGGCGATCGCGGCCTGCTCGATCACCGCCTGGCTGGTGACGCGGCGCGACAGCGCCAGCGGCTTCACGAGGTTGGTGACCGAGCGGGCGATGTCCACCGTGTTGCGCAGGTCGTCCTTGGCCAGGACGCTGCCGCTGCCGAGCGCCAGCGTCGCGCCTTCGAGGCCGGTCTGGATCAGGTGGTCGTCGAGTGCGCGCTCGTCCTTCAGGTAGATCGCCGACTTGCCCTTGGCCGCTTTGAACAGCGGCGGCTGGGCGATGTAGAGGTAGCCGCGCTCGATCAGGTCGCGCATCTGGCGATAGAAGAACGTCATCAGGAGCGTGCGGATGTGGGAGCCGTCGACGTCGGCGTCCGTCATGATGATGATCTTGTGGTAGCGCAGCTTGTCGAGGTTGAAGTCGTCGTGGCCGATGCCGGTGCCCAGCGCCGTGATCAGCGTGCCGATTTCCGCCGAGCCCAGCATCTTGTCGAAGCGCGCCCGCTCGACGTTCAGGATCTTGCCGCGCAGCGGCAGGATCGCCTGGTTGGCGCGGTTGCGGCCCTGCTTGGCCGAGCCGCCGGCCGAATCGCCCTCGACGATGAACAGTTCGGAAAGCGCCGGATCGCGCTGCTGGCAGTCGGCCAGCTTGCCGGGCAGCGAGGAGACGTCGAGCGCGCCCTTGCGGCGGGTGAGCTCGCGGGCCTTGCGCGCGGCCTCGCGGGCGGCCGCGGCCTCGACGACCTTGGTCAGAATCTTTTTC
>OFDC01001086.1_pt1 | contig 15709 bp, 12 predicted proteins | sample 1520941 | NCBI WGS metagenome assembly OFDC01 (sample SAMEA94258168, study PRJEB24077) | hot springs metagenome | biome: Aquatic biome; feature: Water | place: India | collected 2012-12-06 | depth 5 m | reverse complement strand
GGATCACTGAGCAGCCGAACACGATGCAAAAGGTGTTCTGGATGGAAACGGAGCGTGCCCTCGGCCAGGAGGTTCGGGCAGAAGTCGCGGCTTTCAACCTCGCGCCGGAGTTGAAGGAGGCCATTGCGCGCGACCAGTTGCTCACCGCCGATCGCCATATGAAGCTCTCTGAAGTGCCCGCGCTGGAAGCCATCGTCGACCGCCTGCACGATAATCTGAAACCCGAGGATCTCGACCGCGTCCGGTCCGGCGATCTGGCCCCGCTCAACGAGCAGGTCCGAGATCCAGCACTCCGGGCCGCCGTCGCGCATGAACTAAAGAATGAGGGCGATCTCGGTCAATCGGGTGAGGTCGGACCCTGGGCAGATCTGGCACGGGCGCAGCATCGCGCCGCAGAACTGGGGCAGCGTGACCGCGCCGTTGAGCGCGACACCGGATACGAACTCTGAGGACAGACCCATGCTTTCAAACCTCGACACCGCCTGGCGGTATCCGCTGGCGCTGCTCCTTGGCCTGCTGACCGGTCTCTACATCGGCGGCATGTTGGCAACGATCTATGTGATGACTGCCTTCCGGGAGAGCCTTGATACGCTTAGCCCCATGGGCCCCTGGTTCCTGCGCTACGCCTGGGCAGACCTCGCCGCGCGGCCTTCGGTTCTGCAAGGCGCGCTGATCATCACCGGTGCCGTCACAGTTGCCCTGACTCTCGTTGGATTAGCCGGGGTTCATCGCGGCCGCCTCAACCAGTATGACGACGCGCATTTCCAGTCGCGGCGCGAGCTGAAGCGCAACCACATGGTCGGAACCCTCGATCAGAACGGCTTCATCTTCGGCAAGCTCGGCCTCCCGAAATCCGACGCGCCCTTCGTGATGGCGCCGCCGGACCGCTTCCCGCATGCGATGATGATCGCTCCAACGGGTCGCGGGAAGGGCGTCGGCTTCGTCATCCCGAACCTTCTGCACTTTTCAGGCTCGGCGATCATCCTCGACGTGAAGGGCGAGAACTTCGCGAAGACCTCGATCCATCGCAAGCATGGGCTGAAGAACGGCATCTGGTACTTCTCGCCCTTCGATGAGGACCGTGGGTCGCACCGGTTCAACTCCCTCGCCCGGATCGCAGCCCTGCCCTCCGCCGAGCGTCAGTATACCGCGCTGAACTCGATGGCCGACCTCTTCCTCATCCCGGAAGGCGAAAGTGCGCAGAGCTTCTTTAATGCCGGCAAGCGCCTGTTCATTGCCTCCTGCCTTTACGCCATAGAACAGCGCCGCCCGACTTTGGGCTTTGCAGGCGAGATCATGGCCGGGGGCGGCGACAAGAAGAAGAGCTACACGGCCATTGCCGAGACGACGAACATCCCGATCGTCTCCCGCACCTTTCTCGAGATGGCCGACGTCCCGGAAAAAACCCTCGGGGCCTATGTGTCGGTCATCCAAGGCTCTGGTCTCGAGCTTTGGAATGACCCCGCAGTCGACCGTGTGACCTCGGCCAGCGACTTTGACTTCTCGACGTTCCGCCGCGATCCCCAAAGCCTCTATATCGTCGTTCAGCCCGAGCACCTGAAAACCCTGGCACCCCTCGTCCGGCTTCTCTTCGCGGATGCCATCGCTTCCCTCCAGCGCCGTGAGCCTGGTCTGGACGAACCTCATGCGGTCATGTTCCTGATGGACGAGTTTGACCAGCTCGGCCGCCAGCCGCTTGTCCTCTCTTCCATCAAGACCATCCGCAGCTTCGGCGGCCGCTTCTTCATCATTTCCCAGACCATCCCCGGCCTCGATGATATCTATGGCGAAACCGGGCGGCGCTCCCTGCAAGGTGGTGCCGGTGTTCAGATCTACATGACGCCACAGGATGACCGGACGGCCGAGGTGCTGTCGAACGCCTTGGGGCGGTCCACAATCACCGCCGTGACTGAAAGCCAGTCGCGAGTCCGGGCCCTGGAGGACAGTGCGAATGTTAGTCGGCGGTCCGAAGAGCGGTCGCTGATTTCGGCGAACGAAGTTCTGCGGTTTCCGCTGGATGAAGTTCTGGTGCTGCCCGAGGGGCAGTATCCGATCCGGGCGCGGCATATCCGGTACTACGAGGATCGGCACTTCGGGCCGATTGATCGAGCGCGGAAGGGGAAGGCGTTGCCGACAATACAAACGGGCGGGGCGGATAGCAGGCTAGCGCCGGTCGGCAAGCTGTCAGGGTTGACTGCGTCCGCTGAACCCGCAGTTGCCGAGGTGTTCGGGGAGGCGGCACGGGTGTTTCAGGCGATTGCAAAGAGCGCTAAAAGCCATCGGAAATTGCCCGCTCGGGTCTGAGCGGTCCTTAGTAACTGAACGTCACCGCAGCCCCCAGCCCATTGCGGCCGATCAGCCTTCCTGATTGTTGTGCCAAAGCCAGTGCCCGACATTCCACAAGATGGACAATCAAGTCCGCCGCGCATCACCAACCGGTGAACTCGGCCGATGCCGCCTCGTCGATCCGACCCGCCTCCAAGTCTAGAATGACCTCATCAAGCAGGGATAACGCCTGCTCGATCTCGTTGTCCGTTACGGTCAGCGGTGGAGTCAGTTCGAGCACATTGGAGGAAGGTCCGACGCAATAGACCACAAGGCCCCGTTCATGAGCGCGGAACATCAGACCGGCGGTGGCGGCGGCGTCGCTTGGCAGCGAAGTTTCGGCCCCCGAAATTTCAACACCAATCGCCAGGCCACGCCCGCGTATCGCCCGGATGCAAGGATGGCGCGGTGCCAGATCTTTTAGACCAGCCATCAGAGTGTCGCCCTTGCGAGCGGCTTCTGCGGTTAGGGACTCGACGGCGATGGTGTCCAGCACCGCAAGACCTGCCGCGGCGCAGACCGGGTTGCCGTGTAATGTCTGCATCGCAAAGGCTGTTGCACAATCCATCACCCATTGCGGCCCAATCACCGCCGAAAGTGGCAATCCACCGCCCAACCCCTTGCCCAGAACAAGAATATCGGGCCGGAATCCTTCATGCTCGAAAGCATGTAGGCGCCCCGTGCGCCCCAGCCCGACCTTCACCTCGTCACAGATCGTCAGAATGCCATGCCTGCGGCACAACGCGTCCAGCCCGGCCAGAAATCCCGATGGCGGAACGACAAGACCGCAATCCGACAGGATCGGCTCGAAGATACAGGCCGCAATTGTGTCCGGCCCTATTTCGGCCAGTTGGAGCTCAAGCAGGGTGAGGATCGTGTCTGCGTCGGGTCCAAGGGGATCGGCGCCCGGATAGGGCAGCTGGATCAGGCCCGCCGCCTTGTCCGAGGCCAGCGTCGGATGGCCCGACACCGCCATCGTGCCGATGGTGCAACCGTGATAGGCGCCGGCAAAGCCGATGATCCCTTGCCGCTCTGTGGCGCGGCGCACGGCGCGAATGGCTGTTTCATTGGCATCCGACCCCGAATGGCCAAGCCAGACCTTTTGCGGCTGGTCTGATGGGAAAAGCGCGATCAGTCTTTCGGCCAGCGCTGTGGACGGGGCATTTGCCGCAGACAGGACCGAGGCCCCCGCCGGGTCGGCCACGGCGGAGCTGACCGCAGCCACCAGCGCGGGGTGGCCATAGCCAAGGCTTGCCGCGCCCCAGGCTGCCGACAGATCGATCAGCGCGCGCCCGTCATCCGTGCGCAGCACCGCGCCCTTGCCGCCAACCACCGCCTGCGGAAAGAACCGCAGCTTCTGCAAACCCGCGACCGAGGCCGCATCGCGGGCGTAAAGGCCACTCACCTCCCGGCTTCCATCGACAGCCGCAAGCATCGTTCCAGCCGCACGGCCCATGCGGCAACGCCCTGCGCGGTGGAGATCAGGTCGTGCCGCACCTCTATCAGGAAGCCTGGCAGTCCACGTGCGTCACCATGTACCGGCACAGTGTAGTCGTCATGGTCGACCCGGTAGGGTTCGTTGTCGCCGATTTCCAGCCCCTCTTCCTGTGCAAGCGCGCGGATCATCCGGCCGGAAAACTCAGCAGCCCCGGCATAGAGAATGCCCGCATGCCAAGGCCGCACCACTCCCATATAGACCGGCGTGTAGCTGTGGATGCCGACGACGAAAGTCTGCTTGCCTTCGGCAGTGCGCAGGTCAAGTCGGCGGCTGACGGCGGCGTGGAACGGGTGGAAGAAGGTCTCCAGCCTCTCTGTTCGTTCGCTGGCACCAAGGCCGCGGTTCCCCGGAATGGCGGTGGTTTCGCTGGTCTCCGGAATCAACGAAGGGTTGTCGAGCGGGCGGTTGCAATCCACCACCAGCCGCGAATATCCCGTGTGGAACAGCGGCGCGTCCAGCCGTGCCGACAAGTCGCGCGCCAGCGACAGCGCGCCGATGTCCCAGCCGATATGGCGCAGCCGCTCGGATTTGGGCAAGCCCAGATGCGCCAGCCGCCGGGGAATGCGCGGCAAGGCATGTTCGCACAAGAGCAGCAGCTCCGATGTGCCGTCCGGGTTGATGACGCCATAGGGTGGCGGTTCATCAATATCCAGCATTGGCGCGAGGGCGGTTGAGGTTCTTGTCAGCATCAGTAGACCTCGGCATAGCGGCGGCAAAGCGCTGCATCATCCAGACCGGCGACGATCTCCAACTCCTTCAGGCGCATCCCCTTCCAGCACTCAAGGAACGTGGGCGCCATCCAGCCGCAGACCAACGTGTCGGCCTCCAGCGCGGCCAGTGCCTCGTGCAGGCTGGTCGGAAGGCGACGGATGCCAAGGCGGGCGCGTTCATCGGCCGACATCTCTTCCGGGTCGCCCTTCACGATCGGCGGAGTGCTCAGGCCGGCCTTCAAGCCCTCGATCCCGGCGCGGATCAGCATGGCCAGCGCCAGATGCGGGCTGGCGGTGGCATCAGCGGCGCGGAACTCCATATTGAAGGCGCGCGAAGGGTCATGCCCTGGCCGTTCCGAGGTCGGGCAGATTCGCAGGGTCGCCTCGCGGTCCTTTTCACCCAGCGTGTTCCATGAGGCCGACCAATGGTGCGGCTTCAGGCGCTGATATGAGACGGCACTTGGCGCTGCGAGTGCCGTCAGCGCCGCCATGTGGCGCACGATCCCGGCGGCAAAGGCTCCGGCCTGCGCCGACAGCCGCCCCGGCCGTGCGGCATCGAACGTGACCGGATTGCCTTGCAGGTCGGTCAGCGACAGATGGATATGAACGCCGTTGCCCACGCCGTTCGGGTCGGTCTTGGGGCAGAAGCTGGCCCGCCAGCCCATCGTGGCAGCCAGTTCCCGGGTGACTTCGCGGATCGTCACGGCGCGGTCCGCAGCCTGAACTGCACCAGCGGGACCGCAGACGATTTCGAACTGGTCGCGGCCATACTCGGGCAGGAAACATTCCGGCGCACAGCCCGCCGCGCCGAGGGCTGCCATAAGCATCGGCCCGAACGGATCAGCCCGCCGTTGCGCCGACAGCGCAAAAGACGGCGCGGTGGGCCAGTCGGCGCCCAGGATCTGGAACTCCTGCTCAAAGGCCGCAACAACGCGCAGGCCCAGTGCCTCCAGATCAGCCACTGCTGCCTTCAGCATAGAGCGGACACACCCTTCCCAACGGGTGCCGTCGAGATTCGTGATGTCGGAGTGGTAGAAATGCAGCGGGGTTCGCCCGCCCAAGCCCTCGATCCGCACCCCGGCCTCAGGATCGGGCATAAGCCGCAGATCGCCTGAGGAACCAAATGGATTGGGGCTGGCAATCTCATCGAACGGGGTCAGCGACAGGTTCGCCGGCACCCATCCCACGCCCTTGGACAGGGCGTCCGGCAGGTCAGCTGCGGCCACTGCCCGGCCCCGGGTGATGGCGGCGATGTCGGTGGTGACAAAGGTCACAAGCTCTTCGGCTTTGATCATGATCCCCTCATGCACCCAGGTCCGCGAGGCGGGCCAGAACGGTTTCGGTATCGGTGATCCAGCAATAGCCACCATAGGCGCGCAATGCCGCCTCATGCCGTTCAGGCGTGTAGGTGGCGCAGGCATCCTTCACTACCGTTACCAGATAGCCCCGGTCTGCCGCATCGCGCACTGCCATGTCGACGCACTGGTCGGTCACGATCCCGGCAATGACCAGAAAGCGGGTGTTCAGGTTGCGCAGCACATAATCAGCGTTGGTGGAATTGAAGAGACCCGACGATGTCTTCGGCAACACCGGCTCGTACTCGGTTGGCGTCAGGGGGGCGATGATGGCGCCTTCGGGTGCGCCCTTAGGCACATGCATGTTCGACAGCTTGTGATCGAGCGATCGGTCGCGGCCATCGGCGGTCAGGCTTTCGATGATGGTATGGCAGACGTTTTCCCCTGCCTTGCGGAAGGCATTCAGGATCTTCACCTGATTGGGGATTACGATCTCATGCACGCGCTGCATGAAATAGCTGTCGGCGGCCATCGGATGGGTCGGGTCCAGCAACGGTTCGGCCCAGATGCGCTGCATGTCCACCAGCAGGAAGGTGCAGGCACCCTTGGCATAGGCGCTGTCTCGGCGGATCGTCTGGCCGCCATATTCGATGGAAATCAGGTCGCTCATCTTACTCTCCGGCTTGGTCCGCGCGGCGCGGCATTTTCTTGGAATTCTCGGCGGGCTGGTCCTCGGTGATGCCCGAAAGGCTGCGCAGCACCTCGATCTCGGCGATGCGGGCGCGCGAGTTGGCCGATAGCCGCATGGTGGCGGCGGCAATCAAGGCCTCAACCTGCGCAAGCGCGGGAACCATGGTATCAAACGGCGATGGCCCTTCCACCGGGGCGGCAAGCACCACCTTTGCAGTCGCGGCCAAGGGCGAGGCCCAGGGATCGGTAAACAGGATCACCTGCGCGCCGCGTTCGGTTGCGGTGGTGACGAACTGGATCGTGTCGACCTGATAGCGGCGGTAATCAAACGCGATGATCAGGTCACGCCGCCCGATGTCGATCAGCGAATCAACCCTGTCCGGCCAATTTTCGCTGACCATCTGGCAATCTGCGCGAAGTTGGCGCAGGTGTTGCCACAGCATCCCCGCCAGATAGCCCGAGAAGCGCCCGCCGATGAAATGCAGCCGCAGGGCAGGGTCGATGACAAGCCGCGCGGCGGTGTCGAAATCTGCCGCCGGAACCATGCCTGAGGTCGCTTCCAGCATGACGACGCAGGATCGGATCACTTCGCGATAGATCTGCTCCTGCGGGACTGCGGCGGCTTTGCCCGCGTCGATCATGGCGAGCGGAGAGTTCATCCGCGCCTGGACCTCTGACAGCAACGCCTTCTGGAAATCAGGAAATCCGTCAAAGCCAAGCCGCGAAACAAAGCGCACAACCGTCGGCCCGGATACCCCGGCCAGGGCTGCAAGCTGCGCCACGGTGTTCAAACCCGCCGCCGGATAGTCCGCCAGCAAGGCACGCGCGACCTTCAGGTCTGACGGGGTCAGCTGAACGCTGCCATCGGTCAAGCGGTCGCGGATCGCCATGGTTTCTTCCCTTGTTCGGTCGCACCCTTTGCGGCTCACTATGTAACATACGATACAAACGTCAATCGTTTTGATGTTTGTGAAATGATATTGACACGGCAGCCATGGGTGCACCATGCTTTGTCCAGCACCGGACTATCACCGTGTTTGGGAGGAATGATGCCGCGAATTGGGAAGCAGGCTGTCAAGGGCGCGATCACGCTGGCCCTGCCGCTGATCGCGCTGGCGATCATTGCCGAGCTTTTCCTGCCGGCGGCCTTGGCGCGGCTGGCGACCCTGTATCTGATCTACCTGACCGCAGTGGTCGGCATGCAGATCTACAGCGGCAATTCCGGCATCATCTCGTTCGGTCATGCCGGATTCATGGCGCTTGGGGCCTATGGTTCGGCACTGCTCACTATCCAGCCTGCTGTGATGTCCACAAGCCTGCCCGATCTGCCGGTATGGCTGGCGGGAATTACCGGGGGGCAGTCGCTGCCGGTCGGTATGCTGGGTGCACTGCTGGTTGTCGGCGTTGTAGCGGCCCTGTTCGGTCTACCCTTGGCGCGGCTGAGCGGGGCGGCTGCCTCGATCGCCACCCTGGGATTTCTGGTCATCGTCCATGTCACGCTGGTCGCGTCGGCCGACATTACGCGCGGTAGCCAGACCTTCTTCGGCGTCCCACGCGGCGTCTCAACCTTTACTGCGCTTCTGATGGCGCTGATCGCGGTGGCGGTGGCACGGATTTATCGTGATACCAGAGGCGGACTATCCCTGCGTGCCGCGCGCGAGGACGAGATCGCTGCCCGGGCCAGCGGGGTGAACGTGGCGCGCCAGCGGTTCTTGGCTTGGGTGCTGGGCGGCCTGGTTTCCGGCGCGGCAGGTGTGCTTCTGGCGCATTTCCTTGGTGCCTTCTCGCCCAAGGATTTCTACTTCAACCTGACCTTCCTTCTGATGTCGATGCTGATCCTTGGCGGTATTTCCACCGTCTCGGGGGCCGTCGGGGGCACGGCGCTGATCGTGGTCATGGTGGATCTCTTGCGCCGACTGGAAGGCGGCGCAGAGTTCTTTGGCCTGCAACTGCCCCAGGTTTTCGGCCTGACCGACATCGGCGTCGGCCTTGTCATCCTTGCGGTGATGTATCGCTTGCGTGACGGTCTTTTCGGCCTGCGCGAAGTGGATGAGCGTCTGTTCCCTGAACCTGTCGTCAAAGCAGCCTCTCCAGCGCAATCAGGCGCCTCGCATAACGTCTCGCTGTCCATCCAAGGCGTCGGGCGCCGCTTTGCTGGACTTGTGGCGCTGGAGGATGTCAGTTTTGCCGTGCGCCCCGGTCTTGTCACCGGGCTGATCGGCCCCAACGGGGCGGGGAAATCCACCCTAATCAACGCCATCTCGGGCGTGGTTCCGCCCAGTGCTGGCCGTGTGCTTCTGAACGGCGCCGATACCGCGCTTGTGCCGGTGCACAAGGTTCCCATGCTTGGTCTGGGTCGCACGTTCCAGAACATCCGCCTGTTTCGCAACCTCACCGTGCTGGAAAATGTCACCGTCGCTGCCGATTCCGTCGCTGGCCCCGGCGAGGACAGCCGCGCCGCGGCCATGGCGGCGCTGGCCGTGGTGGGCATGCAGGATCTGGCCAGCCGGCCCGCGAACTCATTGCCCTACGGCGCGCAGCGCCGGCTGGAAATTGCCCGCGCCCTTGCCCTGCGTCCGTCCTTCCTGCTTTTGGACGAGCCCGCCGCAGGCATGAACCCGGCCGAGACTGATGCCCTGATCGCCGTGCTGCGCCAGATCCGGGCGGATCACCGGATCGGGCTTCTGGTGGTCGAGCATGACCTGAAGCTGATCATGCGGCTGTGCGACCACATCGTCGTGCTCAACAAGGGCCAGATGATCGCAGAAGGCACACCCGAGGAGATCCGCGCCAATCCGGCCGTGATCGAAGCCTACATCGGCAAGCGCCGCGCTGCCGCGTGAATTTCAAACCCACCAACAGAGGAAGTCCAAACATGAAAAAGAACAAGCTCATGCTGCTTTCAGGCGCCTTTGCGGTGCTGGCAGCTGCACCAGTGATGGCCGAGAACCTGGTCATCGGCCTTGCGACCGCGCAGACCGGCGGCCTTGCCCCATATGACCAGCCGAACCTTGCCGGTCTGCAAATGAAGATCGACGAGATCAACGCAGCCGGCGGCATTGCCGGTAAGTTCCCGATCCAGACCATCATCAAGGACACGCGATCGGACTCGGCGCAGACCGCGCTTGTGGCGCAGGAACTGGTGGATGCCGGTGCGCAACTCATCATCACGCCCTGCGACGCCGACCCTTCGATCGCGGCTGGCATGATCACCCAAAGTGCCGGCATCCCGGCGATTTCTTTCTGCGCCACCACGCCTACACTGCCGCTGGCAGTGGGCAACTACATGTTCTCAAACTATCCCGCTGACAACGTGCAGGCCGCGATGCTGGCCGCCCATGCAGTCGAGAGCGGCTACAAGACCGCCTATATCCTGACCTCGCCCGACAGCGCCTATACCCTAAAGCTGCCGCAGTATTTCGGCGAAGCATTCACCGCCAAGGGCGGCACCCTGTTGGGTGAGGGCACCTTTTCGATGGGTCAGCAGGACTTCGGCGCCGAAGTGACCAAGATCGCCGCGATGGACCCAAAGCCCGATGTCATCATGACCTCGGCCTATGAGCCCGATTTCCCTGCCTTCGTCCGCCAGCTGCGCGGCGCGGGTGTGACGACGCCGATCCTTGGCTCGGACGGGATCGACAGCCCGACCACCTTCGGGCTGGGCGATCTGGTCGAAGGCGTCGTGTTCTCGACCGCGGGCCATGCGACCGCCGGCAGCCCGTTGGAGGCCTTCAACGTCAAGTGGACGGAAAAGACCGGCGCGGCTCCGGATACCATCTACATCGCCAATGGCTATGACCTCGGCCTCATCATCGAGGCAGCCGTCACCGCCGCCGACAGCCTCGATCCGGCCGCCATCCGAGACGGCATCGCCAATCTTGAAGACCTTCAGGGTGTGACCGGGCCGATCACCTACAAAGGCACCATCGGCATGCCTCTGCGCTCGGTTTCTCTGGTGCGAATCAAGGCGGGCGATCGGGAACTGGTCGCCCAGGGTCAACCCGACCCGGCCGACATTCCGGCCCCCTGAGCCCATTCATCGCACGGCCCGGGGTCATCCCGGGCCGTTTCCAAACCCGTCAGCCCCGCAGGATGCCCATGACAACTTCGGATAAAATCCTTCTGTCGATCGAAGGCCTGACTGTCAGCTATGGCGCGGTCGAGGCGGTGCGAGGCATCGACCTGACGGTGAAACGGGGCGAAATTGTCACCCTTCTGGGCGCCAACGGGGCGGGCAAAAGCTCGACCCTGAACGCGCTGGTGGGGCTTGCGCCGCGCAAGGCAAGACAGATGCTGTTCGAAGGCAAAGACCTTTTGGACCTTGCGCCTGAAACCATTGTCCGGCGCGGCATGACGCTGGTTCCCGAAGGCCGCCGGGTATTTTCCTCGCTGACGGTGGACGAAAACCTGATGCTGGGCGGCGCCAAACACGCCGCTCGCGGGAACCCTGCCGCAGTGAAAGCCGACATGCTGGAGCTTTTTCCTATTCTGGCCGAACGGCTGTACCAGAAAGCTGGCTCCCTCTCGGGTGGCGAACAGCAGATGCTGGCAATCGCGCGTGCGCTCATGTCGTCGCCGGATCTTCTGCTTCTGGACGAACCTTCGCTGGGCCTGGCGCCGCAGGTCGTCGACCGGATATTCGATTTGATCGGCAATCTGCGCGATCGTGGGCTGACCATCCTTCTGGTCGAACAGAACGTGGTGCAATCGCTTGAAATCGCAGATCGCGGCTATGTGCTGGCCAATGGCCGGGTCGAGCTGCAGGGTAGTGCCGCCGACCTGCGTGCTTCCTCGGAAATCCAAGACGCCTACCTCGGCGCATAAGGCCACGGAGATCGCCATGGACATCTTCTTGCAGCAACTCCTGAACGCCCTCAGCCTTGGTGGGACTTACGCGCTTCTGGCGCTGGGGCTGGCGGTGGTGTTCTCGATCATCGGACTCATCAACTTCGCCCATGGCGAGCTGATGACAATCACCGGCTATGCGATCTGCTTCGCGCTGATCTGGGGCCTGCCCTTCTCTCTGGCGGTGATTGCCGGCCTAATTGTCGCGATAACGGCAGCCCTCTTGATGGAGCGCATCGCCTTTCGCCCGGTACGGGGAGCATCTGGTACAACCCTGCTGCTGACCAGCTTTGCGGTCAGTGCGATCCTGCGCGTTCTGTTACAGAACATGATCTCAGCGCGCCCGATCCCGGTGTCGATCCCGGCCTCGCTGTCCGGCGTCGTAACCATCGGCCCGCTGCATCTGGGCATCATTCAGCTGATCTCGATCATCGTCACACTGGTCATGCTTCTAGGGTTGAACTTGTTTCTGCACCGCACGATGTCGGGCCGGGCAATGCGCGCCGCTTCCGAGGATTTCGCGGTGCTGCGCCTGATGGGCATGCGTGCCAATTCCGTGGTGGCAACAGCCTTTGCAATCTCGGGCCTTTTGGCAGGAGTGGCGGGGCTTCTCTGGGTGGCGCAGCGAGGCAGCGTTGATCCGTTAATGGGCGCGCTGCCAGTGCTGAAAGCTTTCATCGCCGCGATCATCGGCGGGCTGGGCAGCTTGTCGGGAGCTGTTGCCGGAGGCTTCCTTCTGGGGTTCATCGAGGTGATCCTGCAAGCCTATCTACCCGAAAGCCTGCTGCCCTACCGCGATGCCTTTGCCATACTGCTGGTGATCGCAGTCCTTCTGTTCCGACCCCAGGGCCTGCTGGCGCGCAAGACGCTGGTCAAGCTCTGACCGGCTGTCCCCAATTGTCCAAAGGAAAGACCATGAACCGCAAGACCCGTGCGCTGAACACGGTGCCCTTCGTCAGTGTCGAGAACATGATGAACCTTGTTCGCGACATCGGTGTGGAACGGTTCCTGACCGAACTGTCGCTCTACATCGCCGAGGACTTTCGGCGCTGGCCGTTGTTTGACAAGACCCCCCGCGTCGCTGCGCATTCCCGCGACGGGGTGATCGAGCTGATGCCGACTTCGGACGGCATCGCCTATGGGTTCAAGTATGTGAACGGTCATCCGAAGAACACTCGGGACGGGCTGCAGACCGTCACCGCTTTTGGCTTCCTGTCCGATGTGGCGACCGGCTACCCCGTGCTGATGACGGAAATGACCATCCTGACGGCGCTGCGCACTGCCGCCACCTCGGCGTTGGTGGCGCAGCACTTGATGCCCCATCGGGCGACAGTGATGGCGCTGATCGGCAACGGCGCCCAGTCGGAGTTCCAGGCGTTAGCCTTCAAGGCGATCTGCGGGATTGACGAGGTTCGGCTTTACGATATCGACTCCTCGGCCACCCGGCGTTGTGCCGCGAACCTGGCGGGTCGTGGACTGAAGGTGACCGCCTGCGACAGCGCGCAAGAGGCTGTTCTGGGTGCGGACATCATCACCACGGTCACAGCAGACAAGACCAACGCCACGATCCTGACCGATAACATGGTTGGCGAGGGCGTGCATATCAACGCGGTGGGCGGCGACTGTCCGGGCAAGACCGAGCTGCACCGCGATATCCTCACCCGTTCGCGCATCTTTGTCGAATACCCCCCGCAGACCCGGATCGAGGGTGAGATCCAGCAGCTTCCTGCCGATCATCCGGTCACCGAGTTCTGGCAGGTGCTGACCGGCACTTCCAAGGGGCGGACCTCGGACAAGGAGATTACCCTTTTTGACAGCGTCGGGTTTGCCACAGAGGATTTCAGCGCACTTCGCTATGTGCAGGACATGCTGCGTCATCACCCACGAAGCGAAGATCTTGATCTTCTGGCCGACCCGGACGAACCGCGCGATCTGTTCGGCATGCTACTACGCGCAGGGGTCGCTTGACCGCCCCAACAATCACCACTTCTGGCATTCGAGTGTCCGCTCAATCCGATTGTTCTTTTGGTCAATCGCCTCTCTCCGCCCGTCAAGATTCACACAGGCACACCATCTCCGCCACCCCGCGCCGCCCACCCTGCCGCGAAAGCTGCACCACCAAATCCACGCTCCCCTCACAGTAGCGCTTCACTTCCTCGAACCCCATGCCCAGCCCGGCGGCCATGACCATGATCGCCAACCGATCAATTGCCTTCCGGGCAGAGTCGGCGTGGATCGTTGTGAACGACCCGCCGTGCCCGGTGTTAATCGCCTCGAGGAAAGTGCGACTTTCCTCACCACGCAGCTCGCCGAGGATGATCCGATCCGGCCGCATCCGGAGCGACGCTTCCAAGAGCCGCGCCGGCGTTCGTTCGCCCTGGGCACTGCGATCCGCCTTGAGTGCGACCGCGTTCGCCTGACGGGGGAACAGTTCATAGGCATCCTCGATGGTCAGAATCCGCTCCGCCTGGTCCACCATCGACAACAAAGACCGTGCGAAGGTCGTCTTGCCGGTCGAGGTACCACCAGAAATCAGGATGTTCATGCGCTCTTCGACACAAAGCCGCATCGCATCGACAACTCGCCCGTCCTCGGCCAGCTTCATCGCCTCCCCTGCCCTTTCCCGTCGCTTTGCGTCGAGATCGACGAGACCCCCATGCAAGAGCCGTGGTTCGATCAACTGATCGGCCGAAACCTTGAAAGGCCGGAAGGTGATGGCCATCCCGCCTTCCACGATCGGCGGTGCCACGACCTGCGCCCTGATCGCAATGTCGCCCCAGATGATCTTTCCGGAGACGGTCGGCTTTTTCTCCGAGAACTGTACGCCTACCGCCGAAGCGATAGCCTGCCCAAGGTTGGTCGACAGGACCCGATCAATCGAGAGATGCGCGACCCTCTCCATGTGGGTTGCGCCCTTTCGCTCGACCCAGACCTTTCCGTCAGGGTTGATCGCCACCTCGACCAGATCGTCTCTCATGAACAGGGGGGCGAGCGGCGTGAGGTAAGTCCCGAGGAAACTCGGCCGATCATCCATCACCAGATTTCCAAATCTCGGTCGACCATGACTGTGATTGCGGCTCCGGGGGCGATTGTGATGATCGGGGGCAGGTTCAGGTAGGTGTCGAACACCGGCGACAGGCTGTCGCTAAGGTCTGATGTGAGGGATTCGGCGGTGTCGCTCGCGACCTCGTCCGAGTGGTTGGACGCCACAACGGTCGGCGCGGCCGCGAGGAGGGAGACGAGCAGGGCGGACCCAAACCGTTTTCCGAAACGCGTGTTCACGTTGCCACTGATTCCGGAGCGACCCTGGGCGTCTCCGCCGAAGGCCTCCATCTGCACGGACTGCCCATCCGGTGTGACGAGGCGCGTCCAGGCGACAAGAATGCGGCCCTGGCCAATCGCCACGTCCGAGGAATAATCACCGAAGAGGCGCGAGCCGGCGGGGATCAGGATCTGGGCCTGATCGAAGGACCAGACCGGCCGGGTCACGATCGCTGTGATCTGGCCAGGCAAGCTCGAGTCGACCGCATTCTCAAGCGTTGCTTCGATCATTGTGCCCTGCAGGACCGTGTTTGACGGATTGGCGATCACCTGGCTCACTTCGGTGCCGGTGGCTTCCCGCCCCGACTGCACGAAATCCCGCCCCGCAGCATCTCGACCCTCGGCAGGGGCCTCAGGCATCCCCATCCCGGCATCCCCTGCTCCACCCTTCTGCCCATCATCGAAGACGACGGAAGGTGAGGTCACGCGGGCCGCAAGCTGCGCCTCGCGCTCGGCACGTTTGGCGGCCAGTTCGGCCTCCCGGGCGGCTTCTGCTGCCCCTGTGGTGTCCGCGCTTGCTTTCAGGACAGCGATCTCCTGATTGAACTGCCGCCGCATGTCCTCCATCAAAGCGAGGTTCCGCGACTGTGCTTCTTCGAGGGCTAGCGCCAGTTCCTTGGCGGTCTGATCCTTCTCGGCATCGGCCCTGTCAGCAAGATCACCCAGTTCGCGTTGTAGCCGTTCGACCTCGGACTGGAGTGTGGCGTTCCGCGCTTCGAGGTCTTCGCGCTGTGACGCCAGTTCCCCTTCGATGTCGGAAAATCCATCCCCGGCGGGCTTCGCCTCTGGTTCGGGTTCGATGGCGCCGAAGGGTGAGCCTCCCGCCTGGTCCTGGAATTCCTCGACAGCGGAGGTTTCCACATCGGGGATGGCGCGGCTGGAGGGCCAAACCGTCCAGAGCGCGGCAAGGCTCGCCCCTGCCAACAGAGCACCCATGCCAAGTTTTTGCTGCCTGGTCATCGTCGGCTTTGGCCGCTCGATCTTGTAGTCTGGCTCGGCGGTCTTCTGCGGATCAGTCATTTCCG
>OFDC01001085.1_pt1 | contig 15710 bp, 19 predicted proteins | sample 1520941 | NCBI WGS metagenome assembly OFDC01 (sample SAMEA94258168, study PRJEB24077) | hot springs metagenome | biome: Aquatic biome; feature: Water | place: India | collected 2012-12-06 | depth 5 m | reverse complement strand
AAACGCCGCCGAAGACGCTCGCCCACATCACGCGGCAACCGACCCACCAAACCCAGAACACCAATGTGCAGCGGTCTCATGAATAAGACAGGCTAAAGAACGGTCAGTTCCAGCGGACCTTCCCGATCCCGAACCCGCCGTTCTTCGCCAGCGCGCTCGAAAACGCGGCGGAATCGCGGGCCTATGGTGCTGAGTTCGAACTGCGCTGGCGCCCGATCGACGGCCTCGCCATCGATGCTTCGGCAGCGTACCTCAACTCCAAGTTCACCAAGTTCTTCTCGAAGAACCCGCTGAACGCGGCGCTGTTCGGCCCTGGCGGCGCTTCGCTGCCTGACGAAGACCTGTCGGGCAACGCCACCCGCATGAGCCCGAAGTGGACGCTGAACTTCAACCCGACCTACACGGCTGACCTTTCGAGCGGTGCCAGCGTGGTGTTCGGTACGAACGTGTCCTACCGTTCGAAGCAGTACCACACCGAGTTCAACGACGATCGCATGGCCGCCGACGGATATGTGATGGTCGATGCCAACGTGAAGTACCGCCACTCGGACGACCGGACTTCGGTCAACCTGTGGGTGCGCAACCTGACCAACGAACTGGTCTGGGCGGGCAGCTACGCGGTGGCCACCAGCCGCACGATCGGTGGCACGCTGATGCCGCCGCGGACATATGGCATTACGCTCGGCTACGAATTCTGAGCCATCGCTCAGGCAAAATGACAAGAGGCCGCCGGTTCACTCCGGCGGCCTTTTTGTTAAGGTCATGCGCCAGAGGAGACCTGAAGAATGCAGGGCATGGTTGGGGGCGATTGTCCCTTCGAATTCAACTTCGATGCGGCGACATTCAAGGTCGGCGACACGGTCAGCTATCGCATCGTCGGTAGCCCGATGTTCGAGGACATGCCTTTTGCGGCAGAACTCGTCGAAGTGCACGAAGACCACGTGATCATCGCCGGAGACCCCAACGATTCAACGGTGCGCTACCGTGGCACGCGGGAAAGCAGGCCGCAGGTGCAGGCCAGCGAGATCTAGGCTGTTAAGGCCTGTTCCGCACGATACCACTGGGTCAGGCCCCACGCGATTCCGGCTATTGCAAGCAGGCCGAGCAGAATCGGCATCGTGTAGCCGAAACCAGTCGCAAGCAGGGCTGCGGCAACCAGTGCGGCAGTTGAGCACCCGAGGTCCCACCCGCCCTCTGTCGCCATGTTGAAGCGCAAGGTGCATTGCGAGCGCTGTGCCATGGCATAGAGCGGCGAGAGCATGGCTGTTGCCAGCATCGGCGCGGCCAGCGCTCCGAGCGCCGTGGCAACAAGCGCGGGCAGGGGAGAGGTCCACGCCAGAGCCTTGAGCACCAGAACCGCAGCACCTAGGCCATAGGCGAGCGCAAGCGAATGCGTACCGCGCCCGCCGTCGATCAGCCGGCCGATGATCAGGCTGCCTGCCGCTGCGCCCAGCCCCGCCAGTGCCAGCGCGCCGCCAAAGTTTTCAAAGCTCTGTCCCAGAGTTACGAACAGCGCGAGGTTCCAGACCACGACCGAGCAGCCCGATTGCAGCCCCTCGGCAAAGTATATGCGACGCCCTGCGCTGACGATCGCGGGATCTGCACGGCTTTCGCGGGGGATCGCCGGATTGGGGGCGCCGGCCAGCGGCAGGCCCGCAAGAAGTTGCATCGTCGCGATAACGGCAAAGCCGATGACCGGCCCCGCGCCGGAAAGCAGAAAGCCTCCCGCAACTGGGGCAACGATTCCCACTGCGGCGGTGGTCGCCTGTTGGATCGACACCTGCCGACCCAACGCGGCGTTATCGCCAGCGGCCGAGACATAGGCGTGATAACCGGTCCAGTAGAGCACGCTGCCTAGCCCTGAGACGAGGATATACGCCAGCAGCAGCAGTCCCGTACCCTCGACGAACGGCAGCATCAGGAACGAGGCAGCGCGAACGCCGCAACCTAGCAGCAGCACGGCGCGCAGTCCGTGCGCATGGGCGATGGGCAGCACTGCCGCTCGCAAGGCGAAGCGTGAGATCAGCACAAGAGCGAAGCTGGCCAGCGCAAGCGCCGGGCTTAGCCCCTGCTTGACCAGAAAGCCGACCACGAACAGCCCGCCGCTTGCCTCAACAAACGATTGCAGGCCGGTGTGTGCGTAGATGCGGTGGATAGCCGTGAGCTGCATGGCGCTCTTTAGAACTCCAGCATTGCGGCGAGCCGCTTGGGCGCCACGGCAGCCCAGCTGCGGCGAAGCCAGTCGGCGACGTGCTCCCAATCGACATCGGGCCGGTTGAGGATCAGCCCCGCCCAGCCGCTTGCACCGTAGTAGGCGGGCCGGAACCAGGTGCCCTCGTCCTGCTCGATCAGGGCGGCCAGTTCATCCTGTCCGCTGGTCTTCACCAGCAAAGCAATGTGCGGGGTGCCGTGGTGCTGATCGTTGAAATAGGCGAAGTATTTGCCGCCCACGCGCCAGCCGGGGGCACCGTGGCTTTCACGCTCTTCAACATCGGGAAGGGCAGCAGCGAGGTCGCGCACCTTCTCGAGTAACCATTCGGCGCTGTTCTCGCGCGCAACATAGCTGGCCAGCGTCCGCGAATAGAGCTGGTGCTCGGCGAACAGGACGCGAGCGGCGAGACTGTCGCCCGTATCGCCGGGGATGATCGCTACCGGCGTCTGGCCAAGGATCGGGCCATCGTCGAGTTCGGCTGTCACGAGATGCACGGTGCAGCCGCCGTGGCTGTCGCCAGCCTCTATCGCGCGATCGTGGGTGTGCAGACCCTTGTACTTGGGCAGCAGCGAAGGGTGGATGTTGAGCATCCGGCCTTCCCAGCGTCCGACGAACTCAGGGCTCAGGATGCGCATGTAGCCGGCCAGAGCGATATAGCGCGCCCCGGCCTTTACCACCTCGGCCTCCATCATCGCGTCGTGGTCTGGCCGGTGAATGCCCTTGTGCGGCAGGCAGAACGTCGCCACGCCTTCGGCTTCGGCAAGCTTCAGGCCCGAAGCATCCGGATTGTTCGATAGAACGAGGACGATCTCATAAGGACAGTCCGCCGCACGGCTTGCATAGAGCAGCGCGGCCATGTTGGTGCCGCTGCCCGAAATGAAGACGGCGACGGGGACCCGGTCAGCCAATGTGGGTGGCTTCCCATGCCTCGCGGGCGGACCACGTCTCGACGCTGCCGGTGACGGTGCAGCCTTTTTCGCCCGCGATGATCGTGCCCACGCGATAGACGGTCTCGCCCGCTGCAGCGAGATCGGCGGCGAGCGAATCGGCCTCGGCCGCTTCCACCGCCAGGATCATGCCGATGCCGCAATTGAAGGTGCGGGCCATTTCCTCAGGCTCGATGTTGCCTTGGGCCTGGAGGAACGACATCAGGCGGCTCTGCTCCCAGCTGTCGGCATCGATGCGCGCATGCAGGCCTTGCGGCAGGACACGGGGCACGTTCTCTAGCAGGCCGCCGCCGGTGATGTGGGCGAGTGCGTTGATGCGGCCCGAGCGGATGAACGGCAGCAGGCTCTTCACATAGATGCGGGTCGGCTCAATCAGGTAGTCGATCAGCAGGCGTTCGTTGTCGAACAGGGCAGGGCGGTCCAGTTTCCAGCCCTTGTCCGCAGCAAGGCGGCGCACCAGCGAGTAACCGTTCGAATGCACGCCGGAAGAGGCGAGGCCGAGCAGCGCGTTGCCTTCGGCCACGCGGTCACCGGTCAGCTGTTCGCCACGCTCGACCGCGCCAACGCAGAAGCCGGCAAGATCGTAGTCACCATCGGCGTACATGCCGGGCATTTCCGCGGTTTCGCCACCGATCAGGGCGCATCCGGCCTGCTTGCAGCCCTCGGCAATGCCGGCGACCACGCGCTCGGCCACGCCATTGTCCAGACGGCCGGTCGCAAAGTAATCGAGGAAGAAGAGCGGTTCGGCGCCCTGCACGATCAGGTCGTTCACGCACATGGCGACAAGGTCGATGCCGATCTTGTCATGCCGGTCATGATCGATCGCCAGCTTGACCTTGGTGCCGACCCCGTCGTTGCCGGCGACAAGAAGGGGATCCTTGTAGCCTGCCGCCTTGAGGTCGAAGAAGCCGCCAAAGCCGCCGAGCTCCGCATCCGCGCCGGGACGGGCGGTTGACTTCGCCAAGGGGCCAATGGCCTTCACCAGCGCATTGCCAGCGGCGATGTTCACGCCAGCCTTGGCGTAGCTATAGCTCTCGGGCTTTTCCTGCTTGTCGCTCATGGTGCGCGCGCCTAGCGCTTTCCTGCTTGGATTTCCACTTTCGTTTCGGCAAAAGCGGGCATCCAGTTACGGAATTCGAATTCCGTGTGCGTTAGTGGCCGGTCCTTCCGTCCATGACTGGTTTCGGAGTTCCCTTGGTCGCACTGCATTTGCCATTTGAAAAAGCGAAAAACCGCAAGGCATTGATGCTGGGCATTGCCCTGATCGCTGGCCTCGGCGGGGCAGCGCTTGTCGCACAGATCGAGGGCGATCGCGGCATTCCGCCAATTGCCAGCAACGGCGATTACGAAGTGCGCGGCATCGAGGTAAACGTCTCCGGAGACAATGCCGAGGACGCCCGCAACAATGGTTGGCGCGAAGCACAGCGCAAGGCCTGGGCCAAACTCTGGGAGAGCAATGGCAGTGGCGGTGCTGCGCCGGGGCTCGACGATTCGACAATCGAATCGATGGTTTCCGCCGTCGTGGTCGAAAGCGAACAGATTGGTCCGCGGCGTTACATCGCCCGTCTTGGCGTGATCTTTGACCGCGCCCGCACTGGCGAGCGACTGGGCATGACCGGGGTCAAGGCGCGTTCGGCGCCGTTGCTGGTCGTGCCCGTGCTCTATCAGGGCGGGGTTGCGACCGTATTCGAAACGCGCACACCGTGGCAGAAGGCCTGGGCGGAGTACCGGACGGGCAACAGCGCCATCGACTATGTCCGACCCGCAGGGGCGGGGTCCGATTCGCTCCTGTTGACGGCCGGCCAGCTTGATCGCCGCAGCCGTAACTGGTGGCGACTGATCCTTGACGAGTTCGGGGCATCCGACGTCATCATCCCTATTGCCCGGCTTGATCGGCAGTTCCCGGGCGGCCCTGTCACCGGTACGTTCACGGCGCGCTTCGGCCCGGACAACCGCTTTCTCGGCAGTTTTTCGCTTACCGCGCGGAGCGAAGCCGAAGTGCCGAAGATGCTGGAAGATGCCATCGGCCGGCTCGACGGCATTTATACGCAGGCGCTTGTCGCCGGCATTCTCAAGCCCGATCCCACGCTCAACATGGCTGCCGAGATCGATCCGAAGCTGATTGAACAGACCTTGGCGACGGCAGGGCCTGTAGCGGTGTCAACGAGCGTAGACGCACCAGCGGCAACGCCGATCGCTGCACCCACGCCCACCACCGCAGCGGCGGTTTCGACCTTCACGATCCAGTTTGCCACGGCTGACGGCCCGGCTGTCGACGCCGGCATGTCGGCAGTGCGGAGCGTTCCCGGTGTAAAAAGCGCGGTTTCAAGCTCGATTGCCATTGGTGGCACCTCGGTCATGCGCGTCACCTATACCGGTGAAATCGAAGCCTTGGCTGCGGCACTGCGCGCACAAGGCTGGCGTGTCACCGTGGGCGCAGGCGCGCTTTCGATTCGCAAGTAACCACAATCGCGGTCCGGGCGTATAACTCGCAGATGTCGTCGCAGATTGCCCTTCCGCTGTTAACGGCTCGCAGTGCCGAGACTGTGGTCATGGGGCCAAGTCTGGAGCCCGTCATCGACGCGCTGCAGTCGGTCGATAGCTGGCCGTTCAGAACAGCGATTCTCGTCGGTCCACCGCGCTCGGGCAAGAGCCTGCTGGCCCGCTGGTTTGCGGAATCCGGTGCGGGGGAGGTCATTGACGGTGCCGATTCGCGGCCAGAACACGAAGTGTTCCATCAATGGAACCGCTCGCAAGCGTCAGGCCGTCCATTGCTGCTGGTCAGCGATCGCGCGCGCGGGGAGTGGAAGGTTTCTCTGCCCGACCTTGCCTCGCGTCTGGGCTCGGCCTTGCTGATCGAAATCGGCGCACCGGATGACGAGCTGGTGGCAGGCCTGATCGTGGAACATTCCGCGCGGCGAGGGCTTGTTCTGGGCGAACAGGCGATTGCCTACCTCTTGCCCAGAGTGGAACGCACGCACGCAGAAATCGAGTTGCTGATTGAAACTCTTGACCGTCTGTCTCTTGAGCGTAAATCACCCGTCACCATATCACTGGTCCGCGACGCGCTTGCCGAGCGGACAGGGGAATTCCAGCCGCGCTTGCTTTAAGCGCCTGAAAGAGAGAGAATCAGGGCATGTTCAACGGCCTGATCGCCTATCTGGACTCGATCCGCTCGCGCGATCCAGCGCCCCGTTCGCGCTGGGAGATTCTCCTCTACCCGGGCCTGTGGGCAGTCGGTTTCCACCGAATCGCGCATTGGTTGTTCGAGGCTGAGCTGTTTTTCCTCGCTCGTCTGGTGAACCATTTCTCACGCTTCGTGACCGCGATCGACATCCATCCGGGCGCCAAGATCGGCAAACACCTGTTTATCGACCACGGTTTCACCGTTATCGGCGAGACGGCCGAGATTGGTGACAATGTCACCATCTACCAGTGCGTCACACTCGGCGGCACAAACCCTGCCAATGGCGTCCCCGGAAAGCGTCACCCGACGTTGAGCGACAATGCGATCATCGGTTCGGGCGCTCAGATCCTCGGGCCGATCACGGTCGGTCCCCGCGCGCGGGTAGGGGCAAACGCCGTTGTGACCGACGATGTGCCCGAAGGCGCCACGATGGTCGGACTGAAAGCTCGCTCTACCCTGGTTCCTGCTGAAACCTGGCTCAAGGAATTCATTCCTTACGGCACCCCGTGCAAGGAGCCGTGCGAACCCAATGGCGGTACGCGGGTCGATGAGCTTGAAGCCGAAGTGGCAGCCCTCAAGGCACAGGTCGCGGCGCTTGTCGCTGCTCAGACAGGTGGTGACGATACTTCGCCCGCGCCTACCCCGACGACGGTCGGCAGAAGGAACCGCAGCTGAGCGTGAACGGCCCTGATGCCGGGACGTCCGGCACCGTCGTCCCATTCCCGAACGCGCGTGCGATCCAGCAAGTCGGTTTCGAACGGCCGGAACTGCTGAAGATCCTCGATCTCTACGGCCGGATGGTCGCAGCCGGGCTCTGGCGCGATTATGCGATGGACTTTGGCAAGGAAGCAGCTGTCTTCGCAGCATTCAAGCGAACAGCGGAACGCCCGACAGCGCGGATCGAGAAACGCCCGTCGTTGCGCAGCAAACAGGGCATGTGGGCGCTGTTCGGAGAAGCCGGGCAAGTCCTCAAGCGCGGCCATGACCTGGCGGGCGTCCTGTCTCCGCTTGAACGCCGGTTGATGAAGATCGTCGAAGACTAGCTCTTCGGCTTGATCAGGAAGTTCATCCAGCAGCTTGCCAGAGGCTTGTTCCGGTCTGCCTGCCACGCTTCGGCGCGCAAATTGGCAATGCGTCTTCCCGCGCGGATCACCTCACCGCGCGCGAAGGTTTCCACCGTCACCCCGCCCCGCAGGTATTCGACGGAAATGTTCACGGGCTTGATTCGCGTCTTCGCGTCCTCTTCGCCGAGATGGGCGTGAAGAGCCATGATCGCCGCGATTTCCATCATGCCTGCGATAGCGCCGCCGTGAAGGAACCCGGGACGACCCATGGCGCGATCGGAAAAATCCATTGCCAGAAGTGGGGCACCGTCCAGCATGCCCGCAATCCGCATGCCCATCGATCGCGCGTAGGGCGGCAGACGCTCGGACAGGAGCTCGCTGGACTCGCTCACTTCGCTTCTCCTGGTGAACGTGCCCACCCGTCCGCTTCAACCTGAATGAAGATGCCCGCGGCGTGCGCTACGGGGTCGGCAATGTCGCCGTCGTGGGCAATGCCTCGGACGAAGGCCATCGACTTCTTCAACTGGTAGCACTCTGCCCAGGCAACGATCATCTTGCCCGGCGCCGCGGCGCGGACATAGTCGACGCGCAGGTCCAGCGTCACTTGCGGGCGAAAGCCACCGCGCAGCGCCCAGACCGACATCGACGTGGCATTGTCGAGCAGGCTGATTATCGGTCCGGACGCCAGGACGCCCGTCTCGGGATCGCCGACCAGGTCTTCGCGCCAGGGCAGGCCCAGCTCGACCCAATTGTCCCCATGGGCGCGATATTGCATGCCGATAAAGCCGGTGTGCCCGTGCCGCATCATGAACTTGCCGAACTGCGACGGGTTGAAATCCATGCCCGGCGGGATCGCGGGCCTTCCTCCGGTGCTTTCTGGCGTTGTATCCATGGCGAATTCCCTGCCGCAGCTATGGAGGGATTACAAGCGTATTAAGTGGGCGATTAAAATGCACTTCCGGCGAGCGCGTCGATGGCACCCTGCAGAATAAGCGCTGCGGCGTGCGAATCGATGCGCTCCGCCCGTTTGGCCCGGCTGAAGTCCTGCTCGATCATCGCCCGCTCGGCGGCTTGCGTCGTCCACCGCTCGTCCCACAGAAGGATCGGCAGCCCCAGGTCTTCGAGGTTGCGAGCGATAGCCCTCGCTCCCTGCGACCTCGGGCTTTCGGATCCATCCATGTTGAGCGGCAGGCCGATAACGAGCCCTACGACACCGCGTTCTTCGATCAGCGCTTGCAGCTTCGCCTTGTCAGCGGTGAATTTGCCGCGCTGAAGCGTCTTGCCAGCCGTGGCGAAGCGCCAGTCGCGGTCGCACAGGGCGATTCCGATGGTCTTGGTGCCGGTGTCCAGCCCCATCAGCACGCCGCCTTCAGGCAGCTCGTCTCGCATGATCAGGGCCGACTGGGTGATCACCTGGCTGCGCCCCCGTGCAGTTTCTCCCATGCCGCCGCACGCCGCGCGACATCGGCGCGCAGGTTCGCCCAGAACAACGGTATGTCGTAAACGTGATAATTGTTGCCCGGAAGAACGAAGGGCCCGAGATCGGGCGCATCCCCGATCATCAACAAGCCGGTCTTGGCATCGCAGCGGGCCGGCACGGCCTTCGGGATCAGGTCTCCGGAATCGAGATGCTCACTCGGCTTCAACGTGCCCAGATTGGCGGCCGCCGGGGCGGAGCCGCCAACGCTTCCGGTCAGCGGGTTCGTGCACAGCACGGGGCGCGCGTCCTTCTGCCTGCCGTCCAGGGCAGGCCGCGTGCGGTAGGCTTCCAGCACCAGCTCAGGATCGGCAGGCTCGGCAAAGCTGGCCCACGTCATCACGCATCCTGCTGCGTCGGCCGAAGCGCAGGCCGGAAGGCCCATCTTTGGCAGATCATGCTCGACCGATATCGGCCAGCCGATCGGATAGGCCGCGACTATGCGCGAGGCGAGTGGAGTGCCGGCAACGCGATCCTTGAGCAGGTGCATGAGGTGAAGGGCGCCCTGACTGTGCCCGGCAAGGACTATAGGCTTGTCGGCGGGCACGTTCGCCAGGAACGCGTCGAAAGCCTGGCGCACGTCGACATATGCTGATTCGAGCGCCATCTCCCCTTCGGCCTTGTCGGTGAGGAAAGCGCCGAAAGCGGCCTGGCGGTAGCGCGGAGCCCAGACTTGCGACTGCTGGTTGAAGGCCGAAGCCATGCCCTGGACAAAGAAGGTTGCGCGCCGATTGGTGTCCGTATCGTCCAGCGGGCCGTTCCAATGCTCCCGCGCGAGATAGCTCGTCGGGTGAATGAAGAATACCGCAGCAGGTCCCTTTGCCCCGCTTGCGTTGACGCCCGTCGGGACCCACTGGGCGGGGTCGTTCTGCAAACCTGGTCGTGCGAGCCACATCCTGTTTCCGGAGTAGGCATCTGCCGCAAGAGGCTCGAGTCTGCCGTACGTCACGCGCGGGACGAAGGCGAAGCGGGTCAGCTCATTCTGCCAGATGCTCAGCGCAAAGACCGCAGCAATCACCATCACGATCAGGAGAGCCATCAGATACAGGAACTTGCGGACCATTCTTCGTCTCAAATCTCGAGTGGGCGGATTCAGCTATCGACCCGGTTTGCAGAATTGCGTTCGGCTTGGCGTTCAAGCACGATCTTGAGCATGGCCACGATCGGATCTGCCAGCATGAGGCCGAGAATCCCGAACAGCAGCCCGAACATCAACTGTGCGCCAAGCACGAGGGCGGGGGCAAGATCGACTGTCCTCCTGGCCACCATCGGCACGATCACATTCCCGTCGACCGTCTGCACGACGATATAGACGGCGATGCAGAACAGTCCCATCTCGGTCCCGCCGGAAAAGCCGACCATGATCATCAGGGCGCCGGAAATAGGCGCGCCGATGTTGGGCAGGAATGCCAGAAGTCCGGTCAGCAAACCCAGTAGAGCGGCCATCGGAACGCCCCACCACGCGAGCAGGGCCCAGGTGGCCACCCCTTCCACTGTCATCCCGAGCAGGCGGCCAAACAGCAGCATCCGCAGCGATTTGCCCATGCGCAGAGCCGTGGTTTCCCAATGCTCGCGGCTATCCTCCGGCAGCATCCAGGCAAAGCCCCGGCGGTAGAGGTCCGGTTCTAGTACGAAGTAGATCGACAGAATGAGGATCAGGAAGGCCGTGGTGAAGCCGTTCAGGACGCCTCCCAAGGCCCTTGTGACCTGCCCGACGCTGCCGAGAACCTGCCCCGCGATGTTCTGGAGATCGAGGTTCTGCAGGTTCACGCCGTGCCCTTCCGCCCAGGCGCTCAACCTGGTGAGCTGCGTCTGGATGACCTGGGGCAGTTCGGCTGCCTGCGCTGCGATCTGCCCGCCAGCAAAGATCACCACCCACACCAGGAATGCCAGCGTGCCAACCAGGACGATGACGATCCTGAAGCTGCGGGGAATCTGCGGCAGGACCCTCGCGATGAGCCGTTGGCCGCCATCGATCATGGCCGCAAAGACAATGCCCCCGATGATGACCATGATCGGTTGCGCCAGCAGCACCGCCAGCGCGAACAACCCGGCGATTCCCAGCCAGACAGCGGCTTTCTTTGCCTCTCTGCGCACCAGATTGTCGGTGATGTCGGTCGGGCCGGCCGTTGCGGTGGCTTCGCATTCATCCATTTGCTTCACCGCTTGTCTGGGCCGTCCGTCACCAAGGGTTGTCGACGGATTTCCGGCCGCAGTCTGGTCCAGGCGCGATCTTTGCGCAAGGCGGACCACCAGGTCCACGGGTTCCAGCCTTCGCTGCCGTCGAGCGAAAAGGTAACGAACTCGGCGCGACCGCCGACATTGGCCAGCGGCACCGGTCCACCAAGACCACGTTCTTCGATCGGGGCGCGGCTGTCGGCCGAATGATCGCGGTTGTCGCCCATCAGGAAGACATGTCCCGGCGGAACCAGCGTTTCCTGATAGTTGTCGAGCACCTGGTCCATGTGGTCGATGATCACATAGCTGGCCCCGTTGGGCAGGGTCTCGCGGAAGGCCGGCAGTTCGAACACTTCGCGGCCGTCATCCAGACGGGTCCGGTAGCGCTCGAACATGTCGTAGCAAGGGGCGCCGTCGCATGACAGCTGCGGGTCGGCAGGGATCTGCACTGGCGGCTCTGCTTGCTGCGGCACGAGTTTGCCGTTCAGGATGATCTGTCCGTGGATCACTGCGATCCGGTCCCCGGGAAGAGCGACCACCCGCTTGATGTAGTCTTCGTCCCTGTCGGGTGGCACGGCAATCACGATGTCGCCGTATTCCGGGGTCCTGGGCAGCAAGCGCTCCGACCCCCGAGGCAAGATGTGGAAGGATGCCGAAACCCAGGACCAGCCATAGGGGTATTTGGCAACGATCAGCCGGTCGCCCACCAGAAGGTTGGGCATCATCGAGATCGAGGGAATGTAGAACGGCTTGGCAATCAGGCTGTGAAACGTCACGACCGCCAGCAGCATCAGTAAAAGACCGCGGATCTCTGCCCACCAATCCACGCCACCGGGGGGCGGCGGTGGTGGCGAAAGGTCTTGCTGCGGCTGGTCGGAAGTTTCGGCGGTCAAACTGTGGACTTTTCTGCCAAGGGGCGGGCCTCGATGACCACGAAGGCCTGAGCCCACGGGTGGTCGTCGGTCAAGGTGAGGTGAACTATCGCCTCGTAACCCCTGGGCGTTATTGCGGCAAGGCGAGCTGCAGCCCCGCCTGTCAACGCAAGCGTCGGCGCACCCGACTTCGCGTTGACGACTCCGATGTCCTTCATGAACACACCGGCCTTGAAACCGGTCCCGACGGCTTTGGAAAACGCTTCCTTCGCGGCAAAGCGCTTGGCCAGCGTGCCAGCAACCGTGAGCGGGCGCCGTGCGGCCTTGGCTTTCTCGACTTCGGTGAACACGCGGTCGATGAAGCGGTCGCCAAACCGCTCGATCGAGTTTCGGATCCGCTCGATATTACAGAGATCCGAGCCCATGCCGATGATCATGGTGCGGCCGTTACCGCGCTTCGTCCATCAGGTCGCGCATGCGGCGCACCGCTGCCTCGAGTCCGACGAAGATGGCTTCCCCTATCAGGTAGTGCCCGATGTTCAGCTCGGCCAGTTGCGGGATTGCGGCGATCGGCTGCACATTGTCATAGGTCAGCCCATGCCCCGCGTGGGGCTCGATGCCATTGCGTGCAGCAAGTGCCGCCATGTCCGAGATCCGCTTGAGCTCGACCGCGCGTGCCTCACCTTCGGCGTGCGCATATTCACCGGTGTGGAGCTCCACCACTGGCGCTCCAAGCTTCATGGCGGCTTCAATCTGCCGAGCCTCGGGGGCGATGAACAGGCTCACACGAATACCCGCATCGGCAAGGCGGGAGACGATCGGCGCCAGTCGATTGTGCTGGCCTGCTGCATCGAGCCCGCCTTCAGTCGTGCGCTCTTCGCGCCGTTCGGGCACGATGCATGCCGCATGCGGCCTGTGACGCAATGCAATCTCCAGCATCTCGTCCGTCGCGGCCATTTCAAGGTTCAGCGGCAGGTTGGTTGCCGCCTGGATGCGCGCGATGTCCTCGTCGCGGATGTGGCGGCGGTCCTCCCGCAGGTGCGCCGTGATACCGTCACCCCCCACACTGGCCACGACTTCTGCCGCGCGCACCGGGTCTGGATGATGGCCGCCGCGCGCGTTTCGGATTGTGGCGACGTGATCAATATTCACGCCAAGGCGAAGGCGGGCAGGGGCGAGGATGCTGTTCACGGCTTGGCACGGCTCCCGGGCTTCACGGCTTCCGTCGCGGCAAGTTCCGGTGGCAGTTCGTCGGGCGCGTAAGTCGGGAAGTTCAACGCGACGAGCGGAAAGAAAGGTACGCCAAGATCGGCGCTGCCCGCGGATCGATCGACGAGAGCGGCAGCGGCAATGACCTGTCCGCCGGCTTCCTCGATCGCCTTGATGGCCTCGCGACTTGATAGGCCGGTGGTCACCACGTCTTCGACCATCAGCACCTTTTCGTCTGGGTTGAGCGAGAACCCGCGGCGCAGTTCGAAGGTGCCGGTCGGCCGCTCGACAAACATCGCTTCCACGCCGAGTGCGCGCCCCATCTCATGGCCGATGATAACGCCGCCCATTGCCGGCGACACCACCTTCTGGATTTGCTGGCGCAATTCGCGCGGAATCTTCTGGGCAGTGGCCATTGCAAGACGCGAGGCCCGCATCGGGTCCATGAGGACGCGCGCGCATTGAAGATAATGTGCGCTGTGCCGCCCCGAAGACAGCAGGAAGTGTCCTTCGAGCAAGGCCTGGCTGGCGCGGAATTCGGAAAGGATCTCGTCTTCGAGCATCGTTCTGCCTGGAATACTGCTGCAACGCCTCGCAAATGGCCCGTGCCCGCGCCGGGAGCAACCCTTTTCGAACACCCCTGTAACAGACTGTTTCGCCATTGCCCGAATGGCCATGACAGCCTCATGAAAAATATGCGCGCTGGCGCTTGAGGCTTGGGACAACCGCGCGTATAGGCCGGTCCGATCGAGGGACTTAGAGGAGGTGCGCAAGCGCCTCCTTGATGCAGCGCAACAAGCGCGCAAACAGGGAAAAAGCGGAAACTTTGACGATGAGTCTTGCCGATACCGCCCGTTCCATGGGCAAAGCTTTCCGGACCTTTGGCGTCGCTGCCGCGCTGACTTTCGGGACCCAGGCCTTGGCTGCAGCGCCTGCTGCGCCAGTTGCAGCTGAAGCTGCAGCTCCGGTCGCCGCTGCACCGGCTGCTGCCGCCAGCGACTCGGCTGCGCCTGCAGTTGCCGCCGAAGCCGCTCCGGTCGACAAGGGCTACTACACACCCATGAAGCCGACGGCCGGAAAGGGCCAGCCGGTCGACAAGGGATGGACCTTCCAGGACCAGTATTCGCCGATCGGCGAGGAAGGCCTCTGGATGCACGACGTGATCCTCATGCCGATCATCGTTGCCATTTCGATCCTCGTGCTGGTGCTGCTGCTGGTAGTCATGGCCAAGTTCAACAAGCGCGCCAACCCGGTTGCTTCGAAGACCAGCCACAACACGCTGATCGAAGTGATCTGGACGCTGGTTCCGGTTCTCATCCTGGTCGTGATCGCGGTTCCTTCGATCCGCCTTCTTGCTCACCAGTATGATCCGGCGCCCAAGGGTGCACTGACCGTAAAGGTGACCGGCTATCAGTGGTACTGGGGCTACACCTATCCCGACAACGGCGGCTTCGAAGTCATCTCGAACATGTTGCCGGATGAGGATGCAGTGAAGAACGGTGAGCCGGCGCAGCTGGCCGTCGATAACCGCATGGTCGTTCCGGCGGGTGAGCCGATCCGCATCCAGACCATCGGTTCGGACGTGATCCACGCCTTTGCCGTGCCGTCGCTGTGGTTCAAGCTCGACGCTGTGCCGGGCCGCATCAACGAGAAGGTTCTCTTCATCAAGGAGCCGGGCGTTTACTACGGCCAGTGCTCCGAGCTGTGCGGCGCCCGCCACGGCTATATGCCGATCGCGGTGGAAGCCCTGCCGCGCGACAAGTTCGAGGCATGGGTGAAGACCCAGCCCGGCGGCACCGTGGGAGCAGCTCCAGCTGCTCCTGCCGCCTGACGCGATGTTCATGCACAAGGTTTGACCGAGATGGCCACCATTCCAGCAAACGAAGGTTTCGATGCGCATCACGATGCGCACGACCACGATCATGACCACAAGCCGGGCTTCTTTGCTCGCTGGTTCATGTCCACCAACCACAAGGACATCGGTACGCTCTACCTGATCTTCGCAATCTTTGCGGGGATCATCGGTGGTGCGGTGTCGGGCATCATGCGCGCCGAACTGGCCGAGCCGGGCATCCAGTACCTTGGCTGGTGGACCAACTTCCTCGGTGGCAACGCTGCCGATTTCAACGCCACGCTGCACATGTGGAACGTGCTGATCACGGCTCACGGCCTGATCATGGTGTTCTTCATGGTCATGCCGGCAATCATCGGCGGCTTCGGCAACTGGTTCGTTCCGATCATGATCGGCGCGCCGGACATGGCCTTCCCGCGCATGAACAACGTGTCGTTCTGGTTGACCTTCGTGGGCTTCTGCTCGCTCATGTTCTCGGCTTTCGTGCCGGGTGGTACCGGCATGGGCGCCGGCACCGGCTGGACGGTCTATGCACCGCTTTCTACGTCGGGCTCGGTCGGTCCTGCGGTCGACTTCGCGATCTTCTCGCTGCACCTCTCGGGTGCCGGCTCGATCCTGGGTGCGGTCAACTTCATCACCACCATCTTCAACATGCGTGCGCCGGGCATGACCCTGCACAAGATGCCGCTGTTCGTGTGGTCGGTGCTGGTCA
>OFDC01001084.1_pt1 | contig 15717 bp, 8 predicted proteins | sample 1520941 | NCBI WGS metagenome assembly OFDC01 (sample SAMEA94258168, study PRJEB24077) | hot springs metagenome | biome: Aquatic biome; feature: Water | place: India | collected 2012-12-06 | depth 5 m | reverse complement strand
GAACTGCTGGATGAGCAGCGATAGTCACATTGAATGGAGCGCTTGTTACTACTGAAGTTGCACCATCAATGATAAAAGTATTAGAGAAAGTAACGCTGTAAGTCATACCATACTGAAGCTGTGGAAGCAAGCTGAATGGAATCTGAGTACTCGCATTGCTAGCAGAGTAAGTGTTCACTCCATCAGAGAAGTTCACAGTGTACAATTGAGCACCCGTCCATGAAGCCTTGATGAAAGAGCAAAGGCTAGTGAATGTTGTTCCGTTGTTTGGAACGCTAGACCTCAATGTCTGAAGACAAATGTTGAAATTACCAGAACCTGGAGCATTCATATCTACCACAGAGATGTAATAAGTCGCACCAGGAGTTAGGTTATTAGCCACAAGAATTTCTTGACCAGATGTTGTCTGGTTCTCAGTGAATAATACTGTTGTACCAGTTGAATTCAATAATTCAATTGCCAAATCATCCACGCCATTCACTTGGATTGAAACGCCTTGTGTCTGAGCAACAAAACGGTACCATACGTCTTGACCAGCACCAACTGGAGTAGCAATTTGCGACTCTGTAGATTCAGTTGCACCAGAAAGTGTTGCATTTAAGCTGCTGCAAAGTGGATATACCGCACCATTCACAACTGTAGCACTTGCAAAAGAATCATTTGCTGGAACACCAGGAGTAACAGCACTAGCAGTAATTGTGCGTGAAGCAGAAGTTGTAGATTCACAATCGCTATCTATAGCTACTGCAGTAATCACATCTGTACCAACAACTGGAGTGTAAACAACGCTATAAGGCGCAGTTGCATCAACACCAACAGAAATACCATCTACGAAGAATTCAACACCAGTAATAGTTCCATTAGCATCAGAAGCCGTTGCTGAGATAGTAACGTTATTTCCAGCAACCACAGTTGCACCATTTGCTGGAGCCGTGAGAGCAACAACTGGAGCAACATTACCAGAGTAGGTCAATGTTGGGTGAGTTAACTCACCTCCGGTTGGATTTGAAGCAACATAGTTTTCAGCAAGACCTGAAGCAATATTCACAAGCTGAACATTGAATTGGAAACTAAGATCACCATTTGTTGTGAACTGAGCAACGCAAACCATGTTTGAAGATGTAGCTCCGATTACTCCACCCAATGCTGCGATAGCACCGTTAGAGATCACGATAGAGTTACCTTCTGTTTGATCCAAAACATCAAGCGCAGAACCTAAACCAAGGGTGTTAGGAACAATGTAAGTTGAAGCATTGCTTGGAGCAAAACCATCTTGTGATCCAGCACCAGTGATTGGCAAACCGAAACATCCTCCTGCATTATTTGCAAGAAGGTTATCAGAGTTGCCAACTGATCCGTCTGTATCTTCAGACTTTAAAACACCAGCCTTAGTGGCAGCAACACCTCCAGTAGTGAACCATGAGTCAATCATTGCAGTGTTTTTTGCAATGTTTACTAATGAAATAGTTCCAGGGTTGATAGCAACGCCGTAGTTAGGATCATTATAGAAATTGGTAGTAGTGTTCACTGTAAGGTTGTGAGCAGCATTACCATACAACTGTGAGAATTTATAACCCGCAGCCATATCTACATAAACACGGTAAACCGTTGTTCCTGTAGCAAGAGGAGAAGTTGACAAGTTCGCCGCAGCATCAGCACCATCAGCAGCATCTGTAGAATAGTATTTTTCAACTACTATTCCTTGAAGACCCTGAGAAAATGCGCTAGACGCTAGTACAAGTAAAAATGCACTAAGAGCGTATTTAATCTTTTTCATGGATTTTAATTTTGGTAGAAAGTGCCTCCATAAATGGAGGCACTTCAATATTTTTTAGTTACAAGTTGTTCCAAAAGCTGGAGCGAAGATCAAGAAGTCATTCACGTCTGTAGCACCATCCAAGTTCAAATCTGTTGGACAAGCACGAACACCTCTTGTAGAGTTCAATACTTCAGAATAAGTCCAGTTTGACAACCAGTTCTCTCCGTTTACTGAAGAGAAAGCACCACGGTATGGAGCTGGTTCGAAGAAGCCATCTACTGGTGTAGTTGGACAACCTGAAACTGAAAGAGCTGGGTTTGGAGTAACATCATTCTTAGCAGTGAATGCGTTGGTAGTAGTGTTAACAGTGAAAGTATAATCGAAACCTGGAAGTGTGTTACCAGCTACGATGTCATTCTTATCAGTGATTGTGAATTGATCAAAATCAGCACCTGAAGTTACTTGTGTTCCAGGACCTGCAGAGTTAGCTCCGATAGTCAATGGATAAGTACAACCTACGAAAGTGTTACAAACGATTTTCAATGATTCAGAATCGTTACCTTGAGTAGCAGAAGCTGGACCTGGGATATTTGACCAGTTGTTCCATGACTCACCACCTGTTGCATACGTACGAGTACCCAATGACTTCACAAGGTTAAGACCCTGACGGAAGTTTGCGAAAATTGAATTATAAACTTCACCTTCTGTGAATTCTTTTGCGAAGATACCAGCCATACCTGAGTTATCTGCTGTACCAACTGCCTTGTTGTTGCCAACGAAAGTAGCGTTATAAATAATCGGATGTGAACGTGGAGTGTTGTTTGATTTTTGGTCATCACCATCTGCTTCGATACCGTTATCAGAGTCAACGCTTGATGTTAAGTCTGACTTCATTCCGAAGAAGAACTGGCACTTACCAGACCATCCCAAATCCCAGTCAAGCATATCATCATTACCGAACAAAGTAGTAACATACTTCAAGTTTACAGTACCACCAAATAACTCGATGTTATCATCACCACATGATACAACTTCAATATGTTCTACAGTCGTTCCACGACCAACAGAACCGAAAGTGATACCATTGATTTCGTTACCTACTGCAAGGAAAGCACCAGTGTGACGAACAGATACATAACGAAGAATACCTGAGTTATCATTGTCATCAAAAGTACCAACTGTTTCACCTGCTACAGGGTTGTTGTTATTTTGCATTACACCAAATCTGTCTTGAATGTTAGAAGTAGCAAAGCCTTCCAATACACCAAGACCATCAGCTACTGCCAAACGACCGTTACCTGCACCTGGAACGTATGGTCCGTTAGCAGCGAAAGTCAAGTTGTTAGAAGCTCTTCCAAGAATCACCAAACCACCCCACTGACCTTGGTTTGCAATTGGGAAAGTACCATCCATCGGGTCAGCTTGAGCTGTGAAAACGATAGGGCAAGACTCAGTACCTGAAGCGATAATTTGTCCACCTCTTTCAATAACTAAAGCAGTTGCTTCTGCTGGTGTAGCTGCAGTAGCACCTTTTAATACTGTACCTGGAGCAATAGTAATATTCTGCCCAGCTGGAATGTAAATTTTCTTGTCGATAATGTAAGTGTTATCACAAGTAAGAACAGCACCATTAGTCAATTCACCTCCGAAAGTTCCGCTGACAGCAACGTAACCTGGGAGAGAAGACAACAAGATTTCTGGTCTAGAAGAAACTGAAGGACATCCGCAAGATGCACCCAAGTTTGACTGAGCATTTGCACTAGTCAAAGCTCCGAAAGCGAACGCTAATGAAGCGATTGCTTTGAAAATTGATTGATTTTTTTTCATGTTGATTTCGGTTAATTATGTGGCCAAAGGTGAACATCTATATCTCCCTCATGATAAACAGTCCTTTACCAATCCGTTAATTACTTCGGCCTCATTGTTTCCGAAAAAACAACTCGAAAAACACATCGCTTAACAAACGAAATCCAAAAATTTCAGAACATAAAAAAAGCCCAACAATCATTATTGTTGGGCTATGCTGCAAAGGAAAACCGAGATTAAATAAAACAACTATTTGCAGACTATCTTGTAAGTAAATGTTGAATCTTTTGATGAAATCACTAAGTGATAAACCCCGCTTGCCAAATGAGATAAATCCATAACTGTAGATGCATTTCGACTCACTGTTTTTGTAGCAGAAACTTTTTTACCCAACATGTCTATGACATAAATATTCGCATCCAAATTTGTGATAACAGATATTTCACTATCAAAAGGATTTGGATAAACATTCGTAAATATTCCGCTAACATTCTCAACGCTTGTTACCAATTCAAGTTCTTGAACTATTTCACTAGTGCAACCATTTTCCGAATTGACAGTCAGAGTGACTTCATAAACTCCAAAATCTACATAACTATTTGTTGGCTCTTCCAGAATCGATGTATTACCGTCTCCAAAATTCCAGCTGTAGCTTAGAGTAGAATTATCAGAAATTGTAGATTCATTTACCAAAGAAACCTCTAGACTTCCTGGTTCCGACTGTATTGTAAATGCCGCGTCTGGCGATGGATTCACATAAACTTCTGTTGAGAATGTATACACACATCCAAACTCTGTAATCGCTTCAACGGACAACGTATTCAACCCACTTATTCCTATTTCAAATGAAATATTTTCACCGAAGCCAATCTCTTGACCGTTCAAATCCCAATTGTATGCAACAACATTCTGACCTTCTACGGAAGCTACTGCACCAAAAGACTCTATGCTATTATCACAAATAATTTCTTCAGAAATTATTTCACTCGTTACCATATATTCTTTTGTTGAGTAATTATATCCTGCTGGATTACCATTTAGCAACGTGGTCGTTTCAGAAAACAATTCTGGGGTTACTTCTAAACATGGATTCAAAATTTTAAATCTCAAAAAACCAACATTAGCATTTCCATCAAAGAATAGATGGTTTAGATCCTTTGAGCTAGTCACTCGAAGTACACTATTTGATTCGTTATAATTTGCAAATGCGTCCATTTCCGCTTGGCTACTTCCAGCTTCCATAAACTCTAAGATACTTTCATCATAAGACATCCAAAAATCCAAAGCATTGAGTTCAGTCTCATTGGTATTCAATGTAACAGGAACTTCGATGATTACATCTCCAGAAACTTGTGAGATCACAGCATTTTCAAGATCAAAAAGTACAATATCTTCTGCATTGATGTCATTAGAAACTTTGCTACCTCTCAATGCTCCATCAGCCTCATAATTAGAATAGCTTCCATCAACATCACCCAGCATAATAGCTATGTAATTTCCACTTCCAATGATTGGACAAGTACTACCATCACCTGAAAAATTGATGACGTCTATTGGTTGATTGAATGGAACAGCAGGAACTCTATTCTTCGAATAACCCACATTATCATCATTTGGAAAAGTACTTGAGATTGCATAAGCCGGGTCGTTCTGTAACACTTCCGTCGATACAAAAATCCAATCTTTTGAAAGCTCACCGTTCGATACACCACCGTTATAATTCCAAGCTTGCTGATATTCTGATATCACTCCTGTTGCCCTTTGTTGCATTTGAGAGATATCACCTGCACTGATAACGCCGTCTAAATTGACATCCATTGCTAGCAGCTCGTAGATACTCGGAGTAAATCCTCCATCGGCAACAATTGTTTTAGCTAAAACAATATCTGCACCGTTCACAATAGGCTGAACTGCGGTCGAAGGCAATACATCTCTTGATATAAGTAATTCATTTCCCTCATTCAAATCAAAATCAAACTGACCATTGATATCAGTGTAAGAAAGAGATCCTGAAGGAACACCTTCTTGAATTCCTTCAATGGTCGTTGCTAAATAGTCATTAGGATTTGCTGCATCGTAAGACAGTGGACTGCCATCATACCAAAAAGTAATACTTCCTTGATAGTTTGTGTTGACTTCGGAATTCACTACACCACTGCTTACACCTTGCACTTCAACACCTGATGCATAACTCTCTTGAAGAAAAAGAACATCAATAGTTGTTTCATCTATTGGATTAAACTCGGCAGATCTAACAAATTCCAAACAACCAATATTTCCATTTCCATTAAAGCTTGAACCTATCGGAGCGTTTCCATTTAGAACAACAGAAAGGAAAATGACACCAGCCTCAACATTTTGAATAACCACTTCCGCGTTAGCAGGATCGATTAAATCAGATGAAATATTAAATAATCCTGTAGGTTCAATTTTTGCCGCATCAAAAGCTACTTCGATATCAAATCCAATAACATCATTCACATTATAGAGAGCCGTAGTAGAAATAGGTACGCAAATAACATCAGCATTGCAATCAACGGTCATGTTATTTACCTCGTATGGCAAAGCATTCGGATCTGCTACTATAAAAGAAACGGTGCTAGAAGTTGAAATGGCTCCTAAATTGTCTGTCGCTACCGCATACAAAGTATACTCACCAGGAATAGATGTCCAGCTAACACTGTAAGGCATGCTATTCGACGTACCAAAAATCTCATTATTCAAATAGAATACCACAGAAACAACTTGTCCATCGATATCGCCTGCACTAGCAGAAAAGGTTAATTCTGTAGGAGCGATGAATAATGAATTATTCATTGGATCTACGATTGAAATCTGTGGAGGCGTATTTGCCGTCACATCCAAGTTTATCACATTTGAATTTCCAGTAGCATTCAAGTTGTCTACAACTTCTGCTCTAACCGTTTGATTGCTTCCAAGCGTTGCATCAAATGACACCTCGTATGGAGCAGTCTGATCTACAAAAATTGATATATTATTTAAGAAAAATTCCACCTCTAGAATGGTACCATCAAGGTCATTAACAGCAGCAGTATAAGTAACCGACGTTCCTGCAATGGCACTTGTTGGGCCCGCGATAGTAATGGTAGGAGTTGAATTCGAAATAGCATTAAAATTGACAGTCGAACTTGTCACGCTTACACAGTCACTGTCTATAGTCACTGCATACACCGAATGCGCTCCTGCAGTTGGTGTATATGAATAAGCGTATGGCGCCTGTGTATCAACAAAAACAGAAACACCATCAATGAAAAACTCTACACTATTTATAGACCCTACAACATCAGTTGCACTAGCTTGAATAAGCAATGGAGTACCTACTTGAACATTTGCGTTATTCGAAGGATTCGTGATACTCACAACTGGTGGAGTATTTGGACTAAAAGTTAAAGTTGGGTGTGTAAGCTCATTCGCATTTGGATTTGATGCAACATAATTTTCAGCAGCACCCGTTGCAATGTTCACCAACTGAACATTAAACTGAAACGATAAATCTCCTTTCGTTGTGAACTGTGCTACAAGTACTCTATTACTCGCCGTTGGTCCAACTACACCGCCAAGAGCAGCGATAGAGCCATTAGATATCACGATGCTATTACCAGGAGTTTGATCGAGCACGTCAAGAGCCGTTCCGATTCCCAGCGTATTGGGAGAGATATACGTCGTAGAATTACTCGGAACAAGGCCATCTTGCGCGCCGGCACCAGTAATTGGAAGTCCATAGCATCCGCCCGGATTGTTCGCAAGGATGCCTTGTAAATTAACCAGTGCACCGTCAGTATCTTCGGGCTTCATCACTCCAGCCTTTGTAGCAGCCGCTCCACCTGTGGTGAACCACGAATCAATCATCGCGGTGTGCTTACGAATATTGTTTACAGAAACAGTCGCAGGATTTACTGCTACTCCATAATTTGGATCATTATAAAAATTGGTAGTGGTATTGACTACAAGATTGTGTTCAGCATTACCATAAAGTTGAGAGAACTTATAGCCCGATGCCATATCAATATATACACGATACGCCGTTGTCCCAACTTCAAGCGTTGTTACTGCTCCATTAGACAAAGCATTGGCTTGATCAGCTGCATCAGTGAGATAAAACTTCTCAACTACAACCCCTTCAAGTCCTTGACCCCATGTCATGAAACTTAAAGAGAGAAAAATAGAAAATATAATTGCTTTCATTACTGAATTATTTCTTATTTATAAATGATATACAATGCCAAAACTCAAAGACATATTGGTCAGCCTTCTTTCCAATAGTCCATCGTGAATACTTGTAAAATTGTGGTGATATAAAGCCTCTAGTAGAAAACTATAACTTTGATAAAATCGCTTCGAAATACCCGCTCCAACAAGCGCTCCTAGTTGAATATTATTTACACCCTCAGAGGCATTCTCCTTATATTTTTCCAACTCATTTATTTTCATGTAATGCATGCTGGATTTCACTACAAACGAACCATTCAATCCTGCACATACATAAGGTTGGATAGATTTATCTTTCAAAAATGTATAGTGATACATCAAGGGGATATCTATCGATTGATATCGAAAACTCACATTGTGAATAGACGCAATTTCAAGTGTATCTATTCGATAACCATTTTGAGAAAAAAGTAGCCCAGCCGTTATTTGTGATTTCTTTCCCAATAGAAAGCCTCCACGTATACCTACTCTGAAAGAAACAGAAGGCTCTTCTAATTCATCATAAGATTTTTCAATCAACTCTAGCTCACTTTCTGTTGTCGTTAGAATTCGCGAACTATAACCGATGCCCGCAGTGCCGCCAAAAAAATAGGATGAACTGTCCACCTGTGCCTGAACACAGAAGGGAAGCATCAATAATATAATTTGTAATAATCTCAGCATATTTAATCCTTTACACAACGGATCGACATTCCGTATTCGTTGTAAATAGTTTGTCTAAAAATTCTTGACTCATTGAGATCAATATATCGGTACCAACCTTTACCATTGGTCAATGTATCTTTTGCCCACCAAAATGCTGTTGTATTAAAAATATTTATTCTCCCATCGACTATTCTGCATCCACCAGGCTTTGCATTAAATCCAAATTCGTCAGTACCAAATAGCACACCGCCGGCAGGCCAACCTGTAGAGTTCTTACTAGCAAGTAATGAAGCCTCGTCTTCTCCTCGAAAACCAGTGGCGTTCACTTCTGAAGAAATCATCCCGATATAACTTTCCATTTTACGCCATTCCTCATCTGTAGGAATATGCCATCCTTCTGGTGCGACATTCTTTAAGCTACGTGCCACCGCACCATTATATAAATAACCAGAACTACCACTATTGATGATAGAATAAGACGGTAGATCCGTGGTCTCCCATTCTTCATTATTTGCATTATCAATTACATGAATAACCGTTCCATCATTGAATCGCGAAACCTTTAGGTTTTCTGCCATCCACCACTGATCTCCTATCTTGACAGTATTGTAGACATTACCATCAATATCTGTAACGGTTCCTCTTTCGATGATCACCTCTTCTTTCGTCTCTTCTTTGCAAGATGAAAAAGCAATTGCAAGAAAAATTAATAGTCTAAACTTTTTCATATTTTCACTATTAATGTTATTTGTTCTCCAAGTTCAGAACTCACACGAAGTTGGTACAAACCAACAGGAAACGAGGAAAGATCTATCTCACCACTTAGGTTGAACGGTGCATCCACGAATGTCTCATCGTGAACTATATTACCATAAACCGTATATAATTTCACAGAAATATTGGATCGCTCGCCACTTAGAATGCGATAGATTAATCGATCTTCTGTAGGATTGGGATAAGCCTCTACATCAAAAGAAGCGCCCTTCAATTGTGGACATACTTCCTCGATATTCAAATTCGCGCACCACCCTGGATAACAACAAATATTTTCAAGTTGTGTATTCGCATCTTCATTGTAGTTGCAAGCCAAAGGATCCATACACCCGATGATGACAGGTGTAATACACGCACCAGCCGCCAAACAAATAAACGAAGGGTCATATTCTACAAAATCAGGATTATTACAACCACAAGCAAATGGATAAGACAAGAATGGATTGTACTCTTCGTTGTCGTTCACTATGTCGTTTGTAGAAACATACTTTCTCGTAGTGAGGACACCATCCAACAAGAATTCAACTTCTAGATTTATATCAAATGATAACTCTCCTCTTGTTGTAAGCTGAGCAATAATCACTTGATTGCTATCTGGCAAAACGCCTCTAACACCAGAATTCTGCAATATAAAGTTCGTGCTTGAAAAAGAATTTAATTCATTGATAGAACCAAATATGGTTGGATCCTCTCCTGTCACAAAATCCAAAATACCATTCGAAAACCAATCCGTTGGTGTAAAGTCCAAAGTATCCATTCCATCTGCGATTGTCAATGGAATGCCAGCACTTGGATCTTCATTGATCAATAGACCCGTTGGGACCATTTCACTGCCACCATCATTATTAACACCTCCAATGAACGAGCCGTTATCATCCTGATTTTTCAAAAGACCATAATGCGTAATAGGGCCTTGTTTTCTGGTCGTTTGACCTAGTGTGAGCCAAGTATCAAGCGCAACAGTATTCTCTTGATATCTTGCTTTCAAAAAATCTTTTGCAAACGTTTGCCCATCTGATTCATTATTAAAAAAAACCTCGGTGCTTGAAATATTAAATGGATGTGATGCATCTCCATAAATGGATTTCAGAATCGTTCCTGGCAACATGTCAACATAAATTCTGTAGGTCACACTTCCTTCTTCAACAACGCCTCCAATCACATCAGTAGCATCATTTGCATCCGAAACATAATATCGCTCAACAATGATTTTTTCCAGCTGCGAAAATGAATTCAGCGCTGAAAGCAAAAACACTCCTAGTATAGCAATGGTCTTCATTTACATTATAATTTATATGCAAAGCCCAACTGGAAATTTGTTCCATATCTGAAGCTATCGTAGTCCACCCAGCCTTCCGGTAAATCATAAGATCTTCGAACAGGAGCATTCAAAATATCTCTTATCGTTAAGCTCACTGTAAAGTGCTTGCCCAACTGTCTGCTCGCCTTAAAATCCAATGTGTGTCGAGGTAATTCATATACATCAGCCCTTCCTCGCACCGCACCCGCAATGACCAATCGGGGGCCCTGCACATTGTAGCTTAGTGTCAAAATGGTTTTACTTGAATCAGCTTGATAGTTTAGAATACCATTGATCAAATAAGGAGCTTGCCCGAACATGGGTCTATTCACGGTGTCAATCACTGAATAAACTTTTATTCCATCAATGGTTTGTAAATCTCTTCGGATAAATCTCGCAAGGGAATTAACAACAGTAACGTTCGCTTGTAACTCTATTCGCGACCCTATTTTTTTCTTCCCTTCTAACTCAACCCCTCTCACGTTTGATGATGCCACATTCTCCCAAGTAATACCCGAATTTCCAAAACCCATTTCAATGTGGTTCTTAAAACTCTTGTAAAAAACACTCACAGAAATATGATCACCTTTCAAAAAATATTTTTCAAAACGAACATCGTAATTATCAATATTCACAACCTTGAGTTCCGAGTTTCCATATATCAATGTTCTAAACTCATTGTCAAAAATCGCTGCGTCACTCAACTCCCTAATACTTGGACGAGCTAATGATTGCGAATAGTTCAAGCGCACATTTGTTTGATGACCCTTTTCAGATTCGCGCTTAAAAACAAGACTTGCACTTGGCAATACATCCCACTGATCAAGATTTGCAGCGTTCACAAAAGGAAAACCACCAACGTTTTCTCTTCTAGGATCATTATTCTCTAGACCTAATAAGTAATACTGATCAACATCTGTAAAAATGTCCGTGTGCTCCACTCTGACGCCTCCAGCAAAACGAAGAGAGGGGATAAATTCGTAATCCAACATCACGTATCCCGCTTCAACATTGGCGTTTCCAAAAGAGTGGTTACGTGCATTATCAAAACTAGAATAAACAAAATCCTGAATTCCATTTTGAACAATAAATCTACTCGGTCTCATGTATGCATCCAGATCATCATTCACCAATTGATCTATTTGCGTGTTATTTCCAGGAAGAACTCGATATTCTTCATTATCACTTTTTCTATAATTTCTTTGAGTTGCAAAACCAAATTTCAATTTGCGCGTTCTTTTTGAACCTTCAGGATTTAATGGCATTTCAAAGCCCAATCGACTGTCCAAAATATTCTCCGTTAGGTATCTATAATACCTACGGATACCATCACCTGCAGTTGGTGAAAAAACATAGTCAACAATAGAATCATTCTGCACCACTTGGATATACTGCGTTGCCTTAAAATCAGGCGCTACACTTTTCCCTCCTGTAAACGAATTATTAAAATCAATTTTTAATCTCCATTTTGGAATAAAATGACTTGAAGAAAATTGACCAATTAGTTGTCTTCTTTCTTCGTAAAAAATATTTCGCTCTATATCTTTTTCTTGAAACTCCTCCGGTAATCTGAACGATTCATATCGCGCTACATCATTAATTCCAATCACGTTTGGCATGAATAAAACAGAGACTTTATTATTCTCATTTAGCTTATATGCAATATTCATTAGTGCGCTCCAAGAGTTTGTTTCTCGGCTCAATTGCGCGTGATCTTGTCTATCAAAAGGGTATCCTAGTGTTTCATCTCCCACACGCTGAGAGACTCCATCCGGATCATAACGATAAACATTACCATAACGGAAACCCACTAAAAAGCCCAGTTCCTTTCCGAATAACGTTGTTTGATTTCCTAAACTAAAACTCTGGGAAAAATTAATTGGAGCCTTTATATTTCGAGTATTCCAACTATTTGAAAAACCATTATTATGATCCGTTCCATTGGGGTTCAATCTAGAAAAAGCTAAAGGCTTATACTCGCTCAAATAATTCGCGCGTGCATTCTGATAAGCCGCTTGGTCATTGATTAATCCAGGAGATAACAGACCAAGCTCAACCAAACCCAATTTAAAATAGGATTCTGCTTGTGAGTTACCGTCTGTCCAACCCGAAATCCCTTGCTCATTATAAAATCCTTCCAGTCCAAGCGCTACCATTTCTTGGTAGGTGCTAGGCGTCAGAATGGGGGTTGTCAATGCACTTGTCTCTCTCTTTCTTGTCCCATTATCAAATCCCAACCAATCTGTTGAGCTTCGTTCTGAGGTAATAAAATCTTGAAAAGTACTTTGTGCATTGTATCCAAACTGTGTTTCCACGTTCACAGATAATTTGTCTGGATAATCTTTTGTTTCTACAGAAATATAAGCTCCAGCCCAATCGCCAGGATATTCAGGAGTCTGTGTTTTTGTGATGACGATATTGTCGACAAGACTTGCAGGAAATATATCCAACTTAATATTATTAGTAAGTGGATCGAGCGTCGGAATGCGCGCTCCATTGAGTGTTGTTCTAACGTATCTATCACCTATACCACGCACCGTAATTAAACCGCCACTCGTTGAAACACCCGATACACGGGCAATGGCGCCAATTACGTTCGAGTCTCCTGTTTTCTTGAAGGTTTCTGAAGAAATATAATCGAGTGTCGCAGCAGAATTAATTTTAATTCGCTCCATATATGAATCTGACGAACGTTTGGCCTTCGCGATAATCTCCACACCATCCTTCAAAACGCCTGTTTCAATGATGACGAAATCTTTTGAAACAACCTCGTTATCCTTTACTGAAAAAGGTTCAATCAACTCGTCATATCCGACCATATAACAACGAATCGAATATTCCTTATTATCCGGAAATACGAGGGTAAATAATCCATCAAAGTCGGTTTGAGAAATTATCTTCTCATTTTCCTGTGCTCTTACAATAACGCCGTACATGGGCTCGCCATTGCTGTCTACCACCTTTCCATTCAGCTTTCCTTGTCCAAAAGAAAACAAACTGAAAAGACAGAACACGAGAAAAGAGAGGAGGGCTTTCATAAACGTGGGAGTACTAAACTGTTACTTGATAATTAATCGTTGCACCTCGGTGCGATTGCCCGCATCTAATCTCACGCTGTATATACCAGCACTCAGTTGTGATGCATCAATTGTAGAGCTTTGAACGTTACCGTTTGAAACAAGTACTCGCTTGCCTGTCATGTCCACGATGCTCACGTTGTATTTTTCAATTTCCTTAGAATTATTTTTTATGGAAATAATTCCCTCCGATGGATTTGGATAAACTACAAATAGATTGTTTTCTTCACTTACCTCAACTTCTCCAACAGATACGATTTCTGGTGACGTATAAATCAAACTCTCCAATTGAATTTCGTTCTCGCCTGGATTTTCTGCAACATAGATTTGGCTCTCTCCTTCAACTGGAGTGCCTATTTGGATATTTAGTTTAAAACTCAAAACACCATCTGTGGTGAATTGTCCGATAAGCACATGATTAGATGCTGTAACACCTTGCACACCACCAAGAGCTGCGACTGTCCCATTATCAACAAGAAAATCTGATCCAGCTGTTTGATCAAATACATCAAGCGCTCCTGCAAGACCAAGTGTATTAGGAAGAATTGGAGCACCTGGCATTAAACCATCAATGCCGCTATCGCCTGTAATTGGTGCTCCAATTGATGGGTCTGTATTAGCCAAAATACCCTGCAAGTTACCGATCGACCCATCAGTATCTTCCGTCTTTAAGACACCCATTAACCCACTAGCAACGCCTCCTACGGTCAAGTAAGAATCGATCAGCGTAGTGTTCTTTTTAGTATTATTTAAACTTGTCCCCTGATATACTGCGAAACCATAATTGGGGTCATTGTAAAATGATGTTGTTGTAGAAATGTTAAGCGGATGTTCAGGACTTCCAAACAATTGAATAAACTCATATCCTGGAAGCAAATCAGCATAGACACGATAGGTCACGCTTCCGATGCTTAACGGATACACTGCAAAGTTTTCATCCGCATCCAAAGAATCTGCTTCATCAGAAACGTAGTATTTTTCCACTATAATTCCTTCAAGTCCTTGCTGCGCGTGCATTACAAATGCACTGCATGATAAGAAAACAAGTAAAATAATTCTCATGATTACTTACGTTTTTTTGATTTATTCTTTTTCTTTTTATGCTTCTTTTTTGTCGAGTCAAAAATCAAATCAGGGTGAACCCATTCACCGAACGCTGGATTTTTAGCAACATATTTTTGCGATGTCCCATTCGGCGCACCGATCAATAAATTCAATTCAAATTTTAAATCACCTGCTGTAGTTATTTGAGCGATGAGTACCGTATTCGTAGTTAAAGAATCCACACCAACGGAACCCTTGCCCATAGCAGCCCACGCACCATTCTTTACTGAAAACTTATTTCCCTTTGTAGCGCTTCCAAGCACTACTAGACTAGAATCGATTTGGAAAAAAGTAGGAAACGGAGCAACACCCACACGCGATAAACCATTGCGCTCACGTAATGTGTATTTATTCCCTTTTGTTTTATTTAGTAAAAAGCCTTCCTGAAAAGAAATACTTCCATCGTGAGCCAATGAATCATTTGAAAGCAAAACACCCCAATGATTTTCACTCGCTCCGCCTACTGAAAGCCATGAATCCAATAGACCCACATCCTTTTTTATAGCACGCTCAGGAAAAACATGAGCATTCGTTGTACCAGCATCTGCATGATTAAAGATGACTTCCGTACTCTCAATAAATAACTCATGTTCAGGCGAACCATAGGCAGCTTGAAATCTAAACCCAGGCTTTAGATCAACGTAAATACGATAAGTAACAGAACCAGCGGGAAGCTCTCCGCTGATCAATTTCCCAGCATTATCCGCCTCTGTAGAGGTATAGTAACGCTCGACAATTACTCCCTCTAGGCCATCTTGGGCATACAGAAATGAAGAAGTAATACAGAATAGTATGGTAAATAGTCGTTTCATAGCAACATGACAAAACTATTTTTACCACATCCCTTTTCAGTTAATACGAGATTAATGAATAATCAATAAAGCCCACGCATTAGGTCTTTCTGAGTTAAAAGTTTGTTGCCACGAGTTATATCGAAATGATCAAATATTTCGTGTTGTTTCGAGAATATTAATAAGAGTTTGGGGTTGGGGGTTTGGGGAAAAAATGTAAAGCCCCGCTGA
>OFDC01001083.1_pt1 | contig 15724 bp, 16 predicted proteins | sample 1520941 | NCBI WGS metagenome assembly OFDC01 (sample SAMEA94258168, study PRJEB24077) | hot springs metagenome | biome: Aquatic biome; feature: Water | place: India | collected 2012-12-06 | depth 5 m | reverse complement strand
GGTGGCCGGTTACGAGGCGGCGACGGCGGGCGCGCGCGAGGCGCCGGTGCGCGGCTTGCTGCGCATCTCCGCACCGGTCCAGTTCGGACGACGACACGTGGCGCCGCTCGCGGCTCGCTTTCTCGACACGCATGAGGAAATCGAGATCGAACTGCTGCTGAACGACCGCAACGTCGATCTGATCGACGAGGATATCGACGTGGCGGTTCGGATCGGGGCGCTGGCGGATACCAGCCTTACGGCCCGGCGCGTCGGGCATGTGCGTCGGCAATGGGTGGCGAGCCCGGCCTATCTGGCGCGTCGCGGCGTGCCGAAAAATCCGACGGACCTGGCGCGGCACGAGGCCCTTCTGGGTACGTCGCAAGGCGCGATGGACTGGAGTTTTGCCAGGCATCGCCGCGGGACGCCCCTGCGCCTGGAAGGCCGCTTCCGCACCGACGACATCGAAACGAGGCTTCGTTCCGTGCGCGACGGGCGCGGGATCGCGCAGTTCCTGTCCTATCAGGTGGCGGACGATCTCGCGGCCGGCCGCCTCGTACGCCTGCTGCGCACCTTCGAGACGGCGCCGTTGCCGGTGCAATTGTTGACGAAGGGCCGTGCCCATCGTGCGTCGAAGGTCGATGCCTTCCTCGACTTCGCGGCAAGGCAATTGTCGGCCTTGCCCGTGCTGCGCACCGATTGACATACGATGTGAAGTTGCACTATCGAATTAACCATACGGTTAAATAGAAGGAGAATCCGATGTCCTATGTCGATGGCTTCGTTCTCGTCGTGCCGAAGAAGAAGCTGGCCGCCTACACCAAGCTGGCTCGCTTGGCCGGCAAGGTCTGGCGTGAGCACGGCGCCCTCGACTATCGCGAATGCGTCGCCGACGACCTCAAGGTGAAGTTCGGCTTGCCGTTCACGAAGCTGGTGAAGGTCAAGCCGGGCGAGACGATCATGTTCTCCTACATCGTCTACAAGTCGCGATCGCATCGCGACAAGGTCAACGCCAAGGTGATGGCCGACCCGCGCATGCAGGAACCGCCTAAGGACATTCCGTTCGACATGAAGCGCATGGCCTATGGCGGCTTCAAGACGATCGTCGCTTAGCGGACTGGGATGCGGCGATAAGCGGACGATCGCCCGCGGGGATGATGGGCGCTGCGTCCGCGTAACCATCGCATGACGACGATGCGAGATGCGCTCCTTGTGGGTGCAGCAATCATGATCGGGCCGGTGGCGGCGAGTGTGCCGGCGGTTGCCGATGCGCCGCGGGTCGGGATCACGTCGGCAGTGGCGGGCGATCCGACAGGCAAGCCGCCGGACGAAGTTGAACGCATCCTGCATGTCGGCTTCGACGTGCAGGCGGGAGAGGTCATCACCACCGGCAACGCCGATCGCGCCCATCTTCTCTTCCTCGACGGCACCTCCCTGACGATCGGCAGCGAGGCGCAGGTCACGCTCGACAGGTTCGTCTACGATTCGGACAGGAAACTGGGCGAGCTTGCGGTCACGGCCTCGAAGGGCGTGTTCCGGCTGGTCGGCGGCAGGATCAGCAAGAAGACACCCGTCGTCATTACGACGCCTTCCGGCACGATCACCATTCGCGGCGGCATCGCGATGTTCAGCGTCGAGCCGACGAAGACGACCGCGACCTTTGTCTTTGGCTATGAGATGACCCTGACGAGCCAGGGGCGCACACGAAGCGTGACGACGCCGGGCTTCCAGGTCAGTGCGATGCGCGGCCAGTCGCCCGGTCTGGTGTCACGCGTGGAGCGGGCCGGGCTCGCCGACAGTATCGGCAGGCTGGAAGGAAGCGGCGGCAGGCGCGACGGCAGCGGCGACCGCGCGGCGAAGGCGGCGGGTCTTGCGGAGGCCAATTCTGCGAAAGGTCCGAACTCGATGGGCCCCCTGCAGGGTGGGCCGGCACCCGCGCCGCTGGGGCCTGGCGGACCACCCCGTCCGGGCGGCTTCGAGCAGGGACCCGGCCCGATGCCATCCCAACCCCTGGCGGGCGGAGGCGCACCACGCCCCGCGCCGTAGGCGCTACTTCACGGCTATCAGGCGTATGCCGCCGAGTTCGCGCTGCGTGATGAGTTCGACGAACCGGATGTAGGATTCGTGGAACGCGTCGTGGCCCATCGGCGTGCCGGCGGCGCGGGCTTCCTCCCGAAGTCGCTGGTACATGGCGAGCCGCTGCTCGAGAATCGGTCCCCATGCCTCGGTCAGGTCCGTTGCCGCTTCGACCCGGAAGCCTGCCGCGCGCGCTATGGCGCCATAGCTCGCGAGCGTTTCCAGCGGCTGGATGGCCATGCCGTCCCACATCAGTTTGGCGTCCTGCGTCGATAGCGGCTTGTTGGCGATCCAGTCCGTCATGGCCAGGCGCCCGCCCTTGCGCAGCACCCGGAATGCCTCCGCCAAGGTCTTGGCGTGATCGGGGACGTGACAGAGGGCTTCCTGGCTCACCACGACGTCCATGCTCTCGTCCGCCAAGGGGACGTCCATCACGTTGCCCTGCCGGACGCGGGCACGGTCCTGCAGGCCGACCAGTGCGATGAGTTCCTGCGCGGCGGCGACACGCGACGGCGTCAGCTCGATGCCGGTCACGTCGGCGCCGTAACGGTGGGCAAGGTAGCGCACCGTGCCGCCGAGGCCGGCGCAGAAATCCGCGACCTCGGTGCCGGGCTCGATCGCGGCGGCGGCCGCCAGCGCATCGGTCGCGGCGATGCCGCCATAGTGATCCTGATCGTGCGGCCAGAGTTCCTCCGGCGCGACGCCATCGAGGTTGCCGCGCGCGGCACGCAGCTTCGCCTTGATGATCTCGCCGGACATCGGATGCCGGTCATAGAAATAGATCGCCTGGGTGGTCGCGTCGTTCATGGGCTCCCCCGGCCGGAGCGCCCGACCGTTATTGTTTTGCGGGGAGCATCTTCAGGATCGCGCTTGGAGCGTCAACTTTCAGTCCGGCGTGACGCCGAAGCGGCGCTGCCAGAAGTCACGGGAGCGCCGCTCGCCGACGTCGCAGCCCAGCTCGTATTCGGGGCGCACGAATCGGGTGTAGTCGTCGTCTGCCTTGACGGCGCGGCGCGTGCCGCCGGACTGCGCCAACTCGATTCCGTCGCGCGCCGTGCCGAGATCGCCGATGTCGAAGTCGTTCAACGGACCGATGTCCGCCACTTCCTGCAGCAGCTTCTTGCGGATGGCGCGGGGAAAATCCTCGAAGCTGCGCGCGACCTCGACGAAGGAGCGTGGACCGCCGGTAACACAGTGCAGGTAATACTTGTCGAGGTCGTCCTCGGCGGGGAAGCCGAACGGGTTGGGCCGGCCGTTCATGATCGGCAGGCCGTTGATGATGATCCGCTCCTTGAGGGCGTCGCGGCGTAGATCGGTGACCAGCCCGCCGTCGTTGTTCGAGCCGTCGCCCGAAATGTCGAGGACCTTGCGCTCGGCATCGTAGGGGATTCGGCCGTACATCGGGATGGCGTAGCGGATCGCGCCGCTGATCGAGGTCCGGCGCGAGATCGAGATCGGTGCGTCCGCGAGCCGATTGGTGAAAGCCGCGATGGCGGCTTCCGAATCGAGCAGGGTCCAGTCGACAAGCAGCTTCTGGATCCATGAATCGGACCATTCGAAATAGGCAACGGCGATGCGGCCATGATTGCCGCCGAGGATCGCCTTGACGATGACGGGATCGCGGAACGCCTCGACATAGCCCTGGCGCTGCAGCCTGGCTTCGTCGGGGTCGATGCTGCCGGAGATGTCGATGGCCAGCACCAGCGCGAGGTCGACCTCCTTGCGGTCCTGCGCCGTCGCCGGCAGTGCCAGGAGAAGAAGGGCGATCAGACCAACCAGTCGGGCCACGGCGACCTCCGCGTTCGGTTACGCTTTCGAGGCAAGAACCATACCGCCCGTCGGAAGCCCGTGTCAGCCGCGCACTGGACGGGCCATGGCGACGGTCGCTAGCCTCGCTGGAAAGTGAAAGGGGAGCACGCTGATGGATCTGGCGCTGAGCAGGGAAGACGAAGCCTTCCAGGACGAAGTCCGCCGTTTCCTCGACGAGAACCTGACCGAGGACCTGCGGGAAGCGGGTCGAAAGACGGGAGGGGTATTCGCCGACTTTGCCGCCGGCCTGCGCTGGCACCAGATCCTGGCGCGCCGCGGCTGGTCGGCCCCGAGCTGGCCGAAGGAGCATGGCGGTACCGGTTGGAGCGCAACGCAGCGCTACATCTTCAGCCGCGAGTGCACCGCCGCGGACGCACCCCGCATCTTCTCGATGGGCCTGCGCATGGTCGGTCCGGTGATCATGAAGTTCGGGACGCCGGAGCAGAAGGCCAAGTACCTGCCGCGCATCGTCTCGGGCGACATCACCTTCTGCCAGGGCTATTCCGAACCGGGCTCGGGCTCGGATCTCGCCAGCCTCAAGACACGCGCCGAGAGGGACGGCGACGACTATGTCATCACCGGCACCAAGATCTGGACCACCGGCGCGCATGTCGCCGACCACATGTTCTGCCTGGTGCGGACCTCGACCGAGGGCAAGCCGCAGGACGGCATCTCCTTCGTTCTGATCGATTCGATGAAGACGCCTGGTCTCTCGGTGTCGCCCATCCTGACCCTGGCCGGAGACCACGAGGTCAACCAGGTGTTTCTGGACAATGTCCGCACGCCGGTCGCCAACCGGATCGGCCCCGAGAATGCCGGCTGGACCGTGGCCAAGTATCTGCTCGAGTTCGAACGCGGCGGCGATGCCTACACGCCGAACCTGCATGCCCGGCTCGACGACGTGAAACGGATCGCGAGGGAGGAGGCGGCCGATGGATCGGGCCGATTGATCGAGGAACGCGGCTTCGTCGAGCGCCTCGCGGAGACCGAGATGGAAATCCAGGCGCTGGAGATGATCGAGATGCAGGTCCTCTCCGATCTGAGCCAGGGCCGCAACCCGGGCGCCATTTCCTCGGCGATGAAGATCCGCGGCAGCGAGACGCTGCAGAAGCTCGACCATCTCGGCGTGGAGGCGCTGGCCTGGTACGCCGCCGCCTTCGAACCCGAGGCGCGGGAGCTCGGTCACAACGAGCCGACCGTGACGCCGGCCTGGGGCGTCACGGCGATGCCGCTCTACCTCAACAACCGCGCCTCCACGATCTATGCCGGGTCCAACGAGATCCAGCGCAACATCATCGCCAAGGCGGTGCTGGGCCTGTGAGTCGGGTCAGGAGGGGCTTGTAAGGTGACAATTCACTGCACATCTGTAGGGCTATGACCGATCCCTATTCCGTCCTGGGCGTGCCGAGGACCGCCTCTGAGGACGACATCCGCAAGGCGTTCCGCAAGCTCGCCAAGAAACATCACCCGGATCTCAATCCCGGCGACAAGGCGGCCGAAGCCAGGTTCAAGGAAATCGGGCAGGCCAACGACATCCTCTCCGACTCCGAAAAGCGGCGACGCTTCGATGCCGGCGAGATCGACGGGACCGGCCAGGAGATGCCGCCGCGTGGTTTCTATCGCGACCAGGCGGGTGGCCGTGGCGGCAAGTACGAACATGCGGCCGGTCACGAGTCCTTCGTCGACATGGGCGGCATCTTTTCCGAGATGTTCGGCGAGCGTCGCGGCGGCGGCGGCCCGGGCTTCGGCGGAGGCGGCTTCGACATGGGCGGCATGCCCGTCAGCTACAGCCTGCGCGTGCCGTTCCTTGTGGCGGCGCGCGGCGGCAAGCAGCGCGTCACGCTGCCGGACGGCAAGACCCTCGATATCGACGTGCCGGAAGGGACGACCGATGGCCAGACCCTGCGGCTCAAGGGGCAGGGCATGCCGGGTTCCCAAGGGCGGCCGCCCGGCGACGCCTATGTCGAGATCCATGTCGATCCGCACGCCTTCTTCCAGCCGCGCGACAACGACATCCATGTCGAGCTGCCGGTCACGGTCACGGAAGCCGCCCTCGGCGGCAAGGTGAAGGTGCCGACGGTCGGCGGCGCGGTGATGCTGAACGTGCCGGCCGGTTCGAACACCGGCACGTCGCTGCGACTGAAGGGGCGCGGCCTGCTCGACCGCAAGTCCGGCCAGCGCGGCGACCAGTATGTGAAGCTGAAGGTCGTCCTGCCCGAGACGCCGGACGAAAAGCTGAAGGAGTTTCTCGCGGGCTGGGAAGCGGGTCGCAGCTACGATCCGCGCAAGGAGATGGAGCAGTTCACATGACGAGCCTGGACGACCTGCTGCGCCAGCATGGCCGCCTGACGGCCGTTCACGTCGAACGCTGGGTGGCCCGCGGCCTGCTGCGGCCGGCCGGCGGTGGCGATGGCTGGAGCTTCGAACAGATCGACGTGGCGCGCGCCCGCCTGCTGGGCGAACTGGTCGACGAACTGGGCTTCGACGACGAGTCCGTCGAGACCGTGGTCGATCTGGTCGACCAGGTCCATACCCTGCGCCGCCAGCTCGATCTGCTGGGCCGCGCGATTGCCGAGCAGCCCGACACGACGCGCGAGGCGATCGCCGTCGCGCTCGACCGCCTGTCGCGGCGGTAGTCGGCCGAGCAAAGCTCGGCCGCAGGAGCGTCAGGACATTGCTAGCAATGTCCGGGAGCGCCGCTCGGTGCCGCTACGCGGCCTCACTTGAGCGCCACTGGAGTGGCGCGCTCCATCGAAGCAGCTTCGTTGTCTTACTCCGGCTGGACGCCGGCGCGCTTCACGGCGTCGCCCCAGGCGGCGCAGCCGGTCTTCATGATCTCTCCCATCTCCGCGGACGTGGTGCCGGTGGCGATCAGGCCCATGTCGAGCAGCTTCTCCTTGCCCTCGGGCGTCTGGACCAGCTTGCGGATCTCCGCGCTCAGCCGATCGACGATTTCCTTCGGCGTGCCGGCGGGCGCCATGATGCCGTTCCAGCCGGTCAGGTTGATCTTGTAGCCCGCCTCCTCGAAGGTCGGGACGTTGGGCAGGCGCGGCCAGCGCTGGGCGGAGGTGACCGCGAGCGGCGTCAGCTTTCCGCCGTTGATCGCGCCGCCGCTGGCGGCCAGGTCCTGGATGGTCATCGGGATATGGCCCGCCACGACGTCCTGCACCGCGGGGCCCGCGCCCTTGTAGGGGACGTGAGTCATGTCGAGCTTCTCGGCCTGGTTCAGCATCTCGCCCCAGATGTGCGAGGACGAGCCGTTGCCGAAGGAGGCGAAGTTCACCTTGCCCTTGCGTTCGTTGGCCCAGGCGACGAAGTCCTTGACCGATTTCGGTCCGAGCGTGGGCGGAACCACCATGACCAGCGGCGCCAGGCCATGCTGGGTCACGGGCACGAAGTCCTTGAAGCCGTCGTAGGGCATCTTCTTGTAGACGTACGGATTGATGCACATCATCGACGAGTTGACGTAGACGAACGTGTAGCCGTCGGGGGGTGCGTTCTTGACGATCTCGGCGCCAACCATGCCCTGGGCGCCAGCCTTGTTCTCGACGATCACCTGCTGGCCGAGCACACCCGACAGTTTTTCGGCGAAATAGCGCGATACGACGTCTGTCTGGCCGCCGGGCGGGTAGGGCGCCACCAGCTTGATGGGCTTGTTCGGCCATGCGGCCTGGGCGAACGCCGAGCCGGCGAACAGGATGAGTGCGCCCGCCAGCGCGGCGACTGATTTCTTGGACATGCGTTTCTTCTCCCTTTGGGCCGACCCTAGCGGGAGCGGAACGCGCTGCCAATCGTCAGCCCGTGACGAGCTTCACCGGTATGCGCAAATAGGTCTGCCCATTGTCGTCAGGCGGCGGCAGATGGCCGGCGCGGATGTTGACCTGCACCGAGGGGAGCAGGAGGACCGGCGCCGCCAGCGTGTCGTCTCGCTTGCGACGCATCGCGACGAACTCCGCTTCCGTCACGCCGTCATGCACATGGACGTTGCGCGCGCGCTCTTCGGCGACGCTGGTTTCCCACGCATACCGGTCGCGGCCCGGGGCCTTGTAGTCGTGGCACATGAACAGCCGCGTCTCGAGCGGCAGGGAGAGCAGGCGGCGGATCGAGCGATAGAGGGTCGCGGCGTCGCCGCCCGGAAAGTCGGCGCGGGCGGTTCCGTAGTCGGGCATGAAGATCGTGTCGCCCACGAATACGGCATCGCCGATGCGGTAGGCGACGTCGGCCGGCGTATGGCCGGGCAGATGCATCACCTCGATCGCGAGGTTGCCGAGCGGCAGCGTCTCGCCGTCCGTCACGAGCCGGTCGAACTCGCGCCCGTCCTCGCTCACGTCCGCGGCATTGAACACCTTCTTGAAGATCTTCTGCACGTCGCGGATGTGCTCGCCGATGACGACACGCGCGCCGGTCCGCGACTTCAGCAGGGGGGCCGCCGTCAGGTGGTCGGCATGGGCGTGCGTTTCGAGGATCCAGTCGACGGAAGCCTGTCGTTCAACCGCCTTGGCCAGGACGCGCTCCGCCGACTTCGTCGACGCCTTTCCGGACTTGTGGTCGTAGTCGAGGACCGGATCCACGATCGCGGCGCGCTTCGTCTGCGGATCGGTCACCAGATAGGTCACCGTGAAGGTCGCCTCGTCGAAGAAGACGTCGATGATGGGTTTGGCAGGCATGCTTTCTCTCCTCGGGATACTTGACGGATATATTAGTGATATCTAAATTAGCAATATCTAAAATGAAAAAGCAGCAAAACATCGACCCCAAGGCCCTTCAGGCGAAAGCCGGCGAAGTGGCCGGCATCCTCTCGGCGCTCGCCAACGACCGCCGTCTCCTCATCCTCTGCAAGCTGGTGGAGGTCGGAGAGGCGACCGTCGGCACGCTCGCCGCCGAGGTCGGCCTGTCGCAGTCGGCGCTGTCCCAGCATCTCGCGCGCATGCGGGAAGAGGGGATCGTCGCCTTCCGGCGCGAGGCGCAGACCGTCTGGTACCGGATCGGGGACGCGAGGATCGAGACGCTGCTGTCGACCCTTCATCGTCTCTATTGCGCGGATTGAAGAACCACGCGGAAAGGAATTCATATGTCTCTGCAAACCATCGATGCCGCCACCGCCCGCCGGCTGGTCGCCGAGGGTGCCGTTCTCGTCGACGTGCGCGAATCCGACGAACGGGCACGCGAGCACATTCCGGGCACGCGGCACGCGCCGCTGTCGGCCCTCGAGCCGGTCGAAGCGCCAGGCGCAAAGGCGGTCATCTTCCACTGCCGCTCCGGCGCGCGGACCGGCGCGAACGCCGCCCGGCTGGGGGAAGCCGCCGGCTGCGAGGCCTATCTCCTGGAAGGCGGGCTCGAGGCCTGGAAACGGGCGGGACTCCCGGTATCGACCGATCGCAAACAGCCGATCGAGATCATGCGTCAGGTGCAGATCGTGGCCGGAAGCCTCGTCGTCCTCGGCGTCGTGCTGGGCCTCATGCTTGCGCCGCCCTTCTTCGCGATCTCGGCCTTCGTCGGTGCCGGTCTCGTCTTCGCCGGCAGCACCGGGTGGTGCGGCATGGCCAAGCTGCTGGCGGTGATGCCCTGGAACCGCACCGTGCGGAAGGCGCTGGCGTGATGTTCGCCCCGGTCGCGGCGCTCGCCTCGGGCGGCGTGGTCGGCCTGGTGCTCGGGCTGATCGGCGGCGGCGGGTCCATTCTCGCCGTGCCGCTGCTGCTCTACGCCGTCGGCATGCCGTCGGCCCACATCGCCATCGGAACCGCCGCGGTCGCCGTCGCGGTCAATGCGGCGGCCGGGCTGGCGCTGCATGCGCGCAGGGCGCCGATCCGCTGGCCTTGTGCGATCGTATTCAGCCTGGCCGGCGTCGGCGGCGCGTTTGCAGGCGCCGCGTTCGGCAAGGCGGTCGACGGGCAGAAGCTGGTCGCTCTGTTCGGCGTGTTGATGATCGTCGTTGGCCTGATGATGCTGCGCCCCAAGGACAAGGGCGGCCAGACATCGGCCTGGCTGACGCGCGAGAATGCCGCGCACATGCTGCCTCGCCTCGTGCTGCTGGGCGCGGGCGTGGGCCTGCTGTCGGGCTTCTTCGGGATCGGCGGTGGGTTCCTGATCGTCCCCGGCCTCATCCTCGCGACCGACATGAAGCTCGAGGATGCCACCAGTGCGTCGCTGGTGGCCGTGACCGCCTTCGGACTCTCGGCGGCGACGAGTTACGCCTGGTCGGGATTGGTCGACTGGAACGTGGCGGGCCTGCTGATTGCAGGCGGCGTGGCGGGAGCGCTGGCCGGCACGAAAGCCAATGCCATCCTGGCGCGTCGCAAGGGGGCGTTGACGACGCTCTTTGCCGTCTTCGTGATCCTGGCAGGCCTCTATGTCGGCGGCCGGGGGCTCATCGACCTCCTGCAGGGCTGATCAGCCTCGTCGTTGCAGGGCCGTCCAGACCTTGGCGGCCGTGAGCGGCATGTCGATGTGGCGGACGCCGAACGGTCGCAGGGCGTCGAGGACGGCATTCGCCACGGCCGCCGGCGCCCCGTTGGTCGGCAGCTCGCCGACGCCCTTGAAACCCAGGATGTTGTTGGGCGACGGCGTTGCGATCGTCTCGATCTGGAACATGGGCACATCGTCGGCGCGCGGCAGGGCATAGTCCATCAGCGTGCCGCTCAGCAGCTGGCCGCTCTCCTCGTCGTAGAGGGCTTCCTCCATCAGGGCATTGCCGAGCCCGTGCACGATGCCGCCATGCATCTGTCCGGCCAGCAGGCGCGGGTTCACCACAGGACCGCAGTCCGCGACGGCGACGAGCCGGTCGACGCGGGTCTCCCCGGTCTCGGGATCGACCTCCACCTCGCAGATCATCACGCCCGTCGGGAACGATTCGATCTTGTCGGCAAACCGTGCATCGCCGTCGAAAGGCTTCCAGGCCGCCAGCTCGAACAGGCCGACGCGCCGGTCGGTGCCCACGATCTCGAAGGCGCCATCGCGATAGGCGATGTCGGCCGGCGATGTCTCCAGTCGTTCGGCGGCGAGGTCGCGGCCGCGCTCGATCACCACGTCGGCTGCGCGCTTCAGGGTCGTGCCGCTGATGATCGTCGAGGAGGAGCCACCGGTTCCGCCGCCGTGCGGGATGCTGCGCGTATCTCCCTGTCTGATCTCGATGCGCTCGACCGGGACGCCGAGTGCCGCGGACAGGATCTGCCCGAAGACAGTCTCATGGCCCTGACCCTGGCTTTGCGTACCCACGCGCGCGACCAGGCGATCCGCCTCGACATTGACCACGACATGCTCGTCTGCGATGCCGCCGGTGCCGTGCAGGTGGCAGGACAAACCCAGCCCGCGATATTTTTCCGCCGCCTCGCTCGCGGCGCGCCGGGTGGCGAAGCCCCGCTCATCGGCCGTGGCGAGCGCGGTCTCGAACAGGCGCATGCAATCGGCGGCATCGTAGGTGTAGCCGCTCGCGGCCGCATAGGGCATCTCGTCGGCGCGCAACAGGTTGATGCGCCTCAGGTCGACCGGTGTGCGGCCGGTCTCGTGTGCAGCGAGGTCGACGAGGCGCTCCAGCAGGAACAACGCCTCCGGCTTGCCGGCGCCGCGAATGGCATCGACCGGCACGGTATTGGTGAACACGCAGTCGAAATCGACGCGGATCGCGGGAATGCGATAGAGGCCGGAAATGACCTTCGCGAGTCCCGTCGTCGGGATGGTCGGCGCGAACATCGAGACATAGGCGCCGTAATTGGCTTCGGCCTTCACGCGCAGGCCGATGAAGCGACCTTCGGCATCCAGTGCCAGGTCCGCCGTGGCGACGAGGTCGCGCGCGTGACTGTCGCTCTGGGAAAGCTCGGCGCGCTCGCAGCTCCAGCGCAGGCCGCGGCGGAGCTTCCGCGTGGCCCAGGCGATCAGGGTCGATTCCGCCGAGATCGGATATTTGGGGCCGAACCCGCCGCCCACGTCATCGGTGATGAGGCGTAGCTTGTCCTTCGGAAGATCGAGTACGCGCTCGCACATCAGGCGATGCGGGATCTGCACGCCCTGGGAGGAGAGGGTCACGGTTACGAGATCGTCAGCGGCCTCGTAGCTCGACCAGGCCGCGCGCGTTTCCATGTAGTGCACGATCTGGCGCGGCGAGCGGATGGAGAGCGTCGAGACGTGGGCCGCGCGCGCGAAGGCGGACTCCGTCGCGGCCCGATCGCCCTTGCCCCAGCGGCACATGAGATTGCCCGGAACGTCGTCGTGGACCAGCGGCGCACCCGGCGCGAGCGCCTGCGCGGCAGTGACGATCGCGGGCAGGATCTCATAGTCGATGGCGAGGGCCTCCGCGGCGTCGCGTGCCTGTTCCAGCGTGTCCGCCACGATCATGGCCACGATGTCGCCGACATACCGGACCTTGCCGACCGGCATGGGAAGGTGGGTGGGCTCGCGGTGGCGATTGCCGGCCTCGTCCTTGATCTCGCTGATGGCGGGCAGGTGCCCCACCTTGTCGGCCACGAGATCGTGGGCCGTGTAGATTGCCGCGACGCCGGGAAGGTCCAGCGCCGGCCCTGTGTCGATGCCTGCGATCTGGGCATGCGCATGCGGTGAGCGCACGAACAGGACATTCAGGGCGTTGGCGGGTGCGGTATTGCCGGCGTACCGCCCGAGACCGGTGAGGAACCGTCGATCTTCACGGCGTGTGATCGATTGGCCGAGCTTGAGGACCGCGTTCATCGGGCCGATACGCGCAGAAAGGGGGCGCGATGCCGCAGAAGACGGGTTGTTGTAGTCTTTGCCACCAAATGCTCTCAGTCGTTCGCTAGGGAGCTTTATACACCGGTTCTGGCGCCCATCATCGACGATGAAATCTAGGCTTTGGATCAAGTCTGCTTTGGCAGTGGCTCTGGCGTTGCCTTGGGCCGCATCGGTCGGCCACGCCCAGGCTTCACCCGAGCGGACGACGCTTGCCCGGGCGGTCGAACTGATCGACGCGCATCTCGACAAGGCCCGGCAGGAGGCGAATGCCGACCTGAAGCGGCGCCTGCAGATCGAGGGTTATCTGGCGCTCCTGTCGCTCCCCTCGAAGCATCGGCCGTACGAGGCGGCGGACCGGCTGAGAGCGATCGACGAAGCGCTGGGCGACAAGCCCGTGTCGGGCGACCGTGAAGTGATCGAAGGCGGGTTGAACGTCGTGAAATCGCTGGCGGAGGAACGCGACGACCTGCAGCGCATCTTCCTGGTCGACCGGCAGTATTCCGGCCTGTCCTCCGGGGAGGGCGTGAACCAGCAGTATTTCTGGCAGCTCATGCGCGCCAACGATCCCGACGCGATGACCTGGTACTTCCAGTCGATGCAGCCAGGCGTCGCGGAGACCGCGGGCATCGTCAATCGCGGTCTGGGCATCAGCCTGCTGTGCCGGCATGGCTACAGGTCGCTCGCCCGGCAGGTGGCGGTCCGTCTCACGGAGCCCGAACTCGACCATACGATCGGCCCGCGCCTGGCCGACCTGGGCGCCACCGCCGAGGCCGAACAGCGGGTCGACAGCTTGGTCACGATCTGCGAGTGCGCCCAGGCGGAAAACGCCTTGCCGCCGTACTTCTTCGGAATGATGAGGCCGAGGAAGCCCTTGTCCTTGATGTACTGCCAGGCCTCGGGCGGCAGATCCATCAGCTCATGCGAAATGCGCCAGTCGTCGGACAGCCGGCACAGTTCATCGACCTCGTGGTCGAGAAAGGCCTGCTCCTCCGCCGTCAGTGCCGGTTCCGGATAGGCGTGCAGCCTTGTCCAGTCCGGATGGCCGCGGAACAGTTCGCCCTCCCACCACACGGTGCCAGCTTCCAGTGCGATGCGCTCGGTGTCCGACATCGGCGGCAGGATGCGGCGGTAGAGCGCCAGCAGTGGCGTCGACACCAGCGTGCGGCGCAGCGGCACCAGATTCAGCAGGATGGCCGGCACACCCAGCAGTACGGCCAGTGCGACCCGCATCGTCAGCGGCCAGTCGTACTGCACCGCTGCCAGCGCAAGCACGCCGGCCAGGACCGCGCAGTGCAGCCACAGCGGCGCGCGACGGTAGGCCAGCACGACGAAGGCCAGCGCGAAGCCGATCAGCCACAGCAGCGGAGTCAGTGCGTTCATCCTCGTCTCCTTCCCTGTTCAGTTCCGGTCACGGACCGTGAGCAATCGGTATGCCCTGCCATTCAGACCGCCTCCGGCAGCGGCGCACGCAGCCCGCCGAGCAGGAAGCTCATCAGCCGCGGCACCATGCGCTTCATCGCATCCGGGCCCTCGACCTGCACGCCGGTCACCGCCTGCAGCGCGTCCAGCCCCGACACCGCGTGCGACATGGCGCCGAACATGAAATGCAGCCGCCACACGATGTCCTCGACCGGCACCGTCGGCAGCGCGCGGCTCAGCGCGTCGCGGTAACGGGCGATCACCGGTGCGTACTCGACCGCCAGGCAGTCGCGCACCACCGCTGACGGCTCGGTGAAGGTGCGGCCGAGCAGACGCATGAATTCACGCCCCTGCCCGCTTTCCGCCGCCATGGTCAGCGATCCGCCGAAAAAGCACTCGACGATGGTGCGCGCCTTGACCGCTGCATCGCCGGCGGCCGCTTCCGCCTCGTCCAGCGCCAGCATGCGCAGCGCGTTCAGCGGCTGCAGCCGGCGCAGGATGACCGCGCGCACCAGTTCGTCCTTGCTGCCGAAGTGGTAATTGACCGCCGCCAGATTGACGCCGGCGGTGGTGGTGATCATGCGCATCGACGTGGCTTCGAAGCCGTGGGCGGCGAACAGCGTCTGCGCCGCGTCAAGGATGAGGGCCCGGGTTTCGTTCGCGGGTTCGCCCTTGCGACGGGCGCGGAGCGGCAGCGTAGGCAGGTCCATGCGCAAATTCAAACGTTCGTTTGATCGTACGGTCAAAGATAGGCAGCGTTCAGTGCCCTGTCAATCCTGCGCCGCCGCAATGACCGGAGCGTGTTGACAGTCAATCGTTTGATTCATAGAGTGCGCGGACTAAATCAATCGATTGATTCACTAAATGGAACACGACGCATCCGCCGCCCGCCAGCGCCTGCTGGACGCCGCACTCCGGCTGTTCGCGGCGCGTGGCTACGAGGGCGCAACCACACGCGAAATCTGCGACGCGGCCGGCGCCAACCTGTCGGCCATCCGCTACTACTTCGGCGACAAGGCCGGCCTGTACCGCGCCACCTTCTGCGAGCCGCTGGGCGAACCGACCGATCCGGCGCGGCTGGCCGACATCGCCGCCCTGCCGCTGCGCCCGGCGCTGACCGCCTTCTTCCGCGAATTCCTGCTGCCGCTCAAGCACAGCGACGCGGTGCAGCTGGTGATGAAGCTGCACTTCCGCGAAATGATCGAACCGACCGGGCTGTGGCAGGACGAGATCGACGCCGAAATCCGCCCGCAGCACGACTGGATGGTCGAGCGGCTGCGCACCGAACTCGGGCTGGACGCACCGGACACCGATGTGCAGCGGCTGGCGGTGGCGGTCATTTCGATGGCGGTGCATTACTACGTGGGCCGCGAGCTGATCGATCTGCTGGCGCCCGACCTGCTCGCCAGCCCCGAGGCGATCGACCTGCTGGCGGAACGGCTGGCCGGGTACGCGGTGTCGATGATCGAAGGCGAGCGGCTGCGGCGGAAGGGAGAAGGCGATGCGCACTAGGCATGCAGCCCCTTGGCTGCTGACCCTGGTCGCGGCGGCGCTGACCGGTTGCGCCAGCGAGCGCGGCCTGTTCACCACGCTGGGCCCGGACCATGAGACGCCCGCCCCGCGCAGCGCCGACGCGTGGCAGACCGGCACGCCGGACGGCGTGCAGCTGGCCCATGACGGACGGATCGAAGCCCTGGCGGCATGGTGGGCCGGCTTCAATGACCCGCTGCTGATCGAGTTG
>OFDC01001082.1_pt1 | contig 15747 bp, 11 predicted proteins | sample 1520941 | NCBI WGS metagenome assembly OFDC01 (sample SAMEA94258168, study PRJEB24077) | hot springs metagenome | biome: Aquatic biome; feature: Water | place: India | collected 2012-12-06 | depth 5 m | reverse complement strand
ATCTGCCCTTCCCGCTGCTCAGCGACAGCGACCTCGCGCTGCGCGACGCACTGTCACTGCCGGTGTTCGAGGTCGACGGTCGCCTGCTGTACCGCCGGCTCACGCTGATCGCCGACGCGGCGCGCATCGTCAAGGTGTTCTATCCGGTGTTTCCGCCCGACCGCAATGCGGTCGAGGTGATGGCCTGGCTCGCCGCGAGAGCGCTCCGATGAAACACGGCGCCCACCGCATCGGCCTGCTCGCGGCCGCCCTGCTGGCCGGATGCCCGGCGTCGGCCGCCCCACCCGCCTTGACCCCCTGCCCTGACACGCCGAACTGCGTATCGACCGAAGCGCAGGGCGAGCACCGCATTGCCCCGATCCGCTTCGAAGGCAGCGGTGAACATGCACGACAAGCGCTGTTGCAGGCCATCGCAGCACTGCCGCGCAGCACGATCACGCACAACGAAGCGGGCCATGTTGCGGCGGAGTTCAGGTCGCGTGTGTTCGGCTTTGTCGACGCGGCGGAATTCAGGATCGACGACCAGACGCACCTGATCCGCTTTCGCAGCGGCGCCCGCCGTGGCCATTACGACTTCGGCGTGAACCGCGACCGGATGGAGGCGTTGCGCGCCCGGCTCACGCCGGTTCGCTGAACGGCATGTGCGTTCGCGGCGCCAGCGCAAAGCACACGCAACCATCCCGATTGTGTTCGAGGGCCAGCACATGGCCGGCAGCCTCGGCCAACCGCGCGGACTGGTAAAGCCCCACGCCCAGACCGGTGGCCGAAGCAACCGGCTCGCGCAGCAACCCGGGTGCGATGTCCGGCGCAATGGCGCGGCCGCTGTCCTCGACCGAAAGACGCTCGCCGCCCAGCCGCAGCACAATGGCGATGCCCGGCTCGGCCAGGCGCTTCTGCACCGCATTCGCCACCAGATTCTCCGCAACGGTTGTATACAGCGCGCCGGGCAACCACAGGTCAGGTTCGGTCGCCCCCTCGACCGCCACGCCCTGACCGGCGAAACGCGCCTGCATCGACTGCAGCCACTCCGGCGCGGGCATCCATTCGTCGTCCGCCGGCTGCGGGCGGCGCAACTTGTCCAGCGTGGCTTCGAGCCTTGCCGTGATCACCGGCAACTGACGCGCCAGCAGCGCATTGGCACGCCGGGTGGCTTCAGGGCCGTCGGCTTCGTTCAGCGCGTAACACAGGGTGTTGAGCGACTGCAGCAGATTCTTCACGTCGTGCGTGAGCCGGGCACCGGTGTCGTGGATGGCCGACAGATAGCTCAGGCGGCGCAGTTCCTCGGCACGCAGGCGCGACTGGTAGAACTGGCCGAGCAACTGCACCAGCAGATTGACATGCCATACCAGGCCGCCGGACAGCGGACGTGCGGTGTAGAGCGCCATGTCGAGCAGCGGATGCTCGAAGTCGTAGCGGTGGCTGCCGGTCTCGCCGAACTGTCCGTGATGCTGTGGTCCCCGGCCGCGGGTATGCCACTCGCCGCCGGCCACCAACGGCAGCGCGAGCAGGCGATTGGCGGCGCGGGCAACGAAGTCCTCGGGGCGGCCGTCCTGCTCCGCCAGCGCGGCCAGGCTCTCCAGCCATCGTTCGTAGGGCAGCGCCAGCGAAAGCACGTAGCGTGTGAAGGCCACGCCAAGACCGCCGAAGCCGGCGCGCGGATTCCACGCCCAGCTGAGCAGCAGCAACATCGCCGCCAGCAGGGCCAGTGCGCCGAGCAACGCGCGCAGGTAGTCGATGCCGGACAGCAGCATGATGGCGAGCGTGCCCAGCGCCAGCACGGCCAGCAGCAGCAGCACGAACAGGCCGGACACGAAATCGAGCACATCCGGGTCGCGGTCGGTCCGTTGCTGGCCGGACACGCCCAGCATGACCGTCAGCGCGAGAGGAGACAGCCACAGACCGAGGGTATCGAGACCGGGCTGCACGGAAAGACCGGGCGGCAGGGCGCGCGGCAGCGCCACCGCGAACAGCGCGGTGATCAGATAGGCGAGCGCGCCCAGGTAGTGGATGCGGGGCCCGCGCGCGGTCGAGAAGAACACCTTGCCGCCGATCAGTCCGGCCAGCAGCAGCATCCACAGACTGAGTGCGCGCGGCCCGTAGAACACCATCAGCGCGAGCAGCAGCAGCGCGAGCACGAGCAACCCACCCGCTTCGACACGGCTTTGCGCGCGCACCAGTGGCTGCCACAGCAGCAGCAGGCCGAGATGGGTCAGCAGCACACCGCGACCGAGGGTCGCGTCATCACCGGCCCACAACACGGCATGCAGACTGCCCAGGACACACAGCAGCAGCCAGGGCCGGACGGCGCCGAGCCAGCGGTTCAGCCGGGCAATGCGGGCAGCGCCGGAGCGAAGGATCACGGCAGGCTCCGGCGTGACAGATTGCACACCATGTGACCGGAACATGACGGTGCTGTCGAAAAACGGTCAGTCGTCATGATCGATGCAGGCATCTCCGCAGCGTGGAAGGCGAGGACAGGCATCCGGAAAAACGGAAAAGCGGCCCGGGTCCTGAACGTAGGAGGAGAGGAAAGCCGGTGAAGAGCGCTCGGCACGGAACGTGCACAGTGTTCAGCCAAAGGAGAAGTCTCATGCCATCCACTCAACGGGGTTTCACACTGGTCGAGATCGCCATCGTATTGGTCATCATCGGTCTGCTGCTCGGCGGCGTGCTCAAGGGTCAGGAACTGATCAACAGCGCCAAGGCGAAAAGTCTGGTCAATGACTTCCGGACCATATCGACCGCGATCTACGCCTACCAGGACCGCTTCCGCTTCATGCCCGGCGACGATCCGGCCGCCGGCCAGCATGTCGGCGGTGCCACGGCCAGCACACCCGGCAGCGACGCGCGCGGCAACGGCCGCATCGGCGGCGCCTGGAATTCGGGCACCGCGACCGACGAAGCCTTTCTCGTCTGGCAACACCTGCGCCAGGCCAATCTGCTGACCGGCACCACCAATACCAGCGATACCGACAACTATTTCCCGCGCAATGCCGACAACGGCGTCATCGGCATTACGGGTTCCGCTCCGATCACGCCGGCAGAGACGACGGCCACCAGTTCCAGTTCGGCCTCGCTGCCCATGACCGGCGCCTTCTTCCTCTGTTCCGACGGCATCACCGGGCGTCTGGCGCGGCAGGTCGATTCGACCATGGACGACGGCAGCACCGACACCGGCAATGTGCGCGCCATGGCGCGCGTCAATGGCAGCGGCGCGGCAAGTGGCACGGCCGCCAACATCAATGCCGGCAACGAAGCCAACGGCGAGCTCTACACGGTGTGCGTCGCGTTCTGACCGGCGGCCGCCTGCGCGCGCGGGCGGTCTGATCGGCCACACCTTCATCCCTTCAGCAATTTGCCCTCGGCCCGCGCCAGTTCGGCCGGCTCGCCCAGCAGCACCACCACGTCGCCGCTTTCGAAAGCGAGATCCGAACTGGGTTCGAGCGCGCGGATGCCACGCCGGCGGATCGCGCTCACATCGACCCGCACGTCCTCGAAATGGAATTCGTCGATGCGGTGGCCGATGGCCCAGGCGCCCGGCGCCAGCGTGACGGAATGCAGGCGCCGGTGCTGCGACTCGCCGACCGCCTCTTCCGCAAGATGTTCGGCCCCCCGGTACAGACCGCGCAGCAGGTGGTAACGGTCGCCGCGCAACTGGCGTATGCGCTTGAGCACCCGGTTCAGTGGCACGCCCAGCAGCACCAGTGCGTGGGTAGCCAGCATCAGCGAAGATTCCAGCGATTCCGGCACCACTTCGGTGGCACCGGCGGCCGACAGCTTGTCGTAGTCGCGCTCGTCGAAAGTGCGCACCACCACCGGCACGTCGGCGCGCAGGTCGTGAGCCAGGCCGATGACGCGCATCGCCGCATCGGTATCGACAAAGGTGACGACCACGATGGAGGCGCGCGCAATGCCGGCGGCGATCAGGGTTTCGCGCCGGCCGGCGTCGCCGAACACCACGGTTTCGCCGGCCGCTGCCGCCTCGCGCACGCGTTCCGGGTCGAGATCGAGCGCGATGAATGTAATGCCTTCGTTTTCAAGGAAGCGCCCGAGGTACTGACCGTTGCGACCGTAACCGCAGACGATGGCGTGACCATCGGTGGCCAGCGACTGGGCAGCAATGGAAGTGAGCTGCATCGAGCGCAAGAGCCATTCGGAGGGCACCAGCCGCAGCACGATGCGGTCGGCGTAGTGCGCCAGTATCGGCGCCGTGAGCAGCGTGAGCAGCAGCGAAGCAAGCACTATCTGCAGGATGCGGTCCGGAATCAGGTGGGCAGCGTCGGCCAGCGCGATCAGCACGAAACCGAATTCGCCGCCGGCGCAAAGCCACAGACCCACGCGCAGCGCATTGCCGGGCGAAGACCCGAAAACACGCGATGCGGCCGCAGCCACCGCGAACTTGCCGATCAGGATGAACAGCACGGTCACCAGCACGAAGAACAGTTCGGAAAACACCAGAGCCAGGTCGAGCTTCATGCCTATGGTGACGAAGAACAGCCCGAGCAGCACGTCGCGGAAAGGTTTGATGTCCTCTTCCACCTGATAGCGGTACTGGGTTTCCGAAATGAGCATGCCGGCAAGGAAGGCGCCCAGCGCGAGCGACAGACCGGCCAGCTCGGTGGCGAAGGCCATGCCCAGAGTGACCAGCAGCACATTGAGCATGAACAGTTCGGACGACTTGCGCCGGGCCACGATGTGGAACCAGCGCTGCATCAGGCGCGGACCGAGATAGAGGATGACCGTGAGCGCGATCGCCGCCTTGACCGCAGCCAGACCCAGTGCCTCGACGCTTTCCTCGGCGCCCAGCGCCAGTACCGGAATGACCACCAGGAAAGGCACGACCGCCAGATCCTGGAACAGCAGCACGCCCACCACCTGCCGGCCATGTGCCGAATCGAGTTCCAGCCGCTCGACCAGAAGCTTGATCAGCACCGCCGTGGACGACATCGCGATGGCCCCCCCGACCGCGATCGCGCCCTTCAAGCCGAGGCCGAACAGCCAGGCAAAAGCCACTACGCCCAGCACGGTGAAAGCAACCTGCGCGGTGCCCAGACCGAACACCAGGCGCTTCATCGAGAACAGCTTGGGCAGCGAGAATTCGAGCCCGATCGAGAACATCAGGAAGACGATGCCGTACTCGGCGAAATGCCTGGCCTCGTCGGTATCGGGGATGAAGGCCAGTGCGTGCGGGCCGGCCAGGGCGCCGACCAGCAGATAGCCCAGGATGGGCGGCAGCCCGACGCTGCGGAAAAGGCCCACCACCAGCACCGAAGCGGTGAGCAGCAGGAGAACCAGCTCTAGGGCAGACATGGTGGCGATGTATTCGGACCGCTTCCGGATGACCGGACGGCCGCCTGTCGGAGCAGGTTGTTATAATCCGGAAAGATCATAACCGATCACCCTCACGCCTGTAGTACGGGCGACTACCCGCCTCTGCACACCCTGCCTCGCGCATGACACACGTCGTCCCGCCGAACAACGAAGACATCCTCGCCGCCGCCCGCCGGGTACTTGACATCGAAGGCCGTGCGCTGGCGGTGCTTTCCGCGCGCCTCGGCAACGAGTTCGCACAGGCTGTGCGCCTGATACTCGACAGTCCGGGTCGGGTCGTCGTCAGCGGCCTCGGCAAGTCCGGACACATCGCACGCAAGATTGCGGCAACCATGGCCAGCACGGGCACGCCGGCCTACTTCGTGCACGCAGCGGAGGCGCTGCACGGCGACCTCGGCATGATCCATCGCGACGACGTGCTGATCGCGCTGTCGAACTCGGGCGAAACGGCGGAACTGCTGGCCATCGTGCCGCTGGTGCGGCGCCAGGGTGGCCGTACCGTTGCAATGACCGGCAAACCGGGTTCCACGCTCGCCACGCTGGCCGATGTGCATCTGGACGCCGGAGTCGATATGGAAGCCTGTCCGCTCAACCTTGCGCCGACCGCCAGCACCACCTGCGCGCTCGCGCTCGGCGACGCGCTGGCGGTGGCACTGCTCGACGCACGCGGCTTCCGCGAGGACGACTTTGCGCGCAGCCACCCGGGCGGCGCGCTCGGTCGTCGCCTGCTCACCCATGTGCGCGACGTGATGCGGCCGGCAGACAGCGTGCCGACCATCGGCGTCGATGCGACGGTGACCGAAGCGTTGCTGCAGATCACGCGTGGTGGCATGGGCATGACCGTGGTGGTCGACGCGGTGGGTGCCGTGGCCGGCGTGTTCACCGATGGCGACCTGCGTCGCGCCATCGACCGCGTGGGCGACGTCCGTACAGTGCCGGTCGCCGACGTGATGAGCCGTAATCCGAAATCGATTGCCGAAGACCGGCTGGCTGCCGAAGCGGCCGACCTGATGGAAACCCGGCGCGTGAACCAGTTGCTGGTGACCGACCGCAATGGTTCGCTTGCCGGCGCGCTGACCATGCACGACCTGATGCAGGCCAAGGTGATATGAGCGAAACATCCGCAAGCGAAGCCGCGCGCAAGGTGCGGCTGATGGGCTTCGACGTCGACGGCGTGCTGACCGACGGTACGCTCTGGTTCGGCCCCGACGGCGACACGATGAAGGGCTTCAACACGCTGGACGGGCACGGCCTGAAGATGCTGGCCGGCGCGGGCGTCGAGCTGGTCATCATTTCCGGCCGCTCGTCCGCGGCAGTGCGACATCGCGCTGCCAACCTCGGCATCGACACCGCACTGCTCGGCGTCGAGAACAAGCGCGAGGCGATGCGCGAACTGGCGGCCGAGCGCGGTCTGGCGATGGAGCAATGCGGCTATATGGGCGACGACATTGTCGACCTGCCGGTACTGCGTGCCTGCGGCTTCTCGGCCGCGCCGGCCAACGCTCACTTCTTCGTGCGTCAGCACGTTGCCTGGGTCGCCGAAGCGGATGGTGGCCGCGGAGCCGTGCGCGAGGCCTGCGAATTCCTGCTCGACGCCCGCGGCGCGCTCGACGCCCTGCTGCAGGACTGTCTGCGTTGAACCTGCGACGGCAAGTGCAGCAGTTGTTGCCGCTGCTCATCCTGCTCATGCTGGCCGGACTGACCATCTGGCTGGAGCGCGCGACGCGGATCGAGGAGCGTTCGTCCTCGGGCAAGCTGCGACACGACCCGGACGTGATCGTGGACAACTTCACCGTGCGCCGTCTCGACGAGACCGGCATGGTGCAGCACACCTTGAGCGCGAAGCAGCTGCGTCACTACCCCGACGACGACAGCACCGAGCTGGACGCGCCCGACCTGATCTATCGCGGCAAGCTGTCGCCCACCCACGTGAGCGCGGAACGCGGACTGCTGACCCGGGATGGCAAGGAAGCCATCCTGCGTGACAATGTGAAAGTGCGGCGCGAAGCCAGTGCCGGCAACCCGGAAATGACGCTTGCCACGAGTGTGCTGAACGTGTATCCGGACGACGAAATCGCCAGGACCGACCAGCCGGTGCACATCACCCATGGCCGATCCGTGGCGACCGGGGTCGGCATGGTGGCCGATCGCGTCAAACAGACCTACATACTCGAATCGCGCGTCAAAGCCACACTGGAAAGAACCCGCCGCCCATGACATCGCGCACCGCCAAGAAGGCCGCCTTCGCACTCGCCCTGCTCGCCGCCTGCCTCGCATCGTCCGCCCGCGCCGAGCGCGCCGACCGCGACAAGCCGGTCAATCTTGAAGCCGACAAGGTGACGGTGGATGACCGCACCCGAACCCACGTGTTCGAGGGCAATGTGGTGTTCACCCAGGGCACGCTCACGATCAAGGCGAACAAGGTGGTGGTGACCCAGGACGCCACCGGTTACCAGAAGGGCGTGGCCACCGGCGGTGAAGGCGGGCTGGCGCGCTTCCGCCAGAAGCGCGAGGGCATCAACGAGTGGATGGAAGGCGAGGCCGAACGCATCGAGCACGACGCCAAGACCGAAATCACCCGCTTCTTCGTCCGCGCCTATGTAAAGAGCGGCGGCGACGAGGTTCGTGGCCAGTACATCGAATACAACTCGCTGACCGAGAACTACACGGTCACCAATTCGTCGGACGCGAAGTCGGTGCCCTCGGCTGGCGACCAGTCCAAGCGTGTTCGCGCCATCATCCAGCCCAAGAGTGCACCCAAGCCTTGACGTGCCCGGCCGATGAGCCACCGGCCCGACCGCCGGTCGGGATGACAGCGCTCCACGTTTCAGGGACCGGACGAGGCGCCGCCGCCCGGGGGCGATCGCCGGTACCGGCCCCGGCCGCCTTCGCGACTGCGGCCGCGCATCGGGAAGAGGATCACGAAGCACCATGGCCCGCGACCACCTTGTCGGCCATGAAGCCGTACATTCCGCTCGATCGGCGTTGCCGTCTCGCCCGGAACGCGAGCGAAGCGAGCGGCTGACATCCGCGAGGGGCGCAGCGTCCAGCGTAATGGCAAGCGGTCAAGTGAGGCTTTCAGGTTCGATCCCGTGCGCCGCATTCCCCCTGCTCCGTCGCCGCTTGACGCCCGGCGGCAAGCGATCGCTACCGGTCGCGCCCCGATATGCGATATGTTCCGGGCCTGACGGCCACCTGCGCGCACGGAAGGGAAGTCCCGGGTACGGGGGCTGCAAAGCAGACAGGAGAACGCGGTGAGCGAAACCGACTGCACGCATCGACGCAAGGAACGCCAGACCATCCTGGTCGCCGACGACACGCCGGAGAACATCGATCTGCTGAGCGGCCTGCTGCGCCGGGACTACCGGGTGAAGGTCGCCACCAGCGGCGAAAGGGCGCTGAACATCGTTGCTTCGGACGACCCGCCCGATCTCGTGCTGCTGGACATCATGATGCCGGGCATGAACGGCTACGACGTGTGCCGCCGCATCAAGGCCAACCCCGACCGCTGCCGGATACCGGTCATCTTCGTCACCGCGATGACCTCGATCGAGGACGAACGCATCGGGCTTGAGGCCGGTGCGGTGGACTACATCACCAAACCCATCAGTCCACCCATCGTCGGCGCGCGGGTGCGCACCCATCTGGCCCTTTACGATCAGGCGCGCATGCTGGAGAACCGGGTACGCGAGCGCACGGCCGAATTGTCCGCATCGCGCGAGCAGATCGTCCGCCGACTCGGGCGCGCCGCGGAATTCCGCGACAACGAAACAGGCAACCATGTCATCCGGATGAGCCACTACTCGCGTCTGATCGGCGAGGCGATCGGGCTCGGACCGGATACCGCCGGACTGTTGTTCACTGCGGCGTCGATGCACGACGTCGGCAAGATCGGCATACCGGACTCCATTCTGTTGAAGCCGGCGTCGCTCGACGCGGCCGAATGGGCTGTCATGCGACGGCATCCGGAAATCGGCGCCGAGATCATCGGCAAACACACCGATCCGCTGCTCGACGCAGCGCGCACGATTGCGCTGACCCACCACGAGCGCTTCGACGGAAGCGGCTATCCGAGCGCTCTGACCGGTGAGGACATTCCGCTGTTCGGTCGCATCGTGGCCATCGCCGACGTGTTCGACGCATTGATGAGCCAGCGCCCGTACAAGCCGGCACTGCCCATCGAGGAAACGCGGGTCGTCATGTCCCGCAGCACCGGTACGCATTTCGACCCGCGGCTGATGGCCACCTTTCCTCACGTACTGCCGGAAATGCTGCGCATCCACGAAACCTATGCGGACATGCACGGGCCGATGACCGACGTGGACCTTCCTCCCGACAAGGGGCCCGGCATGCCGTGAACGACGGCGGGCGCTCAGCGACCGGCGACCGCCCGTTCCCGCAGCGTCTGCAGGCAGCTTGCGGCGCGCTCGAAGTCATAGTTGCCCAGTGCATCGTCAAGCGACGCAGCCTCGGCTTCAAGCACTGTTCCGGCCAGCATGCGCTGCAGTCCGGCAACAGCCAGACGCGCATCGGCGTCGCTGTCGGCCACGAGTTCGTCCAGCACGGAAAGCGGCCCCGCCAGCAGATCGAAGGATGGCAAAGGTTGCGCCTCGCCGCTTTCGTCCGCCAGCCACGGACTGGACCGGAGCATGTCGAGCAGACTGGTCAGTTCCTGCTCCAGCACTGCCGACGCGGCCTGCGTGTTCCCGGCGGGCGCCGAGGTCTCCAGCAAGCCTTCAAGCCGGGTCGCCGACACGCGAACCGCGTCCGCACCGATCGTGCCGGACAATCCCCGCAGGGTATGCACCAGCCGGATCGCCAGGTCGGACTGTCCGTCCTGAAGTGCCTGCCGGAAGTGCGCGCAGAAATCGCGCTGGCCACGCACGAAGCCCCGCAACACGCGACGATAGAGCGCGGACTTGCCCATGCAATGCGCAAGCCCCGCAGCGACATCGAGGCCCGGCAGCGACGGCACCGGGCCGTCGGCCGTCCGCGCGACGGAAGCGGTCGGACGTCGATCCGCAAGCTTCGGACCGATCCAGCGCGCCAGCGTGGCGAACATCTGCGCTACATCGAGCGGCTTCGGAATGCAGTCGTTCATGCCGCAGGCGGTCATGCGCGCGCGGTCTGCGTCCAGCACGCTGGCCGTCATCGCGAGCACCGGCATATCGGCCAGACCGGGCAGCAGGCGAAGCGCGCGGGTAGCGGTGTACCCATCCATGACCGGCATCTGGCAGTCCATCAGCACGCCATCGAATCCGCTGTCGCTCTCAAGCAGGTCGAGCGCCTGGCGCCCGTCACCGGCCGTCACCACCTCGATGCCTGCGCGCCCAAGCAGATCGGTCGCCAGTTCCCGATTCAGTTCGTTGTCTTCCACCAGCAGCAGGCGGGCACCGGCGAGCTTGGCCATGTTCGCATCCACCTGCGGACTGTCGCGCCCGGTTTCGCGCATGTCCCGATGCCGGCCGAAGACCTGCGACACGACATCCAGCAGTGCCGACGGCGTGACCGGCTTGTGCAATACCGTCTCGAACTGGCGCCCCGCGGCTTGCATGGCCACGTCGTCACGGCCCATCGCGGTGACCAGGACAAAACGCATGGCGCGGTGCGGCCAGCGCAACCTCACCTCTTCGGCCAGTTGAACGCCATCCATGCCGGGCATCTTCCAGTCGACCAGCAGCAGACCGTGTGCCCCCCCGTCGCTGGCCAGCACCTCCAGCGCTTCGCCGGCACTGGCCGCCGTATCGGTGCTCAGACCGATGCCACGGCACAGCTCGGCCAGTACTTCGCGTGCGCCGGGATGATCGTCAACGACCAGCGCTCGCGACCCCGCCAGATCGCCGGCCATCGTGGCGCGCGGCTCCGCGGCACCGGCCTGCAGCCCGAGGCGCGTGGTGAAGTGGAAGGTGGAACCGCGACCCGGTTCGCTCTCGACCCAGATTCGACCGCCCATCAATTCGACCAGTTGCCGCGAAATGGTAAGGCCCAGACCGGTGCCACCGTAGCGTCGGGTGATCGAGCTGTCCGCCTGGGTGAAGGGCTGGAACAGCCGGGACAGCTGTCCGGTGTCCATGCCGATGCCCGAGTCGCTCACCGAAAAATGCAGTTCGACCGAAGCTTCGTCCCGCGACTGCGCGCGCACGCCGATCAACACCTCGCCGCTCGCGGTGAACTTGATGGCGTTGCTGGCCAGATTGATCAGCACCTGCCCCAGGCGTACCGGATCTCCCACCAGTGCCGCTGGAATTCCCGCTTCGACGCGGAACAGCAGTTCCAGACCCTTCTGTTCCGCCTTCACGCCGATCACATCGACCAGATGATCGATCACCGCGTCGAGCCGGAAATCGATGCGTTCGATCTCCAGCCGGCCGGATTCGATCTTCGACAGGTCAAGGATGTCGTTCAGGATGGCCAGCAGGCCGCGCGCGGCGCGGTGCGCCTTCTCGACGTAGTTGCGTTGACGCGGCGTCATTTCGTCGCGCAGGGCCAGATGGGTCATGCCGAGAATGGCGTTCATCGGCGTGCGGATTTCGTGCGACATGTTGGCGAGGAAGCTGGATTTCAGCTGCGCCGCCGCCTCGGCCGCATCGCGCGCCCGCGCCAGCGCCGCCTCCGCCTCCTTGCGCACCGTCACGTCATGCACCAGCAGACAGTAAAGCTGGCGTCCGTCCTGGGTGATCGGGATCACCGCCAGCTCGGCGGTGAAAGGATGGCCGTCGGCGTGCAGGAACTGCCATTCGCGCATCTGCGCCCGGCCCTCCTCGCGCGCCCGTGCCAGCAGCCGCTGCGCGGCCGCCTCGCTGTCCTCGCCACCCGGCTGCTGCGGCGGCGACATCGGCGCCAGCCACGGTCGACAGGACTGCAGCGCCTGTTCCGACGCCGCGCCGAACATCTGCAGCGTGGCCGGATTGCAGCTTTCGATGCCGGCATCGCCGCTGACGAACATGTAGCTGTCGAAGGAGTGCTCGAACAGCGCACGGAACTTGGCGTCGTTCAGCTTGCGTTCGGTGATGTCCAGCCAGTAACCGTTGTACAGGGTGCCGCCCGCGCCGTCCGGCATCGGCGCGCTGTCGATGCGGAACCAGCGCAGGCCGGTCGGGGTGTCGATGCGCACTTCGCGGAAGCCGACCGGCGGCTTGTCCTCGGCCAGTCCGGACGCACGCCAGGCGAGCGAGGGCGCGCGCTCCAGTTCAGCCTGCGAGCGACCGAACAGCTGCTCGGCGCCGTGCGCGATGAAGGCGAAGCGGCCGGGCCGGCCCAGAGGCTGGTGATAGCGGAACACGGTCAGTGGCAGTGCGTTGGCCAGATCCAGCAGTTCCCCTCGGGCGCGCCGGGTTTCCAGCCCCTGGCGCTCACGCCGCTGCCACAGCGCCAGCAGTGCGAGGCCGAGCAGCGCGACGACCATGCCCCCCGCCACGTGCCGCTGCCAGATGGCCGTTTCGTCGCGCAGCGGCAGCAGCACCCATACGGTGTAGGGCGCACCGTCCATGGGCCGTCCGATCACCATGTGGCGCAGACCGTCGATCAGCTGGAAGTGCAGCACGCTGCCGTCGGCCAGCGTCTCTTCACTGCCCTGCCAGGCCAGGAAGGGGGGGACGGTCTTGTAGCTTTGGCGCAGCGTATCGTCGCTGACCGGCGTGCCGACGGCCGGCGTGAAGCGCTTGAGCACCACACCGGCCGGCGATCCCAGCACCACCACGCCGCTGCTGTCTGTCACCAGCGCAACCTGGTCATAGCCGCCGAACAGATGCTTCATCGACTCGGCTTCCTGCTTGATGGTGATCACGCCTGGCGGGCGGCCGGTCACGTCTACCCGGCCGGCGAAGAAGAAGCCAGGCCGGTTGCTCACCCGCCCCATCAGGTACTGCTGCGCAGCGCCGGTCTCCACCGCCTGCCGGACATAGGCGCGGTCAGAAAAGTCGGTGCCGAGCACGGCGCTGTCCAGATGGAAGCTGCTGTCGGCGATCGCGATGCCGTTCTCGTCCAGCAGGAAGATGAGGGACACGCTGAAATCGTGCGCCATCGCATTGAGCAGACTGCTCATGCCCAGCACTTCGCGACGCGTGAGCATCTGCGCCTTGCGCGCCTCGCCGGGCGGGGCGCCCTGCACCTCCGGATCGCCGGCGCGGTGCATCAGGTAGTCCTGCAGCGTGACCTGACGGGCCAGCGCCACCGGCAGCGCCGCCAGCTGACGGAAGGTGGTGCTCAGGGTTTCGTTGAGGCTGCCCAGGCGCAGCGCGGTGCGCGCACGCATGTCCTCGAGATAGTCGTTGTGCGCGACGTGCAGCGACCCGCCGGTGACCAGCGCACAGATCAGCAGCCAGCCGGACAGGAGGGCGGCAAAGCGTCTGCGCAGGCGGACGAGGTCTTCTTCGAGTGAAGGCGGAACGGACATCGTGTCGTATATCGGCTGCCGGCCGGGCCGGCAGCGCGCTTCTCGGGCAGGATCAGGGCCATGGCGCACCGCAAGGGGCCTTCGGTGACGCAGGTTACCGAAGACCGGGCGCTCTCGGCTCACTATAACGGTCCTGAGCCTCCGATCTTGATCCGGACCGGCCTCACCCGGACATCGAACATGACCCCCAACGCCCCGCACATCGAATCCTTCTTCGACCCGGCCACCAGCACGGTGAGCCATCTGGTACTGGACCCGGACAGCCGCGCCTGCGCGGTGATCGACAGCGTGCTGGATTTCGATCCGAAATCCGGCCGCACATCGACCGCCTCGGCCGAGCGCATCGCGGCGCGCATCCGCGCGCTCGGTGCGCGGGTCGAGTGGATACTGGAAACCCATGTCCATGCCGACCACCTGTCGGCCGCGCCCTGGCTGCAGCAGCAGTTCGGCGGCCGGCTGGGCATCGGCGAGCACATCACTACGGTGCAGACGGTGTTCGGCCGGCTGTTCAATGCCGGCAGCGACTTCGCCCGCGACGGCAGCCAGTTCGACCACCTGTTCCGCGACGGCGAGCGCTTTACCATCGGCAGCCTGCAGGCCGAGGCGCTGCACACGCCCGGCCATACGCCGGCCTGCATGAGCTATCGCATCGGCGACGCGGTGTTCGTCGGCGACACCCTGTTCATGCCGGACTACGGCAGCGCCCGCTGCGACTTCCCGGGCGGCGACGCACGCACGCTGTACCGCTCGGTGCAGCGCCTGCTCGCGCTGCCGCCGGACACCCGTCTGCTGCTGTGCCACGACTACTCGCCCGGCGGCCGTGCACCATGCTGGGAAACCACGGTGGGCGAACAGCGGGCGCACAACATCCATGTGCATGAAGGCGTGTCGGAAGAGGATTTCGTCGCCATGCGCACCGCGCGCGATGCCACGCTGGACACGCCGGTGCTCATGCTGCCTTCGGTTCAGGTCAACATGCGGGCCGGCCATCTGCCGCCGGCCGAGGACAATGGCGTGCGCTACCTGAAGATTCCGCTCGATGCCCTCTGAACAACACCGATGTTGACCCCATGCTGACCGGCTCCACCTCGCGCCTCGCCCGCTGGCTACCGCTGCTGGCCTGGGCCCCGCGCTACGACCGCAGCGCGCTGTCGGCCGACCTGCTGGCGGCCGCCATCGTCACGCTGATGCTGATTCCGCAGAGCCTGGCCTACGCCCAGCTCGCCGGCCTGCCGCCCCAGGTCGGGCTGTACGCGAGCATCGCGCCGCTGTGCGCCTACGCGCTGTTCGGCAGCAGCCACGCGCTGTCGGTCGGCCCGGTGGCCATCGTGTCGCTGATGACCGCGGCGGCGGTCGGCAGCCTTGGCCTGGTCGACCCGGCACTGCGGCTGCAGGCGGCGCTGACGCTGGCTTTCCTGTCCGGCCTGATGCTGGTGCTGATGGGTGCGCTGCGCCTCGGATTCCTGGCCAGCTTCCTGAGCCATCCGGTGGTGTCCGGCTTCGTCACCGCCTCGTCGCTGCTGATCGCGCTGAGCCAGGTGAAGCACCTGCTGGGCATCGCCGGCGGCGGCGACACCCTGCCCGCGCTGCTGGGCAGCCTGGCCGCACATGTTGGCGAAATCCACGGCCCGACCGCCGCGCTCGGTCTGGGCGTGACCGTGCTGCTCCTGCTCGCGCGCAGACGGCTGCGACCGCTGCTGATGAAGGTGGGCCTTTCGCCGCGCGCGGCCGACATCTGGACCCGCGCCGCACCGGTGCTGGCGGTGCTCGCCAGCACGCTGCTGAGCTGGGCGGCCGGACTGGAAGCGGCCGGCGTACGTACCGTGGGCCTGATTCCGGCCGGCCTGCCGCCGCTCACGCTGCCCTCGGTTGACCCGGAACTGCTCACCCGGCTGGCGCTGCCGGCGCTGCTGATCAGCGTCATCGGCTTCGTCGAATCGGTGTCGGTGGCGCAGACCTTCGCCGCCAAGCGGCGGCGGCGCATCGAGCCGGACCGCGAACTGGTCGGGCTGGGCGCGGCC
>OFDC01001081.1_pt1 | contig 15747 bp, 17 predicted proteins | sample 1520941 | NCBI WGS metagenome assembly OFDC01 (sample SAMEA94258168, study PRJEB24077) | hot springs metagenome | biome: Aquatic biome; feature: Water | place: India | collected 2012-12-06 | depth 5 m | reverse complement strand
CACCGTCGGCATGATCGAAGAGATGCGGCGTCTGCGCAACGCCGCCGCCCACGATAAGGCCATCTCCGTCTCCGACGCCCTGCGCTTCCGCAATCTGGCAAAGGGCGTGTTGAACGAGATCAGGCTGGCCTAAAATGTGACAAGACGATCTTGTCGAATTCTCGAACCATCGTATTCATCCATTCTTATGGAGCTTGTCTTCGAACTCATTTTCCAGATCTTCGGAGAAATACTGCTTCAGGTGCTGTTCGAGCTACTTGCGGAGCTTGGCCTGCGTGCAATGGCAGATCCGCTTCGAAAGCCACGTACTCCCGCGTTCTCGGTTGTGGGATATACTTTATGGGGATTGATTGCGGGTGGGATCAGCCTGTTTCTGTTCCCGGCCTCGGCCATCCGGGACCCTGCGTTTCGCGCAACCAACCTTGTGGTCACGCCTCTCGCCATCGGTGCAGTCATGGCTCTGATTGGCAAGGCTCGAAACAAGCGGGGCCAGCTGCTCGTCCGTCTCGACAGCTTCGGGTACGCTTACCTGTTCGCGTTTTCGATGGCGCTCGTTCGGTTCATCTGGGCGAGTTAGGAAGTCAATCCACCGCCTCACGCAACACTGCAATCCCCTGCTCGCGCTGCGCCCGCAGTTCCTTCTTCAGCACCTGCGGATCGCGCGCGAAGATGAAGCCGAAGCTCACCCCGCCTTCCTTGCCAATCGTCGCATGGTGCAGCTTGTGCGCCTGCACGAGCCGCTTGGCATAGCCCTTCTTCGGCACCCAGCGGAACCAGCGCTGGTGGACGAGGCCATCGTGCACCAGCGTATAGATCGCGCCATAGGCCATGACGCCAAGCCCAATGAACGTCGCCGGCCACCATGCCTCCGCGCCCATCACCAGCGGGCTGCCGATCATGAAGAAGCTGATCGAGATCGCGGCCCCAACCACGGCGTAAAGGTCGTTCTTCTCGAAGAACCCGTCGTGCGGTTCGTGATGGTCACGATGCCAGCCCCAGCCGAACCCGTGCATCACATACTTGTGGCTCGACCATGCCACGAATTCCATGACCAGCACCGTGGCAACAATGATGAACAAGGCAACAAGCGTCTGCATGGCGCTCCCTTACACCGCCTCGTCGGCCCCTGCGACACATTCTTACACTTTGCCCGAAAGTCGCGACGCCTCGTTTTTCTGCCGTTCAGCCGCCCGACGGCACTTTCTCCTCACAGACCAATGAGGAGCTTATCCCATGCGCAAGACCGTTCTCGCCGTTGTCCTTTCCACCCTCGTCGCAGGCGTCGCCACTCCGGCACTCGCCCACGACCGCTATCCCGGCAGCAACCGCGCCGAGGCCGCCTACATGACGCCCGGCCGCAACGCCGACATTCGTCGCGACATCTGGCAGCTCGACAACCGCATCGATCGCGCCCAGCGCAATCGCGCCATCTCCCCGCGCGAAGCCCAGGGCCTGCGCCGCGATGCACGTGACCTGAAGGCCACCTACAACCGCTACGCCGATCGCGGCCTGTCGTCGGGAGAATACCGCACGCTCGAACGCCGCGTTGCCAACATTACCCAGCGCCTTCGCGCCGAGAAGTGGGATCGTGACGGGCGCCGCGGCTGATCGATTGGCGGATAATGTTCCAGAGGCGAAACAAAATTGCGCCTTGGGGCCTCCCGGCCCGCCCTTTCCTGCTTGAATTGCGGGGAGGGCGGGCCTAACCGCTTGTGCCATGTCGAACACCGCAAATCCCCGCACGCTCTACCAGAAGATCTGGGACGCCCACGTCGTCGAACAGCGCGATGATGGCACCGCGCTCATCTATATCGACCGTCACCTCGTCCACGAAGTGACCAGCCCGCAGGCTTTCGAGGCCTTGCGCGCCGCCGGTCGCAAGGTGCGCCGCCCCGATCTCACGCTCGCGGTGCCCGACCATAACCTGCCCACCACCGCGCGCCGCACCGCTGACGGCCAGCGCGTCCCGATTGCCGACCCTGAGTCCGCGCAGCAGCTCGAAGCGCTGGAGCGCAACGCGCCCGCTTTCGGCATCCGCTACATCGGCGATGCCGACGCCGAACAAGGCATCGTTCACGTTGTAGGGCCGGAGCAGGGCTTCTCGCTCCCCGGCGCCACCATCGTCTGCGGTGACAGCCATACTGCCTGCCACGGCGGCCTTGGCGCACTGGCCTTCGGCATCGGCACCAGCGAGGTCGAGCATGTGCTCGCCACGCAGACGCTGCTGCTCAAGCAGTCGAAGTCGATGGAAGTGCGCGTCGAAGGCACGCTGATGCCCGGCGTCACCGCCAAGGACGTCGTCCTGCACATTACCGGCGTGCTCGGCGCGGCGGGCGGCACTGGCTCGGTCATCGAATATACAGGGCAGGTCATCCGCGACCTTTCCATCGAAGGCCGCCTGACCATCTCGAACATGGCGATCGAACACGGCGCCCGCGCTGGCCTGTGCGCGCCCGATGAAAAGACCTTCGCCTACCTCAAGGGTCGTCCCTATGCCCCGAAGGGCGAGGACTGGGACAAGGCCGTGGCCTGGTGGAAGAGCCTCGCCACTGACCCCGGCGCCACGTATGACAAGGTCGTGGTGATCGACGCCAAGGATATCGCCCCCTCGGTCACCTGGGGCACCAGCCCTGAGGACGTCCTGCCGATCAGCGGCCTCGTTCCCGCGCCCGAAAGCTTCGCCGATCCTTCCAAGCAGGAAGCCGCCAAGGCGAGCCTTGCCTACATGGGTCTGACGCCGGGGCAGCGCATGGAAGACGTCGAGGTCCAGAACATCTTCATCGGCTCGTGCACCAACAGCCGGATCGAGGATATGCGCGCCGCCGCCGCCATCCTCAAGGGCCGCAAGAAGGCAGACAACGTCAAGTGGGCAATCGTTGTCCCCGGCTCCGGCCTCGTCAAGCAGCAGGCCGAGGACGAAGGGCTTGACCGCATCTTCACCGAGGCCGGTTTCGAATGGCGCGAACCGGGCTGTTCGGCCTGCCTCGGCATGAACCCGGACAAGGTGCCTGCAGGCGAACGCTGCGCCTCGACCTCGAACCGCAACTTCGTCGGCCGCCAGGGCCCCGGCGCGCGCACCCATCTCGTCAGCCCGGCAATGGCCGCCGCCGCCGCCGTCACCGGCCGGTTGACTGATGTGCGCAAGCTGATCGACTGACGCGCCCGTGGCAGGCCTTCCGACAGCCGCGCTCCAGCTAGCCGGGTTCCTCATGGCCCACGCGTTCTGGACGGCGTCGGACCTGCCGCCCGGCGGCCACTACCAGCCACAGTCGCTGTGCATGCGCGCCGATGGCAGCCGCCAGCTTCAGACGTTTGACGGCGCCAGCCCCAAGGATCAGGACGCTGCCGCCCGCGCCTTCATCGGAGGCGGTGCGGCGCAATGGCCCGATTGCGCCATTGCCCGGCAGGTCAAGGTCGAGACGCCCACGGGCGAAGTCGATGCGCTGGTGATCGATGTCGTCCAGTACGGCGGCAGCGTGATGACCGTGGTGCAGGCCTTCCGTCCCGGCCCGCAGGATTTCCGCCTGCTGGGTGACGAACTCATGCTCGGTGACAACGGCCCGCTCCCGCCGCTCCCCGCCGCACAGGCCGCCGCCGCCATGCGCGAAGGCGCGCTTGATCACACTGGCCTTGGCGACAAGTGGCAGCAATGGGAATCCTCCCGCGATCCCGTCAGCCCGCTGGTCCAGAAGTAAGCCTGCTCAAACCCCAATAAACCCGCTCAAGCTGAGCTTGTCGAAGCATCCGGCGCAGCGGCCGCGGGAGCACCCTTCGACACGCTCAGGGTGAGCGGTGTGAGGAGGAACTGCGTGGCAGCTATTGCCAGCAATTTACAACACCCCAGTCGAAGCTTAGCCTCTCCTCAACCAAGGAGGGGTGATCCATGGACATGATCAAGGGCGTGCGCGTGCCCGAACGCGTCTATCGCGGCGTGCTCTGGGCGGTTTCCATCGTCTTTGCCGGTTTCATCGTCGGCCTCGGCAACCTCGTCATCGGCGATCTGCCGATGGTCGAGGAACAGGTTTACACCGCCCCCGCCGACGACTCCCCTGCGATCCGGCAGGTCCGCGACGAGATCCGCAAGATCGGCGACAGCAAGACTGCAATCGACGACAAGCTCGAAATCCAGCGCCTCCAACTGGACCAGGCCCAGCGCCAGTCCAGCACCGCCAACGAAACCTTCAAGGCCTGGATCGCCGCGCGCACCGCCACGACCAATCCGGCGCAGGACCCCGAAGTTCTCGCCCGCACCCGCGAACTCGAACAGCTCAAGGCCAACGAACGCAGCATCCAGCAGGCGATTGCAAACCTCGAGAACGAGCGCGCCCCGCTCGACCAGCGCGAAAGCACGCTGCGCCTGCGCGAAAACCAGCTGATCTCCGACGCTATCCCGGCGCAGGAGCGCGCGATGTTCTGGCAGGAACTGCGGGTTTTCGGCCTGCGGCTGCTGATCACCCTGCCAATGCTTGGCCTGGCCGCATGGATGGTGGTGAAGAAGCGCAAGAGCGATCACTGGCCGCTGATGCGCGGCTTCGTGCTTGCCGCCGTGTTCGTGTTCTTCGTCGAGCTCGTGCCCTACCTGCCGAGCTACGGCGGCTACATCCGCTATGCCGTAGGCATCATTCTGACTTTCGCCGCCGGGCACTTCCTCATCAAGAACATGCGCGCCTATCTCGCGCACCGGCAGGAAGTCGAGGCGCAAGCCGAAAAGGAACGCCGCGCCCGCGTCAGCCATGACGAGGCGTTCAAGAAGATGGCCGCCAAGGTCTGCCCCGGCTGCGACCGCCCGATCTCGACCACCGGCGATGCCGAAGCCAACTTCTGCGTTCATTGCGGCATGACCCTGTTCGACCACTGCCACAGCTGCAACACCCGCAAGATGGCCTTCTTCCGCTTCTGCATGACCTGCGGCACGCCCGCGAAGGATGAAGCCGCGCAGGCGGGAGTGGCCCCGGCGCCTGCGTGACGACCCGCAAATCCTCTTTCGCTCCGGTCGCCGATCCGCACACCCGGGTTCTCATCCTCGGCAGTCTCCCGGGTGAAGCGAGCCTTGCCGCCGCGCGCTATTACGCCAATCAGCACAACCAGTTCTGGCGGCTGGTCGGCGCAGTGATCGACGTCGATCTCGTCGCGCAGGACTATGAACGCCGCCTCGAAACCCTGCTCGCCCATCGCATCGGCCTGTGGGATTCGATCGGTTCGGCCACGCGTTCGGGCAGCCTCGATACCGCCATTCGTGATGTCGCGCCCAATGCGCTGGCCACTCTTGCAGCCGCCCTCCCGCAACTGCGATGCATCGCCTTCAACGGTGCCAAGTCGGCCAGCATCGGCACGCAGCAACTGGCCGGGGGAGGGACCTTCGAACTCCTGCGGCTGCCATCCAGCAGTCCGGCGCACGCCTCGCTGACCTATGAGGCGAAGCTTGGCGAATGGACAAAGCTGCGGAAATTCCTCGCCTGAGCCTTGCAATCGCAGAACGCCCGGCCAATCTTGGCTACACGTTTCAAGGAGTTCTCAAGCGTGACCAAGAAGACGGACTGGACCGGCAAGGCAGCCATGGCGGGCGCGGCAATCGGCTCGGCAGCACTGGCCGCAGCCCTGCTCTATGCGTCGCGCCGCAAGGAACGCGCAGAGAAGACCGAACCCAAGACCCCGCCCGCCGACGCGCCCGAGACCGACTGAGTTTGCACAGGCGATGGGCCGCGGCCTGCGCCGGAGCGACGAACGGGGAACGGTTCAATTCCGTCATCCCGGCGCAGGCCGGGATCCACAACCTCTCCGACACGTAACTATATTGCGCCATCTCGCCCATTGCATCGCCTAACCGGCAAGCTATAGCGATGGCCATGGAACCGGTGAAGCAGATCGAAGGACGGGCCATCCCGTTCGGCCGCAAGAACGTCGATACCGACGTGATCATCCCTGCCAAGTGGCTCAAGACGATCACCCGTCAGGGTCTCGGCAAGGGCGCGTTCGAAGCCCTGCGCGCCGATCCTGACAACATTTTCGACAGCGCGGAATTTTCCGGCTCGCCGATCCTGATCGCCGGTGACAACTTCGGCTGCGGCTCCAGCCGCGAACACGCTGCCTGGGCGCTGGGCGACATGGGCGTGAAGGCCGTGATCGCACCCTCCTTCTCCGACATTTTCTCAGGCAACGCCTTCAAGAACGGCATCCTCACGGTCGTCGTGCCGCAAGAGGCGATCGACCGCCTGATGGAAGTCGCGCAGACCGATCCCGTCTCGATCGATCTTGAGACCCAGACGGTGACGACGCCATTCCAGGATCGCTTCACCTTCGAGATCGACCCGTTCCGCAAGCACTGCCTGCTCAATGGCCTTGACGAGGTCGGCCTGACCATGGCCCGGGGCGACGCCATCGCCACGCATGAGGCAAAGATGCGCGACAGCCTGCCCTTCCTCGCGCGCGGGACCGATGCCGTAGCGGCAGCTTAACCGCACGCTTAACAGGGCTTCCCAAGCCGCGCAAAACTTGCTTCCCTGATGCGGAGCGGATCGAATCCGCAACTATTGGGAGAAGTGAAATGAAGGCTCTGCGCACCCACGCTGCAGGCGGACCCGAAACCCTGGTCATGGATGACCTGCCCGATCCGGTGCCGGGCAAGGGCGAAGTGCTCGTGCGCGTCCACGCCTGCTCGATCAACTTCCCCGACACGCTGATGATCCGCGATCTCTACCAGTTCAAGCCCGAGCGGCCTTACGCTCCCGGCAGCGAACTCGCGGGTGAGATTGAAGCATTGGGCGAGGGCGTGACCGGGTGGTCCGTCGGAGACCGCGTAATCGCCATGATCGGCAACGGCGGCTTGGCCGAAAAGGTCGTGGCCCCGGTCGCGCGCCTGTTCCCGCTGCCCGATGGCGTTGACTATGCCACCGGCGCGTCGCTGTTGATGACTTACGGCACCACCATCCACGGCCTCAAGGACCGTGGCCACATCAAGGCGGGCGATACCGTGCTGGTCCTTGGCGCGGCAGGCGGTGTCGGGCTTTCCGCCGTCGAACTCGCCAAGGCCTTCGGCGCCCGGGTGATCGCTGCCGTCTCCAGCGAGGAAAAGGCACAGGTCGCGCGCGACGCTGGTGCAGACGATGTCGTGATCTACGGCCGCCCGCCGTTCGACAAGGCCCAGTCCAAGGCGCTGGCTGAACAGTTCAAGGCAGCCTGTGGCCCGAATGGCGCGGACATCGTCTACGATATCGTCGGCGGCGATTATTCCGAACCGGCTCTGCGTGCGATCGCGTGGGAAGGCCGCTTTCTCGTCGTCGGCTTCCCGGCCGGCATCGCCAGGCTTCCGCTCAATCTCACCTTGCTCAAATCATGCGACGTCTGCGGCGTGTTCTGGGGCGCATGGACCGCCCGCGAACCTGCGGCCTTCAAGGCCGAGGTCGAGGAACTCTTCGCGCTGCTCGAAGAGGGCAAGATCAAACCCCGCGTCTCGCAGCGCTACACGCTCGATCAGGGGCGCGAAGCCATCGCCCTGCTCGAAAACCGGCAGGCCATGGGCAAGGTCGTCGTAGAAATGATCGGCTGAATACTGCTCCTCCCCTCCCGCAAGCGGGAGGGTTGGGAGTGGGCCTGCTCAGCCCTCGCGCTCCCCAGAGGTATAGACCGGCAGCCCCAGCTTCCACCAGATCGCTGCGCCTCTGAGCGCAAAGCCGGCCAGCGCAGCCACCGGCCAGACTATGCCGCGATCCAGTCCCAGCGCCGCGCCGCCGGCACAGACCCCTGCGGAAAGCGCAGCCGCCGTCACGTAAAGTTCGGGCCGCATCAGGATCGAGGGCCTTCCTGCCAGCACGTCGCGGATGATCCCGCCGACACAGCCGGTGATCACACCCATCAGCACGGCCGGCACAGGCGATACGCCGAACGCCAGCGCCTTGGCCGTGCCCAACACGGCATAAGCGCCAAGTCCCGCCGCGTCGGCCCATTCCAGCACTGGCCGCTCCCACCAGCGGTGCGGGGTGAACCATGCCACCAGCGCCACGCCCAGGCACACTGGCGCCACCCACGGATCACGCACCCAGAACACCGGCGCGCCGATCAGCAGGTCACGAACCGACCCGCCGCCCACGCCCGTCACCAGCGCAAAGAACGCCATCGTCACGAATGTCTGCCTGAGCTGCGCTGCCAGCAGTGCGCCGGTCAGGGCGAAAACGGCAATGCCGACAAGATCGAGCAGGCCGATCAGTGCCGAAAGGTCGGCGTTGGGCAACGGGGAGGGCATGCGGGCCTCACTGGCCCAGCAGAGCTTCCAGCTTGCCCTTCAGCTCCTGGATGCGCGTCGCTGCTTCGGTGAAAGTCTTGACGTCCTCGCGGTTGTTGTTGCCGCGCGCTTCCTTCGCCGCTTCGACATAGCCCTCGAGATCGGCTTCCAGAGCATCGATCAGGATTTCGGTTTCGTCTTCGGTCAGGGTCAGCTTGATGGCCATAGTGGCACTCCTTCGATTCAAACCCTGCGGTTACCGTCACAGGCGGCAGGGCACAAACGAAAGCTTCAGGCTTTTGTCGCGAAGAAGATCACGTGATGCAGCGGCTTGCGCCCTTCGCGCGGCTCTTCGCCGGCATCGACGCTGGCCACGTCAACGGTAAAGCCCGCCTGCTCCAGCAGTTCTACGAAAGCCGGGTCTTCGAAGGCAGACCACACTGCAAGGATGCCGCCCGGCCGCAGCGCGCGGGATGCCGCTTCCAGTCCGTCGGGCGAATAGAGCCACCCGTTTATCATGCGCGTCAGCCCTTCGGGGCCGTTGTCGACATCGAGCAGGATCGCATCGTAGCCACCACGCGCGGAATCGATCAGCATGGCCACGTCATCGTGCACCAGCTGCACGCGCGGATCATCAAGGCAGCCGGCGGTCAGCTGCGCCATCGGCCCGAGCGCCCAGGCGACGATTTCCGGCACGATCTCGGCCACAGTGACGCCAGCCTCGGGACCGAGCACGGCAAGTGCTGCCCGCAAGGTGAAGCCCAATCCGTAGCCGCCGATCAGCATCTGCAGATCGTCACGGCCGACAAGGCGCGCGCAGGTCATTTCCGCCAGCTGCACTTCCGACGCGCAGACGTCGGTGCTCATCAATTCGTTGCGGTCGAGCAAGATGACGAAGTCCTCGCCATTGCGTACCAGCCGCAGCCTCGCGCCATCGGGCACGCGGCAGGTGTCGATCAGTTCGTCGCCGTCTTCCAGCTCCCACATCGGTGGAGGGGCGTGGGGTGAAGCTCCGTGAACCGGAAGGGCGGCGTCCAACGCCTACTTCTTCCGCGCCTTGCGGGCGGCGTAGCGGGCATCGCGGGCAGCCTTCTGCGCGGCTGCCAGCTCTTCCGCACTTGGCGGCGCGGGGGCATTGGCCTGCTCGGCAGCGCGCTTGGCTTTCTCGGCCTTCTCTTCCTCGCGCTTCAGGCGGGCCGCCTCGCGCTTTTCCGCTTCGGCCTTTTCCTTGGCCTCGGCGCGGGCGATCTTCTCGGCCAGCACTGCCGGGTCCACCGGCGCCTTCGCCTTGGCCTTCATCGCCTCGATAGCCTTGGCGCGTGCCTGTGCCGAAGCATCGCGACGGTCGCCAAGACCGGGTTCCTTGTAACCTGCCATGTTATTCGTTTGCTTTCCTTATTCCGCTTGGCCGCTAGCAGGGCGGGGGGCAAATGTCACGCCGCAACGCCAAGTGCTTCTGACCCAAACGAAAAGGGCCGCCCCGAAGGACGGCCCCCGTATTCGCTGAGGTGAGTCCGATCACATGTGGATCGGCTTGCCCGTCACCGCCATCGCCGCTTCCTTGAGCGCTTCCGAATGGGTCGGGTGCGCGTGGCAGGTATAGGCAATGTCTTCGCTGGTCGCGCCGAATTCCATCGCCTGCGCCGCCTGCGCAATCATCGTGCCGGCAACCGAGGCAATGCACCACACGCCCAGAACGCGGTCGGTCTTGGCGTCGGAGATCACCTTCACGAAGCCGTCCGGCTCATGGTTGGTCTTGGCGCGGCTGTTGGCGAGCATTGGGAACTTGCCGACCTTGATCTCGCCTTTTTCCTTCGCGGCCTCTTCCGTAAGACCGACACCGGCGAATTCAGGCATCGTGTACACTACGCCGGGAATCACGTCATGGTTCACGATTCCGGTGAGCCCGGCGATGTTCTCGGCCACGGCAATGCCTTCGTCCTCGGCCTTATGCGCCAGCATCGGGCCCGGAATCACGTCGCCCACGGCCCAAACGCCCGGGACCTTGGTGGCAAAGTCGTGGTCGGTCTCGATCTGGCCGCGTGCGTTCAGTTCGAGCCCGATCTTGTCGAGGCCGAGGCCGTCGACATTGGGCCGACGCCCGATTGCCACCAGCACGCAGTCGGCTTCGATGGTTGCGGCCTCGCCACCCTTTGCAGGCTCGACAGTCAGCGTGGCCTTTCCGCCTTCCACTGCAACGCCGGTCACCTTCGTGCCGAGCTTGATGTCCATGCCCTGCTTCTTGAAGATCTTGGCCGCTTCCTTGCGCACGTCGCCGTCCATGCCGGGCAGCAACTGGTCGAGGAATTCGACGACCGTCACCTTCGCGCCAAGGCGGCGCCACACCGAACCAAGCTCGAGCCCGATCACGCCGCCACCGATGACCACCATGTGGTTCGGTACGCGGTTCAGCGCCAGTGCACCGGTGCTGTCGACAATCACGCCCGCATCGTTGTCGACAGTCACGCCCGGCAGGGGAGTAACGCTCGAACCGGTGGCGATCACGATGTTCTTCGCGGTAACCTTCTGGCCAGCCACGGTCACGCTGTGCGCGTCCTCGAACGCAGCGTAGCCCTTGAGCCAGGTCACCTTGTTCTTCTTGAACAGGAATTCGATGCCGCCGGTCAGGCCCTTCACCGAATCCGCCTTCTGCGCCTGCATCGCATCCAGATCGAGCTCGACCGCGCCAGTCTTGATGCCATAGCTGGCGAACGTGCCGTTCCGCGCCTCGTCGAACTTCTCCGAGCCGTGCAGCAGCGCCTTGGAGGGAATGCAACCGACGTTGAGGCAGGTTCCGCCCAGCGTCTCGCGCCCTTCGGCACAAGCGGTCTTGAGGCCCAGCTGCGCCGCGCGGATCGCCGCGACATAACCGCCGGGGCCACCACCGATGACAAGGACGTCGTAATCGTATTCAGCCATTTTCCGGCTCCATTGCGCGTTCGTGCTGCGCCAAGCTCAACACGAACGGCTTCAGATTCAAGTCAGTTCCGTACTGTCCGCTCAAAGATCGATCAGCAGGCGGGTCGGGTCCTCGATCGCTTCCTTGATCGTCTTCAGTGCCGTCACTGCCTCGCGACCGTCGATGATACGGTGGTCATAGGACAGCGCGATGTACATCATCGGGCGCACCACGATCTCGCCATTGCGGACGACCGGGCGGTCCTCGATGCGGTGCAGGCCGAGCACGGCCGACTGCGGCGGGTTGATGATCGGGGTCGACATAAGCCCGCCGAACACGCCGCCGTTGGAGATGGTGAAAGTGCCGCCAGCCATGTCGGCCATGGTCAGCGTGCCGTCGCGCGCCGCCTTGCCGTAATTGGCAATCGCCTTCTCGATGTCGGCAAAGCTCATCTTGTCGACATCGCGCACCACCGGCACGACCAGCCCGTTCGGAGCCGAGACCGCGACCGAGATGTCGACGTAGTCGAAGTAGACGATCTCATCGCCCTGCATCTGCGCGTTGACGGCCGGAATGTCCTTCAGTGCCAGAACCGAGGCCTTGGCGAAGAACGACATCAGGCCAAGCTTCACGCCGTGCTTCTTCTCGAACACGTCCTTGTACTTGGCGCGCGCTTCCATGACGGCAGTCATGTCCACGTCGTTGAACGTGGTCAGCAGGGCGGCGGTTTCCTGCGCGCTCTTTAGGCGCTTGGCGATGGTCTGGCGCAGGCGCGTCATCTTCACGCGCTCTTCGTTGCGACCGCCCGAGACTGCCGCAGCAGGTGCTGCCGCCGGAGCCGAAATTGCCGGAGCGGGCGAGGCCTGCTTGGCAGCGGCGGCTGCCATCACGTCTTCCTTAGTCAGGCGACCGTCCTTGCCAGTGCCCTTCACGGTCGAAGGATCGATGCCATATTCCAGCACCGCACGGCGGACCGCGGGCGAGAGCGCGGCTGCGTCACCCGGAGGCGCAGCCGCCGGAGCCGCAGCAGGCGCTTCCGAAGCCGAAGCGGGCGGAACCGGCGCTTCGGTGCGCGGGGCAGGGGCCTGTGCGCCAGCGGCCGCCACGCTATCCTCGATCAGCGCGAGCAGCGCGCCGACGTTCACCGTGTCGCCCTCGTTGGCCACGAGCGCGCCAAGCACGCCCGCAGCCGGAGCCGGAACCTCGACCGCGACCTTGTCGGTCTCGAGGCTGACGATCGGCTCGTCCAGTGCCACGGCCTCGCCGGGCTTCTTCAGCCACTGGCCGACGGTTGCTTCGCTGACGCTTTCACCCAGCGTCGGAACCTTCACTTCAATCGACATAATTCATGTTCCTCGGGGAGAAGGAAAATCAGTTCTTCTTTTGACGGCGGATCTCGCCACGTACCGAAAGGCCCAGCGCGTCGGCCACCAGCGCGCCCTGCTCGCTGGCGTGACGGCTGGCGAGGCCCGTGGCGGGCGATGCCGCCGCGGCACGGCCGGCATAGCGCGCGCGGGCAACCTTGCTCTTGGCCGCCTTGAGCGATTCCTCGATCATCGGCTCGACAAAGAACCACGAACCGTTGTTGCGCGGCTCTTCCTGGCACCACACCACTTCCTCGAGGTTCGGCATGCGCGAAAGGCGCAGGGCCAGCGGCTCGCCGGGGAAGGGATAGAGCTGCTCGAGGCGGATGATCTGCGTGTCGGTAATCCCGGCCGCATCGCGCGCTTCGATCAGGTCATAGGCGACCTTGCCCGAACACAGGATGACCTTGCGGGTGTCCTTGTCCGCTGCCGGATTGATGTCCGACAGGATGCGCATGAAGTGGCTTTCGCCCACGAAGTCCGAAGCGACCGACTTTGCCAACGGGTGGCGCAGCAGGCTCTTGGGCGTCATGATGATCAGCGGCTTGCGGAACGGGCGGTGCATCTGCCGGCGCAGCACGTGGAAGTAGTTGGCCGGCGTGGTGATGTTGCACACCTGGATGTTGTCTTCGGCGCAAAGCTGCAGATAGCGCTCCATGCGCGCCGAGGAATGCTCCGGACCCTGTCCTTCGTACCCGTGCGGCAGCAGCATGACGAGGCCATTGGCGCGCAGCCACTTCGCTTCGGATGCGGCGATGTACTGGTCGATCACGATCTGCGCGCCGTTGGCGAAATCGCCGAACTGCGCTTCCCACAGCACAAGGCTCTTGGGGTCCGCGCTGGCATAGCCATACTCGAAGCCGAGCACGCCATATTCCGAAAGCGTCGAATCCAGCACCTCGAACGTGCCGTGCGGCAGCGTCTTGAGCGGCACGTACTTGCGTTCGTCCTTCTGGTCGACCCACACCGCGTGACGCTGGCTGAAGGTGCCGCGGCCGCAGTCCTGTCCGGACAGACGCACGCCATAGCCCTCGGACACGAGGCTGCCGAACGCCAGCGCTTCGCCGGTCGCCCAGTCAAAGCCCTGGCCCGAGCTGAACATCTCGCGCTTGGCATCGATCACGCGACCAAGCGTCTTGTGGACGGTGAGGTCCTCGGGCACGGTGGTCAGCGTGCGGCCGAGGCTGTCGAACAGCTTCTGGTCGATGCCGGTGCCGACGTTGCGGCGCGCGGTCACAGGGTCAGCCGGCTTGTTGAAGCCCGACCAGCGGCCGCCGAACCAGTCGGCTTCATTGGCCTTGTAGCCCTTGGCCGCCTCGAACTCGGTCTCGAGCGTCGCCACGAAGTGGCTCTCGATCTCGCCCTTGTAGTTAGCATCGATCACGCCTTCGCCGACAAGGCGCTTGGCGTAGATGTCGCTGACGCCCGGGTGCTGACGGATCTTGGCGTACATCAGCGGCTGGGTGAACGAAGGCTCGTCGCCCTCGTTGTGGCCGAAGCGACGATAGCACCACATGTCGACCACGATGTCGCGGCCGAATTTCTGACGGTAGTCGATCGCCAGCTTGCAGGCGAAGGTCACCGCTTCGGGATCGTCGCCGTTCACGTGCAGGATCGGTGCCTGCACGCCCTTGGCCACGTCCGACGGGTAGGGAGACCCGCGCGAGAACTGGGGCGAGGTGGTGAAGCCGATCTGGTTGTTGATGATGAAGTGGATGCAGCCACCGGTGTTGTAGCCGCGCACACCCGAAAGGCCGAAGCACTCCCACACGATGCCCTGGCCGGCAAAGGCCGCGTCACCGTGGATCAGAACGGGCAGCACCTGCTTGTGGCGCGCGTTAGGCCCCACGTCGTCACCGATATCGTCGCGGAACACCTGCTGCGCACGCACCTTGCCGAGCACGATCGGGTCGACCGTTTCGAGGTGCGACGGGTTGGGCACAAGGCTCATATGCACCTTCGTCCCGTCGAACTCGCGGTCGGTCGAGGTGCCGAGGTGGTACTTCACGTCGCCCGAACCGCCGACGTCCTCAGGGTTGGCCGAGCCACCCGAGAATTCGTGGAAGATCACGCGGTAGGGCTTGGCCATCACGTTGGCGAGGACGTTCAGGCGGCCGCGGTGGGCCATGCCGTAGACGATTTCCTTGACGCCCAGCTGGCCGCCGTACTTGATCACCGCTTCCAGGGCCGGGATCATCGATTCCCCGCCGTCGAGGCCGAAGCGCTTGGTGCCGACGTACTTCTTGCCGAGGAACTTCTCGTACTGCTCGCCGCGCACCACGGCGGCGAGGATCGCCTTCTTGCCGTTGGGGGTGAAGTCGACCGACTTGTCGCCGCCTTCGATGCGATCCTGGATGAAGCGGCGCTCCTCCACGTCGGCGATGTGCATGTATTCGAAGCCGATGTGCCCGCAGTAGTTTGCGCGCAGGATCGCGACGAGTTCATTGACGGTCGCCCATTCAAGGCCGAGCGCACCACCCAGATAGACCTTGCGGGTCATGTCTGCGGCGGTAAAGCCATGGTACTCGGGCGAAATATCGGCCGGGAGCTTCTGGCGGGCAAGGCCAAGCGGGTCGAGATCGGCCGCCAGATGCCCGCGCACGCGATAGGTGCGGATCAGCATCATCGCGCGGATCGAATCCATCGCGGCCTGCTGCAGCGCCGCTTCGTCGAGCGCGACGCCGCCCTTCTTGGCGGCCTTCTCGATGACGAGTTTCAGCGCCATCGGGTCCATCGCCTGGGTCAGGTCGTCGCCTGCCGCGGCATCGGTGATCGGCCAGCGCTTGTTCGCCCACGAAGGACCGGGCTGCGGACCTTCCTGAGCCGGATCGACGTCGAAATCGTGCAGTTCAGAACCCATCATCAACTCCTGGTCCCCCCGGGGAGGTTGGGGGCTTCGGACATTTTCCGCTCCACTCTCGCAGAGCCGACCCTTCCAGCGCGCACCTCGCAAGGCTTGCGCAAAAATCCGTAACGACGGCAGGCCGCTTCCGTTGCGGGGGCCTACCTGAAAAACTTCAAGCATCCGCCCGGTGGCACCTTACGCAAGGTAACCTATCCGGGCGGTAGCTTTTGACGTCAGCCCTTCAGCACCTCGGCCAGCGTTTCACCCAGCAGGCTGGGCGATGCGGAGACCTTGATGCCGGCGGCTTCCATGGCCGCGATCTTGCTTTCGGCGTCGCCCTTGCCGCCCGAGACGATGGCGCCGGCATGGCCCATGCGGCGGCCCGGAGGCGCGGTGCGGCCCGCGATGAAGCCGGCCATCG
>OFDC01001077.1_pt1 | contig 15812 bp, 9 predicted proteins | sample 1520941 | NCBI WGS metagenome assembly OFDC01 (sample SAMEA94258168, study PRJEB24077) | hot springs metagenome | biome: Aquatic biome; feature: Water | place: India | collected 2012-12-06 | depth 5 m | reverse complement strand
CAGGTGATCGAGCAGTATCCCGAGACCGGCCGTCGCGTCTACCAGCTGGTGCTGGACGAATTCAAGAACTTTCTTGGCCGCTCGCTCACCGAAGGTGGCAAGGCGCAGCAGATGGCGACGCTGGCGCAGCAGGTCGAGCAGAAGGAGGCGCTGGCGATCCAGTACACCATCGAGCTGCGTCGCATGCTGGCGTCGGTGCCGGTGCCTGAAGACGTGCGTGAATTCCTGTTCCGCGTCTGGTCCGAGGTGCTGGCCATGGCGGCGGTGCGGCGCGGGCCGCAGGATGAAGAAACGCTGCGCTACAAGCAGGCGGCGGCCGACCTGCTGTGGGCCGTGAGTCCCAAGTCCGACCGCGCCGAGCGCAGCCGCGTGGTGCAGCACATGTCGGGCCTGCTGCAGGCGCTGCGCAGCGGCATGGGCACGCTGGCGCTGGAGGCCGATGAGCAGGACGCCCACGTCAAGCGCATCAACGACGCCGTGATGCAGGCCTTTGTGTCGCGCGGCGACGGCCTGTCGGCCGAGCGGCTGGCCGAGCTGTCGCGCAGCCTGGCCGGGCTGGAAGACGTGGTGACCGACGACGCCGAGGGCGACGTGCTGCTCGACCCCGGCATGATCGAGCTGATGTTCGGCGTCGAGGGCGATGCGCTTGAAGTGGTGGCTGAAGGCGGATCGCAGCCCAGCGACGGCATGCTGCGCTGGGCGCACGAGCTTGAGCTGGGCGCCTGGTTCGCGCTCGACTACCAGGGCCACGTCAGCCAGGTGCAGTACGTGTGGCGCAGCCGGCGCGGGCAGTTGCACCTGTTCTCGGCGGGCGTCGGCAAGAGCTTTCTGGTGCAGACGCGCCGCATGGCCTCGTACCTGCAGGCCGGTTTGCTGGTGCCGATGGAAGACGAGGCGCTCACCGTGCGCGCCACGCGCGAGGAGAGCGAGGATCAGCTCTACGCCTCGGCTCTGGCGCGGCTGGAGGGGCTGAAGGCGACGGGGGTCACCACCGTAGAGATCAAGTCCGGCTATGGTCTGGACCGAGACAGCGAGTTGAAGATGCTGCGCGTCGCCCGCCGCATCGGTCGAGAGGGCGGGGTGCGGGTTCGCACGACCTATCTGGGTCTGCACGCCACGCCGCCGGAGCATCGCGCGAACCCCGAAGCCTATGTCGATGAGGCCGTCGAAAACATACTGCCTGCCGCCCACGCCGAGGGACTGGTCGATGCGGTGGACGCCTATTGCGAGCCGATCGCCTTTTCCCCCGATCAGGTGTCGCGCCTGTTCGACAAGGCGAGAGGGCTGGGTCTGCCGGTCAAACTGCATGCGGACCAGTTGTCCGACAGCGGCGGGGCGGCCTTGGCGGCGCGTTACGGCGCCCTGTCCGCCGATCATATCGAATATGCGACCCAGGCCGGGGTGGCGGCCATGGCCCAGGCGGGGGTCGTCGCGGTGCTGCTGCCGGGCGCCTTTCTGATGCTGCGCGAGACCCGGATTCCGCCGATCGACGCCTTGCGCCGTCACGGCGTCCGAATGGCGGTGGCTACAGATTGCAATCCGGGAACCTCTCCGCTCGCCTCCATGACGGCGGCGATGAATCTGGCCTGCGTTCAGTTTCGACTGACTCCCCAGGAATCTTTGGCTGCGGCGACGCGAGAGGCGGCCCACGCCCTGGGTCTCGGCGCCGACCTGGGGCGGTTGGAGGTCGGTCTCAGGGCCGATCTGGCTGCCTGGGACATCCAAAATCCCGCAGAACTGGCCTATTGGCTGGGCAAGCCTGTGCTGCACGCCCGCTGGCTGGACGGCGTGCGCTCTTAGGTTGCGGGAGCGCGAAATTTAACTATAGGTTGCTTCCGTAGCCGGGGAGCAATCTGTGGATGTCGACGCCTTTATCGCGCATTGGGCCCATGCCCCGATCGGGGAACGGTCGCATTATCAGACCTTCATCATTCAGCTGTGCCGTCTGATCGGGGTCCCGGCGCCCGACGACGAGCGAACCGGCGACCTGGACTATTGTTTCGAGCGGCCGGTCCGCTTCCGGCATGACGACGGCCGCGCGACCCAGGGCTGGATCGACTGCGCCAAGCGCGGCTGTTTCGTGCTGGAGGCCAAACAGTCGTCGAAGCGGCGCGACGGCGGCCCCCTTGATCCGGCGGTCCAACTGTCGCTTTTCCTCAAACACAGCGCCAGACCCCGCGCGCCTTCGCCTGAGGCGGTGGATCGCCTGATGCGCGCGGCGAAGCGCCAGGCTGAGAACTACGCCAAGGCGCTGGATGAATGGCCGCCCTTTCTGATCATCGTCGACGTGGGCCGGTGCATCGAGGTCTGGTCGGATTTCGATCGTCAGGGGAAGGCCTATATTCCTTACCCGGATCGCGCCACCTACCGCATCGAGCTGGAGCATCTTCGCGCGCCCGAGGTCCGCGACAGGCTGCGCCGGATCTGGCTCGACCCCCTGTCCTTGGATCCCGCCGCTGCGGTCGCAGAGGCGACGACGGACATCGCCCGACGTCTGGCCTGGCTTGTGCGCTCGATTGGCCAGAGGCGATCGACGGCGGGCGAAGACCGGGTTCAGCGGGCGGCGCGCGCCAACCAGACCGCCCTCTTCGTGATGCAGTGCATCTTCGCCATGTTCGCCGACAGCGTCGGCCTGATCGAGGAGCGGGGTTTTCTGCGGTTTCTCGAAGCCTATCGGGGCAAGGCGGATCGGTTCCACGAAGGGGCGCGGGTCTTCTTCGGCCTTATGGACCAGGGCGGGCATTGTCTGGCGATTCAGCAGCGTCTTCGCCGCTTCAACGGCGGCCTGTTCCGCTCCGCCGTCCCCTTGCCGATCACGGAAGAGGAGCTTGAGGCCCTGATCGCGGCGGCCCGGTGCGACTGGGCCCTGGTCGAGCCGGCCATCTTCGGCGCCCTTTTGGAACAGGCCCTGGATCCGCAAGAGCGCGCGGAACTGGGGGCGCACTACACCCCAAGGGCCTATGTCGAACGCCTGATCGAGCCGACCATCATGGAGCCCCTGAGAGCGGACTGGGAGGCGGTCGAGGCCCAGGCCCTGGGGCTCTATCTCGAAGGCGACGTCCAGGGCGCAAGGCGGATGATCCGCGCCTTTCATGATCAGCTTTGCCGGGTGCGGGTTCTGGACCCGGCCTGCGGGACGGGGAACTTTCTCTATGTCGCCATGCATATGATGAAGGCGCTTGAGGGAGAGGTTCTGGGCGTTCTGGCGGAAATGGGGGAGAAGCAGGGCCGCCTGGGTCTGGACGGCCATGTCGTCAGTCCCGAACAATTCCATGGGCTGGAAAAGAACGCCTACGCCGCCTGGATCGCCGAGATGGTGATGTGGATCGGCCATCTGCAATGGCATTTTCGCCTGTTCGGCGACGCCGCCCCTTCTGAACCGATTTTGAAGGACTTTCGCCGGGTCGTGCATGTCGACGCCCTGGTCAGTTGTTCGCGGATCGCTGGGGCGCCGGGCGAAACGGGCGGGGATCGTTTGGTCGAGCACTATGTCGATCCGCGGCCGACGCCCTGGCCGGAGGCGCATTTCATCATCGGCAATCCGCCGTTCATGGGCGGCAAGGATCTGCGTGCGGCCTTCGGCGACGGCTATGTGGCCGCCTTGGACCAGGTGCGCGGCGGTCGGTTTCGCTCCGCCGATCTGGTCACCGTCTGGTGGGATCGCGCGGCCGAGATTCTGACCCGGCCGGGCTCGATCCTGCGCCGCTTCGGCTTCATCACCACCAATTCCGTCACCCAGACCTTTTCGCGCCGTGTCATCGCGCATCATCTCAACCGCCGCCCGGCGGTTCGATTGGTATTCGCCATCCCCGACCATCCGTGGGTCGTCGGCGTCGGCCGCGCCGACGTCCGCATCGCCATGTCGGTGGCGGAAAGGGGGGAGGCGGACGGCCAGGGCCGGTGGCTGGGCGTGACCGACGAAGCCGACCTCGACACCGATCTTCCCCGTCTGACTTTTCAGGAAAGACGAGGGGTCATCGGCGCGGACCTGATGATCGACCAGGGGCTGGGCCGGGCGGTCGATCTGAGGTCCAATGCGCACCTGGCCTATCGCGGCGTCCAGCTGATGGGCGCCGGATTCCTGGTGACGCCGGAGCAGGGACGCGCCCTGCTGGCCGGTTCAGAGGTCGGAGCGCCGTCGCCGATCCGCGCCTATCGGAATGGTCGCGACCTGGCTGATCGCAGTCGCAATCTTGAGGTGATCGACCTGTTCGGATGGGACGAGGCCGACGTGCGGCGGCGCCATCCTCTGATTTATCAGCATCTGCTTGAGACGGTGAAGCCCGAACGGGAGCGCAACAACCGCGCCGCCTACAGGGACAGCTGGTGGCTCTTCGGCGAGCCGCGCCGCGAGCTTCGCGCGGCCCTGACGGGTCTTGATCGCTATATTGTGACTGTCGAGACCGCCAAACACCGCTGGTTCCGCTTTCTGGACAAGGACGTCCTGCCCGACAACAAGCTCGTCGTCATCGCCAGTGACGATCCGGCCGTGCTGGCGGTGCTGTCGTCCCGCGTCCATAGGGCCTGGTTCGCCGCGAACGGTGGAAGGATCGGCGAATATCAGCGCGAGGCCGTCTATGTGAAAGGCGTCTGTTTCGACCGCTTTCCCTTTCCCGAACTGGACCCGGCCCAGGCGGCTGAACTGGCGGCCCTGGGGGAGGAGTTGGACCAGACGCGGGCGCGCGTCCTGGCTGAGAATCCCGACCTGACCATGACGGCGCTTTATAACGCGATGGCCCGCGCGGCCGAGGCCCGTCCCCTCGAGACGTCCGAACGGGACAGACATGACCGCGGCCGCATCGGCATCCTCGATCATCTTCATCGCCGGCTGGATGAGCGGGTGACCAAGGCCTACGGCTGGCCGGCCGATGCGGATGAGGCGACGATCATGTCGGGATTGACGCAGCTGAATCGGAGAAGGGCGGAGGAGGAGGCGCAGGGACGGGTGCGCTTCGTCCGTCCCGCCTATCAGAGCGGCAAGGTACGGATCATCGCGCCTCAGCCCGTCCAGACCGAGGCGGTCCTGGTCTCGCCGCCCAGCCGGCCGCAGCTTCCGGAGGAGCCGGGCCCCTTGGCCTCAGCCCTGCTGTTCCGTCTGAGACGCGCCGGCGTCCCCATGCAGCCTGAGCATCTGGCGGCGGCGTTTGAAGGCGGCGGACGGCGTAAGACCCGCACGATCGAACATACGCTGGCGGTCTTGGCCGTTTCCGGGGCGGTTCAACATTCGGAGACAGGCTGGTTCGCCCCCCATCGAGCTTGAAACCCGAATCAGACCTCGGCCACGCCCATAGCCTTCAGCAAGGCGTCGCGCACCGCCGCCTCTGTGAAGGGCTTCTGGATGGTCGGCGACCCGCGCCATTCGTCCGGCAGACCGCCTTCGCCATAGCCGGTCGAGAAGACGAAGGGCACGCCGCGGGATTTCAGGGCCTCCGCTACGGGAAAGACCTGCCGGCCGGCGACATTGACGTCCAACAGGGCTGCGTCCAGCTCGACCGTGTCGCGGGCCAGGGTCTCGCCCTCGTCGATATTGGACGCGGGACCGATGGGCACGCACTCCATGTCCTCCAGAATGGTCTCGAGCAACATGGCGACGAGGGACTCGTCCTCCACAACCAAGACACGGCGTCCACTCAGCGGCTGGTTCATAGGGGTGTCCTGTCGAGGGGAACCATGAGTTCCGCAATCAATCCGTCTTTGCCGTAAACCAGATCGATCTCACCCGCCAGATCGTGACGAATGTTTCGTTCAATCAATCGGCTACCAAAGCCTCTTGTGTCCGGTGGCGTAACTTTCGGCCCGTCCAACTCTCGCCAGGTCAGCTTTAGTTTCGGCGCCGTCTGATCCGCCAGGCCCCAATCGACCAGAACCCGTCCGTCGGGCGTGGAAAGGGCGCCGTATTTGCCGGCGTTCGTCGCCAGCTCATGGAAGATCATGCCCAGAGACAGGGCTGTAGCCGGCGCCAGGGCGACGGCGGGACCGTTCAGGTGGAAGCGCGTCGGACCGAACGCCTCGGTCTCGTGTTCCAGAATGGCGCGCAGATCGGCGCCCTCCCAATGGGTCCGCGTCAGAAGATCGTGGGTGTGGGAGAGGGCCAGGATTCGCGCCTGGAAGGCCTGGGCGAAGGTGGAGGGGTCGCGGTGGGACCGCGCCGTCTGGATCGCGATGGACTGGACCGTCGCCAGGGTGTTTTTCACCCTGTGGTTCAGTTCGTCGATCATCGACTTCTGACGGCGGGCGGCCAGGACGTTCTCGGTCACGTCGTGACCCTGTACGAAGATGCCGACCACCTGGCCGGCCTCGTCGCGAATGGGCTGATAGATGAAGTCGAGATAGTGGTTTTCCAGCGGCGCTCCCGGCCGCCGCTGAAGTTGCGCCAGGCTTTCGCGCCCCTCATAGGCTTCGCCTGTAGCGAAGACGGAATCGAGAAACTCGTAATAGCCTTGGCCGGCCAGCTCAGGCAGCGCCTCTCGGATCGGCTTGCCGGCGATGTCGCGGTGGCCGATCAACTGCCCATAGGCGGCGTTGTACATCTGAAAACAGTGGTCCGGGCCCGACAGAATGGCGACGAAGCCCGGCGCCTGCATGAACATCTCGACCAGGCGATTGCGTTCCTTCTCCAGGCGACGGTTGTCCTCCTGCACCGACTGAGCGCGCCGCAGAACGGAACCGCCGACGATGGCATCGAGGGCCGTGGTCGGTTCGTCGCGCGGGGCGGCCGGGAACAGGTCCGTGATATCCATCGTGTGCTGAAGCAGAAGGACGACCTCGCCCTCGGCGTTGAGCAGCGGCGTATGGGTGGCGCTCCAGATCCGCTCCTCGAACACCTCCCGGCGATCATCCAGGCGTCGTGGGAGCGAATAGCGGACGAGGGCCAGATGGTCGCGCTGTCGGGTGTCGCGCGCCTTTTCAAGTGAGGCCCTGACCTGCCGGACGTTTTCGGGCGCCTCCTGCCCCGGCCCGGAATCGAAGGCCTGAAACAGCGGTCGACCCAGGAGATCGGGCCGATTCGAACGGGTGACGTCCAAATAGGCCTGATTGACGTCGAAGATCCGCAAATCCGGGGTGAGCAACAGATAGGGATTGGGCGAAGCTGCAAACGCGGTCGCCAAATCGGCGATCGACGCGCCCTGTGTCAGAAGTTCAGTCAAGCCACGCCCCAGTCGAACCGGGCCTAAACGCCCACCTGACGAAAAGGTTCACGCCAGCACAAATCATTTTCGGATCGTCATTGGCCCGTCGAGGGAATTTGCTAAGGACGGGACATGACAATCGCCGGCGCCTTGGCCACCCTCTCCCTGATGATCGCTCAACCCACAGACCGGCCCGCCGACGATCCGCCTCTGATCCGGATCGACCAGGGCGAGCTGACGGGGGTGGCGGACGGCGACATCGCCGCCTTCAAGAACATTCCCTACGCCGCCCCGCCGGTCGCAGAGATGCGGTGGCGGCCGCCGGGGACGGCCCCGCGATGGGAAGGCCGTCGCGACGCCTCGACCTATGGGCCGATCTGTATCCAGGCCACGCCGCAGGGCGATCCCGGCGTCGGCCCGCTCCCGATGAGCGAGGACTGCCTGAACCTGAACGTCTGGCGCCCTCTTGATACGGCTGAGCCGGCGCCGGTGATGGTGTGGATCCATGGCGGCGGACTGGTGAACGGCTCGGGCACGGCCGCGCTCTACGACGGGTCGCACTTGGCGCGTCAGGGCATGGTGGTGGTCACGCTCAACTATCGCCTGGGACGGCTGGGCTTCTTTGATCACCCCGCCCTAGCGGCCGAACGGCCGGCCGACGAGCCGGCGGGCAACTATGGCGTCATGGACGTCATCGCCGCCCTGAGATGGGTAAAGGCCAATATCGCCGCCTTCGGCGGCGACCCCGACAACGTCACCATATTCGGGGAATCCGCCGGCGGCGCCATGGTGACCCGTCTGATGATCTCGCCTCCGGCGCGTGATCTGTTCGCCCGGGCCGTCGTTCAGTCCGGACTGGGGCGTGAGTTGCAGACGCCCCTGGATCGACGCGGCGCCTTTGACCTGCCGTCCGCCCGCGAACGGGGCGAGGTTTGGGCGCACGGTCATAATCTGATGACGGCGGCTGATCTGCGGTCGGCGCCGGTCGAACTGCTGCTGACGCCTGCGCCCGTCTTCGCCAACGGCGACCTGACCCTGATCGACGGCAGGATCGTGCCTTCGACCGTCGAGGCGGCCTTCCGCGCCGGGCTGCAGTCGCCGGCGCCCTTGATCATCGGGACCAACAGCGCCGAATTCTGGTGGATGAAGCCCACCGACCGCAACGGCTACGGCATGATCGACGACGACATGACCTGGCTGGAACGTGCCCAGATCATCCAGGCCTATGGCGGAGAGGCCGGGTTTGACCGCGGTTTCATCACCGACGCCGTATTCTCCGAACCCGCACGGCTGCTGGCGCGGCTGCACGCCGCTGCGGGACGACCCGCCTATCTCTATCGGTTCGACATTTCCTCGCCGGACAATCCCGAACCGCACGGCGGCGCCACCCATGCGATCGAGCGACCCTATGTCTTCGGAACGCTGTCGCTTCTGCCCTATCCGGTGCGGCCGGTGGATCAGGCCGCGTCCCAGGCCATGACGGGCTATTGGACCAGCTTCGCCCGCTCCGGCGATCCGAACGGAGTGGGCCGGCCCGACTGGCCGATGGCGGCCGGAACGGGGAATCCGACGTTGCTGCTGCTTCGGAACGACGGTCCCGTCGCCGTTCCGACCCCGGACGCGGGGCGTCTGGACCTGATCGAACAGTTCCGTGAGCGCCCGCGCGGGCGTCCTCGTGCGCTTCGGCCGGATGAAGATGCGGCTAAGCCCTATCAACACTGAGGGCCCGGCCTGAATTGCGGAAGGTTCAGCCCGCCGAGGTGCTGCTGGACTGCTTTTCCTTCAAGGTCACCAACTCCTCCGCCATGGTGGGGTGGACGGCGCAGGTCGCATCCCATTGCGCCTTGGTGAGGCCGGCCTTAACGGCGATGGCGGCGAGCTGAATCATCTCCGGACTGTCCGGCCCGACGATATGGACGCCGACCACCCTCTGGCTGTCAGCGTCGACGACCAGCTTCATCAGAACCCGCTCCTCTGAGCCGGTGAAGGCGTATTTCATCGGCCTGAAGCGGGTTACATAGACATCGACGCCGGCCGAACAAGACCGGCGCGCCTCGGCCTCCGACAGGCCGACCACGCCGACGGGCGGCTGGCTGAACACCGCCGTCGCCACGGCCTCATAGTCGAAGTGCTGGGGATTGTCGCGGAAGACGGTCTGGTGAAAGGCCACCGCTTCGCGAATAGCCACCGGAGTCAGGTTCATCCGGTCGGTGACGTCGCCGATGGCCCAGATGTTTTCGGCCGTCGTCCTTGACCAGCGGTCCACCTTGATCGCCCCGGCCTCGTTGAGCTCGACCCCTGCGGCTTCCAGCCCCAAGCCCTTCACATGCGGAACCCGGCCGGTGGCGAACATGACCACATCCGTTTCCAGCTTCATGCCGTTTTCGAGGTGGTTGATCAGTCCGGTGGGCGTCTTCTCGATCTTCTCGTGCTGGCAGCCCAAGATCACCTTGACGCCGCGCTTTTCGATCTCGCCGGCCAGATGGGCGCGCACATCGTCATCGAAGCCGCGCAGGATGTTCGGCCCGCGATAGATCAGGGTCGTCTCGACGCCCAGGCCGGCGAAGATTCCCGCAAACTCCACCGCAATATAGCCGCCGCCCGCAATCAGGATGCGCTTGGGCAGTTCGGGCAGGTGGAAGGCCTCTTCCGAGGTGATGGCGTGCTCGATCCCGGTCAAACCGTCCGGCTTCCACGGGCGGCCGCCGGTGGCGATCAGGATCTTTTCAGCAGTGAAAACCTGATCCTTTCCGACGATTTCGACCGTATGGGCGTCCTTCAACACGGCCCGACCATGGACCAGCTCAACGCCGGCCTTACCCAGATTGGCGGCGTAGATGCCCGAAAGACGCGCGATTTCGACGTCCTTGGCTTCGAGAAAGGTCGGCCAGTCGAACCGGGCCTGGTCGAACGACCAGCCGTAGCCCTCAGCGATCTGCAACGCATGGCTGACTTCGGAGGCCATGACCATGAATTTCTTGGGCACGCATCCTCTGATGACGCAGGTGCCGCCGACCCGGTATTCCTCGGCCACCGCGACCCGCTTTCCGTCCAGGGCGGTCAGCCGCGCTGCACGCACGCCCCCGGAGCCGGCGCCGATGACGAAGAGGTCGTAGTCGCAATCAGCCATGGAGCGCTCCGAGACACAGCCGCAGTGACAGAGCCGGCACGCGCCGCAGCCCAAGCGGACCACTGACATAAGTACCTTGTTCTAGCGAGACAAGCTAGGTCAATAGAGCACGAAAAGGTTGCATAGACATAGCCAATAGGTTGACTTCGGGTGTGCGGTCGAGCAGTGTGCTGTCAGGACTTGTAATGGGTGGCGGGTATGATTGGGCTCCTTTTGACAGCGGCTGTAATTTTTCCGCAATCGGGCGATGACCAGCTACGTGTTGAGAGGCCTTCTTCATCTTCTGCTGCGGTCAGACTTGAAGATGTCGAAGTTGTCGGTCGCCCTCTAGACAGTATGATCAGCGACTTTGTGAGGGAGGTTGCGGCGCCGAACAATGGGCGGGGCCTGGCGCGCTGGCGCGATCCTGTGTGTGTGGGCGTCGCCAATCTGCAACGCGAACCTGCACAGTATATCGTAGATCGCGTATCAGAGATAGCGGACAATTTGGGCCTGATGGCTGGAAAGCCCGGTTGCACGCCCAATGTTCTGGTCGTGGCGACATCAGACGGCGCAGGAACAGCGAACGCTATGGTTGAAGAGAGCCCTAGAACGTTTAGAATCGGCGGTTCCGGAATGGACAGAGGCAGGGAGTCCCTGCGGCGGTTTCGGGCTTCAGATCGTCCGGTCCGTTGGTGGAATGTATCCATGCCGGTCGATTCAGACACGGGCATGCGCGCCGTCCGTATTCCCGGAGACTGTTCTGGATCCTGCATTAAGGGATTCGAGATGGCGCCGGTGGTTCCTGTATTCGCAGCGTCGCGGCTGAACTCCCAAATCGTTGATGACATTTTTCGTACGATTGTAATCATCGATGTCGACCAAGTGGCCAACGTCACAATACGGCAGTTAGCGGATTACGTCGCCATGGTCACGTTCGCCCAAATCGATCCCGATTCGGACACCAGTGCTTATGCATCCATCCTGAATATCTTCACTCAACCCGCAGACGCGGAATCTCTGACTGATTGGGACAAGGCCTATTTGGCGGGGCTCTATGCGGCAGAGCGCGGCCACGTCAGCACGCGAGTGGCGCGTTCTGAAATCGTAGATGCAATCCGCCGCGAGCACGTCTTGCTCAAGAATGAGGAAGAGAAATAGTCGCCTTAAGGCTGAATCGTGTAGACTCCGTCATCCATCCCTATGATCGCCAAGTCCGCCAGGTCGAGGAACAGGCCGTGTTCGACCACGCCGGTGATCAGCTTCAGGTCATCGGCTAAACGGACCGGGTCGTGGATGGCCTTGCAGGCCGCGTCATAGATCAGATTGCCGCCGTCGGTGCGAACCAGACCGCGATCCGCCTGGCGCACGCGCGCCGGCGCATGGATATCATGGTCGACCAGGACGTCGGCGATGCGATTGGCCGTGGTCTTGTGCCCGAAGGCGACGACCTCGATCGGCAGGGGAAAGGCGCCGAGCACCGGAACCACCTTGGCGGCGTCGGCGATGACGATGCAGCGGCTGGAGGCCTCCCACACCAGTTTCTCACGCAACAGGGCGGCGCCGCCCCCCTTGATCAGGGCCAAGCCGGGACCGACCTCGTCCGCGCCGTCGACCGTCAGGTCGATGCGCGGCGTGTCTTCCAGCGTCGATAGGGTCAGTCCCAGATCGCGCGCCAGGTCGGCGGTCTTTTCGGATGTGGGGACGCACCGCAGACCGGACAGATTGCGGGCGGCCAGAGCCTTCACGAACCAGGCGGCCGTCGAGCCGGTGCCCAGGCCCACCACCATGCCGGGCTCGACATGCTGGGCGGCGGCTTCGCCGGCGTTCTTCTTTTGCAGATCGCTCATTTCAGCTTGGCGGCCTTGGCCGCCTCCTTCTTCGCCTTGGCCTTTTCACGGAATTCGGCGGCGGCTTGCGGCTTGTTCGTCTGGCGGGCCCGGCCGAAGGCGAGGGCGTCGGCCGGCACGTCCTCGGTGATGACGGAGCCGGAGGCGACCAGGGCGCCCGCGCCGACCGTCACGGGGGCGACGAGACTGGAATTGGAGCCGACGAAGGCGCCGGCCCCGACTTCGGTCTGCGCCTTGTTGAAGCCGTCATAGTTGCAGAAGATTGTTCCCGCCCCGATGTTGGCGCCGGCGCCGACCGATCCGTCGCCCAGATAGGCCAGGTGATTGGCCTTGGCGCCCTCGGCCATACGGACGTTCTTGACCTCGACGAAGTTGCCGACCTTGGCGCCCCTGCCCAGGTCCGCGCCTGGGCGCAGCCGGGCGTAGGGGCCGACCTCCGACCCGGCCGCGACGCGCGCGCCCTCGATATGGCTGAAGCTGCGGATGCGCGCCCCGCCCTCGATCACGGCGCCCGGCCCGAAGACCACATAGGGTTCGATAACCGTTCCGCCTCCGACCTGGGTGTCCCAGGCGAAGTGGACAGTGTCCGGCGCGCTCATGGTCACGCCGGCGGCTAAGAAGGTCTCGCGCTGAACCTTCTGGAACAGGGCCTCGGCCTGGGCCAGTTCCGCCTGGGCGTTGACCCCCATGACCGCGTCCTCATCGGCGAAGACGGCGCGGGTGGGATGGCCGGCCTTGCGCGCCAGTTCGACGACGTCAGTCAGATAGTATTCGCCCTTGGCGTTGTCGTTGCGGACCTGGGCCAACAGGGAAAAAAGCAGGGCGGCCGGCGCGGCCATGACGCCCGAGTTGCAGGCCGTGACGGCCAGCACCTCGGGCGAGGCCTCCTTGGCCTCCGTGATGGCGGTCAGGATGTCGCCCTTGAGGATCAGACGGCCATAGGCGCCCGGGTCGCGGGCTTCGAAACCGATCACGGTGACCCCCGACGCGCCGAAGACAGGCGCGATGTCGGCGGCCTTCAGCAGGGGGACGTCGCCATAGGTGACGACCACGTCTCCTTCGAACCCGGCCAGAGCCTGTTCGGCGGCGCGCACGGCGTGACCGGTGCCCAGGGGCGGGTCCTGGACAGCGATCGCAGCCTCCCCCAGGCGGTTGACGACATGGGCCCGGACCTCCGGCGAATGCTCGCCCACCACCACGACCACCCGCTGGCAGCCCAGGGCCTCGGCGGCGTCAATGGCGTGATCCAGCATGGCGCGCCCGCCGACCGGATGCAGCACCTTGGGCAGGGGGGACTTCATCCGCGTGCCCTGGCCGGCGGCGAGGATGATGGCGGCGCGGGGCGGCGTCTGGGTCATGGATCGATCCGGCTGTCGGTCTTGTTCTGTCGCCCTCTAGCGCGCCTGGGTCCAGGCGTCACGGGGGGCGTGGCGGGCGGGATCAGACGTCCAGCTCTTCCTTCACGAACTGGGCGTTTTCCTGGATGAACTGGAAACGGGCCTCAGCCCGCTTTCCCATCAGCCGTTCGACCAAATCCTCGATGCTCGCCTCGGCGTCCGGCACTGTGATCCGGGCCAGGGTGCGCTTCTTCGGGTCCATGGTGGTCTCCTTCAGCTGGGAGGCCATCATCTCGCCCAGGCCCTTGAAGCGGCCGATCTCGGGCTTCTTGCCCTTGAACACCGTGGCCAGCAGCTCGTCCTTGTGGGCGTCGTCGCGGGCGTATTCGGACTTGCCGCCGTGGCTGATGCGGTACAGCGGCGGCAGGGCCAGGAACAGGTGCCCCTGGCGGATGACGTCCGGCATGGTGCGATAGAAGAAGGTGATCAGCAGCGAGGCGATGTGGGCGCCGTCGACGTCGGCGTCCGTCATGATGATGATCCGCTCGTAGCGCAGATCCTCCTCGCGGTACTTGGAGCCGGCCTGGGCGCCCAGGGCCAGCATCAGGTCCGACAGCTCCTTGTTGGCGGTGAACTTCTCGCCGCTGGCCGAGGCCACGTTGAGGATCTTGCCGCGCAGGGGCAGGATCGCCTGGAACTTGCGGTCGCGGGCCTGCTTGGCCGAGCCGCCGGCGCTGTCGCCTTCGACGATGAAGAGCTCGGCGCCGTCGACCGCGCTCCCGGCGCAGTCGGCCAGCTTGCCCGGCAGGCGCAGCTTGCGGGTGGCGCTGGCGCGGGAGACTTCCTTGTCCTTGCGGCGCTTGAGGCGTTCCTCGGCCCGCTCGATGACGAATTCCAAGAGGGCCTGGGCGTTCTTGGGGCTGGAGGTCAGCCACAGGTCGAACGGGTCGCGCAGCGCCGCTTCCACGAAGCGCTGGGCCTCGGTGGTGGAGAGCTTTTCCTTGGTCTGACCCTGGAACTCGGGGTTCTTGATGAACACCGAGATCAGGGCGCCGGCCTGGGCGACGACGTCGTCGGCGGTGATGATCGCGCCGCGCTTCTCGCCCTTAAGCTCGGCATAGGCCTTGAGGCCCCGGGTCAGGGCGGCGCGGAAGCCGCTCTCGTGGGTGCCGCCTTCGGGGGTGGGCACGGTGTTGCAGTACGACTGCATGAAGCCGTCGTGCTCGCCAAAGCCCTGGGGCGTCCAGCTGACGGCCCACTCGACGGCGCCGGCCTCGCCCTGGCGCTCGATGCGGCCCGAGAAGCTCTCGGGCGTGATCGTGGTCAGGCCCTTGGTCCGCTCGGCCAGGAAGTCGGCCAGGCCGTTGGGGAAGTGGAACGTGGCCTCGGGCGGGGTCTGGTCATGGATCCGCGAGGGATCGCAGGACCATTTGATCTGCACGCCGCGGAACAGATAGGCCTTCGAACGGGCCATGCGGTAGAGGCGGGCGGGCTTGAAGTTGGTCCCCTCGCCGAAGATCTCGTCGTCGGGCTTGAAGCGCACCATGGTGCCCTTCTTCTTCGACGGCGCGACCTGCTGGATCGGCCCCAGCGGCTTGCCGCGGGCGAAGACCTGCAGGTGCTCGAAGCCGTCGCGCCAGACGGTGACCTCGACGCGCTCGGACAGGGCGTTGACGACGCTGGCACCGACGCCGTGCAGGCCGCCGGAGGTCTCGTAGGCCTTGCCCGTGAACTTACCGCCGGCGTGCAGGACGGTCATGATGACCTCCAGCGCCGACTTGCCAGGGTACTTGGGGTGCGGGTCGACGGGCATGCCGCGACCGTCGTCCTTGACCGACAGGAAGCCGTCGGCGTCGAGCTTGACCTCGATGGTCTTGGCGAAGCCGGCCACGGCCTCGTCCATCGAGTTGTCCAGCACCTCGGCGAACAGGTGGTGCAGGGCCCGCTCGTCGGTGCCGCCGATGTACATGCCCGGCCGCTTGCGGACCGGCTCCAGGCCTTCCAGCACCTCGATGTCGGCGGCCGAGTACTCGCCGGGCTTGCCGGGGTGCGCCACTGGGGGCGCGGCCTTGGACGGCGGGGGCGGCGGGATCGGACGCGGCGTCGCCTCGACGTGCGGCTCCACGCTGGCCTTGAACGGCGCGGCGGGGACGGGCGCCAGGGCGTCGTCGTCACCAAACAGGGAGGGGGTCTTATCGGAGGAGGACATCAGGGGAAGTCTAGGCGATTCGAACGCGGGGGCCTCGTATGGCGGTCCCGGCATCCCCTGAAAAGAGAAAGTTGGGGACGCCCCATCCGTCACGAGGCTTCGCCTCGCGCCACCTCCCCCGCTTCGCAAGGGAGGAGGAGAGCTTCCTCCCCCGTAAAACGGGGGAGGTGGCCCACA